>Ga0256836_1001058_pt1 | contig 12887 bp, 12 predicted proteins | sample 4561380metaG_FD_185974 | JGI IMG/M metagenome (GOLD analysis project Ga0256836, IMG submission 185974) | Hydrothermal vent microbial communities from Guaymas Basin, Mexico - 4561-380 | ecosystem: Environmental > Aquatic > Marine > Hydrothermal vents | place: Mexico: Guaymas Basin | collected...
TAAATATCCATCTGAACTGTATACACGAAAAGTAAGATTCATGTGTCGAACACCTATATTGTCTATATGGTTGAGCCTCGCAGCTTTTCCATCGGACAACATTAACTCATCAAAGGCATTGTATAGCGCATCCCTATTAAATATCAATCCAAATCCAACCTTAATAGTACTATCCCTTGGCTCAACAAGAGGCCTTACATACGCCACCCCCTTTATATGCTGGGTAGCTGTATAACGATCAACGATCCAACTAACCGTGGCATCTTCTTTTAACACTGACTCATTATCTATTGGATATCCACTATCTTGAGTGTTGGCTATGAGTATCTTGCGATTAACCATCGTTATAGGTTCAAAAGTGTCATGTCTTTGAAATCCAACAACCTGTTTATACACTTTCTGAAAAAGGGAAAGATCATTGAAAAATATCTTATCTACAACAACTCCTTCTTTTTCATAATGATACACCATCCACACATACGATGTATCTAAAGGAGAAACAAGAATAGTCAGCCAATGAAAATATTTCTTATCATCTGCACTAAGTACATAAAGGGTGCCGTAAGGTGTGGGGGTAAAACCACCAACAAGATGTAAGTGATTTACATGACCTTCTACCCTACCATCACGGGATACCTGTAAAACAATCTCTTTGCTATTGACACTTAATGATGTTTTTTGGTTGGGCATGAATATAGGCAATACATAATAAAACACCCCTATTATCACAACTAATGCTAAAAGTCTATAAAGATACCTCCACATAATACACCCTCCATTAATAATTATTTACCTATACATAATACAACAGAAAACTTTTATAGGCAAACACGCTGTAGTAAACTATTAAAGGGAGGTGACACTTATGAATATACTGACAAGAACATTTAAGGAAGGAAGAACAGAGGTTGTCCGTATCGTGGGAGGGGACTTTTACGAGGCACTTCAGAAAATCATTGAAGAAAAAGGCATTAAGATGGGTAAGGTATCATTTATCGGCTCTTTCAAGAAGGTCAAAGTTGGATACTATGACGACCAAACACAATCTTATGTGGGCATTGAATTCAATGAGGGACCATATGAGGTTATTGCCGGTGAGGGTAATATCTCCATGAAAGATGGCAAACCATTCCCCCACATACATGTGGCACTGGGAGACCATCAGGGCAAGATGTTTGGTGGCCACCTCATGGAGGCAGAGGTGCTTCTTGTAGAGATGTTTATAGAGGTGCTTGAGGGGGAGCCCCTTGAGAGAAAACACGACGAGGAAACTGGACTGACAATTTGGAAATGAAGAAACTGTGTATACTTTCACTCATACTGATACCGGTATTTTGGGGAGCATATCTTATACTAAATAAAGCGGTACCATACCCGCCCCCCTTTAACCTCTATGGTATCTCCCTTGCCACAGGAGCTATAGCAGGCTACCTTGTATACGCTTACAGGGTAAGAAAATTACACCTTGATTCAGCATCTGGCGACGATCTTGCGTTATATGCCATTATAGGAGGTATATTAGGGGCAAGGTTAGGATATGTAATATTTTACAATCCTGTATACTTCTTACATCATCCACTTGAGATTATAGGTATTGTCGGTGGTAAATTTGTGGGCCTTAAAGGCCTTTCTATCTTTGGCACCATATTGGGTGGTCTTATTGCGATATTAATATATAAACGCATGAAAAATATGTCATGGCATACATCGTTTATGTATCTTGACGCTGTTGCCCCCGGTGTGCTTTTAGGCCAAGCCATTGGTAGATGGGGAAACTTTTTCAACAGAGAACTGTGGGGTTATCCTACCAAAGTGCCGTGGGCACTTATTGTCCCACCAGAAAGGCGTTTTTATGAGGGTATGAGCTTTGCCAAGTACAGCACCTTTCACCCTACATTCTTGTATGAAGGCACATTGAACCTCATTGGCATATGTCTCATGCTCTATATTGAGAGAAAGTGGAAGGAAAAGGGCAAATATTTCCCAGGATTCACAGCCTCTTTGTGGTTTATATGGTATGGCACTGTGAGGTTCATTATAGAATTTATCAGGGTGGAACCGAAAGTTGTATTTGGCATATTAACAGAGGGACAGACATTCGGCCTTATAGCTGTCATTATTGGTGTGCTCTTTGACATATACATGTGGAAAAAGATAAAGGTAGAAAAACCACAGACGGAAGAATAAAAGAAAGGGGGCATTATGCCCCCAATATCACTTCTTTTCCAGTACTAGCCTTTGAATAGCATATATTAAGACAACCACCCCAGCAAAGGACAACATCATAAAAACATGGAAAAATGCTCCTAGAGTGACCAGCACGATGATGAAACCAGCTTGTACTTTTCTGCCACTAGTTGCCAGCCACTTTATCCCAAACCATAAAGCCATGTAGAATACAAAAACAGATAGAATTAACCATGCAGTATCTACAGGTGGAAAGTACATCCATATACCCAAAACAGGCAAGATATACCAAGAGATAATATCCAGCACCGATAATGCAAGCACGACATGCCACCATCTTACATAGTGTCTTAAAGATCTAACAGTGTATAAGACAATCCACACGACAAACGCCGACTCAATATTAAATAGATATGAGTGCATAAAGACAAATCCCCAGTTAGTCACTTGGCACCACCACATTGAAAATCTGTTTTACAGGAATGGGTACATCTAACATCATTGATGTTGTAGACCCATCCTTCCAGTAAACATCTGCATATACCCTAACAAGCACATTACCCTCAATATAGAGGAGTGCCTGGGGAGTATAATTGGGAACAGTCCACACCACACTGGCATAAATAGGCACCATAGGTAAATCATCTGGTTTAAAGTTGGGTAAAGACCAGCTATACATATCGTAATATGACGGAGAAGCAAGATTCATAGGCATAGAAAATAACCCCCCCGTTGTCAACTGTGCATGCGTCCTATCAACATTCCAATAAGAGGTATAAATATAAGACGGATACAAAAGCTGTAATGTCAAGGCAGCGACAAATCCTGCAAGAGGTCCATACACTACATCGGCAGCTGTAGAAACAATAAAGGACACAGCTGATTTTGCCGTGGTGAAACCTGCCATAGGCGGATTAAATAAATCTTTATCTCCCAAAATATCCTCATCAAATAGGAACGCATTATCTATATAGCTACCGATATTTATATCTTTAATCTTCCAAGTCATACTGATACTCTTGACATATGTATGGGATATCTCTATATTCTTTACTAAGCTGTACGGAAAGTTTTCCAAGCTATAAAGTGCTTCCTTTACCTTATCCTGTCTAACAATAAGACCAGATCCAACAGACAAAGCACGAAAATCCCTCTGATATACCTTTTGTATAGGCTGAACTCTCACCCCGTTTTCTACATGTATCGTCTGATAGTAATCACCTGTACCATGGATATCGTATTGTATAAGTACATTTGTTTCAGGTGCAAGTTCTGTTCCCACCTTAATAGGACCAATTTCATCTAACCTATCACTACTGGATAAAACAGCCTCCTTGTTAACAGGCATATAATAGCCATCATCTGAGGAAGATTGTGAAGTTTCACTGCTCCAGGATAATTGTGTAGCACCTGTGTTAAATATGGACTTTTCAGCCTCTACCAAGAAATGCTCTCTCCTATGATAAAAAGCCTTCAATATATATGTTTCACCATCAAACTTGTACACTTGCCACCGGTAAGCAGTTCCGTAAGAGCCCACCAAAATTTCTAGCCACTGGGGATTTTCAAATGAATTATTCTGGAAAAAATATAAAGTACCATATCTTGTAGAAACATATCCTCCTTCAAATGTGCTACCGTCTACAGTGGCTATGGCTTTCCCATCATCTAAAACTCTAATATAGACACGGCTACCATGAATAACAAGAGGAAACTTTACCTGTGAATAACCAATGCTCGGGACAGAAAACAGAAGCACAGAGAAAACAATCACAAACACCAAACAAATCTTCAACCATTTGCTAAAGTATCTCACAACGCATCCCCATTTCTAACAAGTTTTGCACGATAATTATAACATATGATAACGTATCATAACACATATAAAATCATACACAAACACAGAAGAAACAGAGATGATAAAAATAGGGGAGCATCTGCTCCCCCTTCTGCATCACCCAATATCTTATTTAATTTAACTTGATGTACACATACTCCAGCCACACACAGGGCATGTAATACAACCTGATTCATGGGATAGCTTCTCATTACCACAAACGGGGCATACGGTTATCTCTCCACTATCTTCCTTTACAGGCACCAGTTTTTCTGTCATCTCTATCTCAAGCATAGGCATTGGTGCCATGCCAGAGATATCTTCTTCATCAAAGAAATCTCTCAGATAAGGATATCTGTGTATAAGTTTATCTATCACCTTACGGGCATATGGGCTTGCGGGATATGGCTCATGATACTCCTTCTGTGTCTCTGCCACATACACCTGCATATCCAGACTACCATCTCTGTATACGGTTACACCCTTAGCACCAAGTCTTTCAGCAAGCACAAACGCCTTTTTCACATCGCCAACAGACACACTATTGGCCATATTGATAGTCTTGGAAATAGAATTTGTTATCCACTTCTGGAAGGTTGTCTGGGCTATAACATGGTCAGCCCAGTGTATATCCATGGCTGTAATAAATACCTCTTTCAGGTCTTCTGGTATATTCTCAAGGTCTTTGAGAGATCCACCAGCAGACGATATCTTCTCAAGAAGCACTTCATCGTACATGCCCCTCTTTCTCAATACCTCTTCAAAGACCTTGTTGGTGTAATAGTAGGTACCCACCGTTGTCACCTTTTTGAATACCAGTGAGAACAGAGGCTCAATACCAGAAGAGGTATCAGAAATCATAGATACAGAACCTGTAGGCGGTGCTGTCGTATGGTCTACATTGCGTATACCATACTGCTTAATCTCTTCCGCAAGCTTATCCCACGGTAGTGTAGGCTCACCAGTATACACCCCGGCTACTGGCAGCTTACCTTCCTTATAATCTGTCTCTTCCCAGTAAGAGAAAGGTCCTCTCTCCTTGGCAAGTTCAAGGCTCTCCTCCATGGCATAGTATGTGAGATATTCAGCCAGTCTTTCCATAAACTTGTAGCCCTCTTCAGATGTATACGGTATACCCAGTCTAAATAGGGCATTTGCAACCCCCATAATACCCACACCAATGTTGCGACCTGCCCTTGTGTGGTCTCTAATTTTGTCCAGTGGGAAATTATTGACATCTACGAAGTTGTCAAGGAGTCTTGCCGTTGTGCGTATAGTCTTAGCATATGCCTCCCAGTCAAAGTAAGGTTTTTCCTCATCATCGTATCTTACAAATGCCTCTACATTGACAGAGGCAAGATTACAGGATTCATAGGGATAAAGGAACTCTTCTCCGCAATTTGATTTAACAATAGAAAGCCCTGGAGTATATATATGGGGACCATCTATAACAGTAATATCGTATACAATCTGTTTCCCAGTATCCACAACCTCCTTGACAGTAAGAATATTGTTTTCCACCTTGAACTTCTTATGCTCTTTGTTTTTATTCTCGTCAATAAAACCAATACAATCTAGGAATAGTTTCCTTGAGTAATTCTTAATGATAATCTCATAGTATCCAGAGGCCTTATATACTCTATCATCACCATCTTTAGTTGTATATGTAAACTCACTCTCATATGGTCTATCGTATATCTTACCTTTGACACCAAACATGTTAAGAAGCTCCAAAACACCCTTCAGCAGCTCCTTTGAGCTACTTGTCAATCTTATTGCTTTGTCATTGTCAATGTAGCCATCTGCTGTAAAAAGAGCTGCAAGAAAACCTCTAACAAAATCTATGCCTTCGGTAAAAACAAACTGAGGAACTACAGAATTCTTACTTTTATGAGCTTGCATTCCTTTGTCTACTACATACTTAAATAGACCTCTTGAAGAAACCACCAGCTCTGTTTCCTTCTCTGTCACAGACACATTGCTGTCAAAATGTCTGTTAATAATATCAGCCATTCTCTTTGCTATATGCTTTTCATTTTTACTAAAAACAAGAATAGCCTGTTTTGACGCTTCATTGATATATCCATCTCCCACAAGCCATCCTACAAGAAGACCTTTTTCATAATCTCCTTTTTTCTCCCAATCTATCAGAGCTCTGGGATAGCGTATTTTCTGCCCCGCCTTTAAATCTTTAGCATAGACAAATGTTCCATCTTCTATCATAATCTTTGCGGTGGCACTAACACCAACCTCATAACCTTCCTCTGTGATAATCTTTACGGTATCCTTGGTGCCTATTTTCCACACTGCTGCATCTCTTAGTTCATATTTATAGGCTATCTGTTTTACTCCATGAACAGTTTCATACAAAACTTCTTCCTCTATAGGCACAAATATCTTTGTCATATATCCAATCTTTTCTCCATCTGCAGAAAACTCATCTTCTGACTTAGAACTTACTTTGTGCCCATCGGATTTGGCACTTTCAAACAGCTGAGAAATAGCAACAAGGCCCTTTGAAGTTGGTATCTTCATATCACCTGTAACACATGGGTTCGTTACTCTAATCTCACCCAGCTTGTTTTTTCTGATGTTATATCTATTGCCGTTGTGGAAATATAAGAATGCTGGGTCACCTTTGGCCCATGCATACTCAGCCACTTTATCAAGGATCTCACGGGCTCTTATCTTCTGAAGTACAGCCTTATTTCTTGGGTTGATAAGGTCTATCTCCTCATCGGAGTAAACAGCTTCCCAGAAATGTTCATCAGAGCCAACGGAGAGGTTAAAAGTAGACAGATAATTGTCTCCCCTGTTTTTCTCTTTGGCCTTAATAAAGTCCATTACCTGTGGGTGCCAGTATTCCAGTATGGCCATGCCTGCACCACGACGGACACCACCTTGAGAGATAACAGAAAGCACCCTATCGTAAAGCTCAAGGAATGATATAGGACCAGAGGCAACACCAACAGTTCTTTTTACAATATCACCCTTGGGCCTGAGCACGCTGAGGTTAATACCTACTCCACCACCCATTTGGGCTATAATGGCCATCTCCTTGGCAGTATCCATAATAGCATCAAGGGAGTCATCGGTTGCAACAGTAAAACAGGCCGAGAGCATACCAAGTGGCCTACCGGCATTAACAAGGGCTGGTGTGTTAGGCATAAACAGCTGATGTGTCATGCCCTCAAAAAACTCACGCACTTTCTGTTTGGCCTTATCAAAGTGCTTGCCACTTTCCAACATTGACAAAACTTTAGAAAGAGGATGTTTCATATGTCCATCTTTGGCAAGAAGGTCATAAAGATACACCAGTCTCTCAAAATGATATTTGTTTAGAGGAAAGCCCTCATCTATCTTGTAAAGATTATCAAACTGCTCTGGATTTTCCTGCCACCTCTTTCTATATTCTTCAACCTCTGCCTTCATTTTCTCGGTGTACTTGTGTCCACCGTCTTTGTCAAAGACGGCCTCATCGTATAAAACCTCTGGAATAGCACCGAGTACAGCTACACGGGTAAAAAGGCCCTCTACATCCTCAAGGAACTTGTCAGGGTCATTGGGGTCCTTCCACAGATAACGGATTGTCAGCAGTCTAACGGCATTAAGGGAAAATCTCTTTTCTGTAGGGGAAAGAGTATCTTTCTTTAGCAGTTTTTTCTTCTCTTCCCTAATCTGTCTCTTACGCTCTCTGTATAGAATAAAGGCCTTGGCAACATCAAACAGGCCCCTACGCATAAATGTCAGCTCAATAACATCTTGCACCTGCTCCACCTGAGGTGTACCACTGGGATATAGGTTCTCCAGTGTTTCAACAACCTCATCAACAATATCATCTACAAGGGTGGAAGAATACATACCCACCTCTTTGAGGGCACCACCAACAGCACGAACAATGCGACTACGATCAAATGGCACCTGTCTTCCATCACGCTTTATAACATGGGTAATCAAAGCAAAGCCCTCCTTTCATGAAAAGGGTAAATCCCCTTTCATGTTATCAGAGGACATCGTACATAGAAGTTCCAAAAATTTCAATTAATAGTGATAGAATCACAGGCACTATGATGTAAGGTTTGGAGGCATATAGTCCTGACCAGAAAAACACAACAAGTGAAGTCAAATAAAAGGCCCATCTAATCATGACTATATCTTGAGGAACAACATCTTTTGCAAAACCCCACACTCTTACAATAATTCCAATAAATAACACAAGCCCCCATAACACATAGTACATGACAAGATACGGCACATACTTCAGGCCAAACATAAGGGCAATCCACACAGGAGGATATAATGCTCCCCACAGAATATACATCCACCAAGAGGGTTTTTTCACATTGACGATAAACATATATGACAGGCCCACGACAAATCCGGCCAGAAACCACCCCCAGAAATTGTAAAGGGGTATCCCCAAAAAATCTGTAGTAGGCTCCAATCCCTTCTTCCACACCCACAAACCGGCATGGGCCATAACAGGGTCAAGGGCAATATCTATAAGTACCGTAAAAAATGCCGTGGCAAAGGGATATAAAAATTCGGGAAGCCTAGAACGCCTGACAATCTGCACACTAGTAAATATGATAAGGGCCCAACCAGCAGGAATAGCCAGTGGAACACCAAAGGGCATAACAAGAAAACCATGATAGCCGTAAGCGTGAACATAATCTACACCCAAGACCTCCATAACGAGTCCCAATAAAAAGATAGACACGATAAAGGCCCAATAATCTCTATATTGATACAGCAGGTATAAAAACATGACAAACAATACTATCTCAACAAATATGGTCACCGTCTATCACCTCCACTGTCTATTTCATTTTACACATAGTCACATAAAACACACTTGACAAAGATGACAATGTTATGCATAATGAATAGCCATATGCAGAATATGGTATATAGGTGTGAGGAGGTGATGCATATGCTAAGCATATACGATAGACTGATGAAAACCCTCGTATACAAAGAGGATAAGAAGATACTGCAAATGGCAATAAACGCAGTAGCACTGGGAGCGGTAGAGATGGGGCTGAGGGTATAACCCTCAGCCCGACCTAACAATACTATGAAGGGAGGTGATACATATGAAAAGGATGGAAAAAGTCTTTACAGTCAAGTCTCAGCGCAAAGAAGACAAGCACTACTTTACCGGTCTTCTACTTGGAACATTGGAGCTCCTTGCCAAGACTGCATAAGATCCCTCCCCTCTCCTCCGGCTCACTCCACTTTCATAAAATCTTCTACAATAGCTCTCCACAACTGGGCCGTTTTAGGGAAGTTGAATCCTCCGCCACCAAGCAGCACAACGGGGAAGTTTCTCTTTCTACTACACCGTGCAAGCACAGGTGCCACTGCGTGATAAAAGCGCTCTGTCAGGTTAATACCACTCATAGGATCATCTTTGTGCCCGTCCACCCCCATCTGTATTATTAGAAGCTCAGGCATAAATGGGGGTATAACACGGGGAAATAGTGGAACCAACCTCTGTATGACACTCTCTTCTGACTCACCGGGTTTGACAGGTATATTGATATTTCTATCGTCATTTTCATCTTCATAGCCCGATGTATAGGGGTATTGGGTAGAAGGGTCTTGATGGATAGATACGGTAAACACATCGGGATCGTCTTTAAAGCCCTTCCATGTACCATCACCATGATGCACATCCCAGTCTATGACCATAACCCTATTCAGGCCATGCTGTTTTCTCGCATACTCTATACCTACACCAATATCATTGAAAATACAAAATCCCTTACCCCTCTCCCTCTCTGCATGGTGCCAACCACCACACACATTGACTGCCACCCCACCATGCTCAAGGGCCTTATCAATGGCCGTAAGGGTAGCCCCAACAGACCACAAAGCAGGCTCATATAGGCCTGCTGTTGGTGTATCCATAGATGCGGGGGCACCATGTTTTACAAGACCCAGATATGCCGGAGTGTGAAATAGAAGTATCTCTTCATCAGTTGCCTTGCGGGGTGGCACTATCTCAATACCCTCTATCTTGGCTATCTCCTCAGCTCCCCATTTACACCTGATAGACCTCATAGGGTGTCCTTCTCCGAAATCATAAGACAGTAGCTCGTCAGACCACACAAGTGTTCCTTTCATAACACTCACCTCCTATTGAATAAACAAACCTCATATAAAGGGCAACCTCCCAAACTATAAGTGGCACATATCCCTACCTGACACTATCCTTTCACATTTTACGGCTCATAAACACAAATAACAAAGACATACAAAGTAAGCGACAAACAGGCATCACTAACAAAAGCAGATGTCATAATCCACTGTGCCAATGTATATACCTACTCAACCACCCTTTCGTCCAAACGAATAAAATACATGTCTCACAGCCTCAGATACAGGGATAGTGGCAAATGTCCTATCAAGTATTAAACGATAGGCATCTTCGGATATAAAATCGTCACCGTAGTGCCAAGACACCCTTTTAAGCTTAACAATCTCACGAAGCACATCTTCGGCAATGGTATATGTACCCAGTTTTACACCATGAAGAACATTACACTCTTCACACACAAGATACCCCTCATATGGTGTGTAATACCAAACTCCACCATCATATTTCTTACCGCATATACCACATGTGGCACCACTCATAAACACACGGTAGCCCATAACCCCAATGTATTCCAGCAAAAACTTGGCAATAGCCGTTTTACCTGCCATTTTAGAGTGCAAAAACGACACCAATGTATCCCACTCGGCATACGATTCGTTGTCTTTCATAACACTGCTGTCAACAAGGGTGGCAATAGCCATACGAAGCATGGGATTCTTCCTAACAAACACAGGAGGTAATGTATCAACCTGAAATGCCGTTAGAACATACCTATCCCCAACGGGATACAGTATCATCTCACCGCCCTCAAGGGGCTCAAACGATGCACCCCACTTATGGGTATCTTTACGGGCACCCCGTATGAGAACATCTATCTTGCCAAGATCGGAGGTTAAGACAACAGAAGATATAGCTCTCTCGTCTCTATGAAGTCTCTTATCAAGAATAATGCCGTGGGTAGAAATATATTTACTTCTGGCCATAATAAAAAGGAGGGGACACCTCCCCTCCTATTAGTATCCCTGTCCGTCGTCGGTCATATCGGCATCTTCACCGTGATACAGGGCTATATACTGCTCCATAATCTGCACCGTGCGTGATGTACCCAGCCTATTGGCACCGGCCTCTATCATCTTCAGTGCAGCCTCTGCTGTGCGAATACCACCAGATGCCTTGACACCTTTATAAGGCCCTACAACTTCTCTCAGCAATTTGACATCTTCCACGGTCGCCCCGCCACCTAAAAAACCGGTAGATGTCTTGACAAAGTCGGCACCGGCTGCCATGGCTATAGCGGCGGCAACTTTCTTCTCATCTTCTGTAAGAAGGCCCGTCTCCAATATGACCTTAACAACAACATCTCTCTCCTCTCCACCGGCAGCCCTAATAACCTCGGCAATATGCCTCTCTACCATGTAATAGTTCTTCTCCTTGAGATAGCCTATGGGTATCACCATATCAACTTCATCTACCCCCATCTCTACAACCTTCTCTGTCTCATAGGCCTTCATCAGGGCTGTGCCGGCTCCCAGTGGAAAGTCAATAACGGCCACAACGGCAACTCCAGTGTCTGTCTCCTCCTCTTCTTCTATAATCATAGGAAACTCATCGGCCACATTCTCTGGCTCAGGAATCTCCTCAATATACTCCCCCTCGGGAATACCCGTGAGGTCGCTAACCAGCTCCACAGCCAACGGTACATGTATGGGATTGACACATACCCCGTAAAAACCATAATGATATGCCTCTTCAACAAGCTTACGCACCTGTGCCGTTGTAGCCTCAGGTTTCAAAAGCGTATGGTCAAAAAACCTTGCAAATTCTGTAGGCTTAAGCATATTCTTCTCCTCCATTGTTATAAACCTCCCTCTTTTCTCAATTTATTGGCATATATGTGTGCACTTCGTATTACCTTAGGTATTTTATACCCATCGGCCATAGACTTGATGATTTCTACAGCCCTTTCTGGAGATATGCGATAACCCGGTGAGATGTAAACGGGGCCTCCCCTCTTCCCCAACTTTACCTCATAACCCAGCACCATACCATCTTCAGGGTCTATTACCTTACCATCTACAACATTACCATACAGAAGTTTCTTTGCAAAGCCTATGGTCTTCTTGTCAAATATAAATCCCATATGCGTAGCAATACCAACACGCAATGGATGGATAATGCCCTGCCCATCAAAGATGACAAGGTCAAGCTCTTTCACAATATCCTTTAAAAGCTCATATAAAAGAGGTCCCTCCCTAAACACAAGATATGTGGGAATGTAAGGAAACACATATTTTCCACTGTAGCCATACCAATCAAGCATCTTGAGAGACGGATACTCAAATACAGTGCATGCGGCATATGCATAGGGAGAATACATATTGGCAGACACATCTACAACGCCAAAGACAAATGTATCTTTTAAGGGAGGCTCATCGTCAAGGATGAGCCTCTCACTAATATAACGCTGAACTTCTCTTGCCTGCTTAAGATTCTTTGGGTAGAGTAAATCCGAGATCGGTAAGGACACCGAGTTTTCCTCTCCAATCCTCTTTAACCTTCACCCACAGTTCAAGGTAAACCTTCTTACCCAAGATAAGCTCAAGCTCTTGCCTGGCCTGTGTACCTATCTCCTTAATACGCCTGCCACCTTTGCCTATAATAATAGGCTTCTGGCTATCCTTTTCCACATATATAGTGGCATATATAACCACAATGTCTCCCTTATCTTCCAGCTTATCTATGACAACAGCCGTGCTGTGG
>Ga0256836_1001059_pt1 | contig 12884 bp, 14 predicted proteins | sample 4561380metaG_FD_185974 | JGI IMG/M metagenome (GOLD analysis project Ga0256836, IMG submission 185974) | Hydrothermal vent microbial communities from Guaymas Basin, Mexico - 4561-380 | ecosystem: Environmental > Aquatic > Marine > Hydrothermal vents | place: Mexico: Guaymas Basin | collected...
AAAACATTATCTATACAACAGCCGGAATAAATACTATAATTAAAATTATCCAATTTTTAAACATATACGAAGTACCTGTTGTGTTAAATATTAAACAATATAATAAAAAACTATATAAGCAAGACAGCCCTTTAAAAATAATTGAAAACTGAGAATGGAGAATTAAAACTCATAAAAATGAATATACTTCAAAAGCTGTAATCTTAGCAACAGGAGCCACACCAAAAAAAGCCGGATTTAAAGGCGAAGAAGAATATATCGGCAAGAGTGTGAGCTACTGTGCGGTGTGTGACGGATATTTTTACAAAAACATGGACGTAGCCGTTGTGGGAGGCGGCGACAGTGCGCTGGAAGAAGTCCTATATTTAAGCAACATCGCTAAAAAAGTATATTTAATTCATATACGTAACTCAGAACCGCACCAGCAACCGTTGAAAAAGTTAAAAGCAAAGAAAACATTGAAATATTTTATAATACAACCATTGCCAAGGTAAAAGGAATTCCGTTTTTAAATACGGCAATTATAAACCAAACCGGTGAAATTAAAGAACTTAAAGTTGACGGGGTTTTTGTGTTTGTAGGGATGAATGTAAACTATTCACTTGTAAAAGATCTGTGTGAATTAAATGAATACGGCGAGGTTAAAGTGGATCTGAATATGAAAACATCACTTGACGGGCTTTATGCAATCGGAGATGTTCGCCAAAACAGTGTAAAACAGGTAGTGGCTTCTGTGGGAGACGGTGCAGTAGCTGCGTTAAATGTGGTAAAATACGTAAAAAATTTAAAGGATTAAAATGAAGTACGGAATTGTAGGCGCAACAGGAAGAGTAGGACAGTTACTTGTAAATATTATTAAAAAATCAGACGATTCTCTCGGTGCTGTTATGTTTGAAGGTGAACAGACCATAGAATTCGAACCAGAAACCGTTATAACAAACGATGCAAAGACCCTCCTTGAAAACTGTGATGTTGTAATTGATTTTTCAGCACCAGTGGCAACCCAGGCATTATTAGAAGCCGCTATTGAAAACCCTAAACCACTTGTAATTGCAACAACAGGACTTAACGACCACCAAAAAAACCTGATGGTAGAAGTTTCAAAAATGGCTCCCGTTTTATATGCTACAAACATGAGCTTAGGAGTTGCGATTCTTAATAAACTCGTTGCAATGGTAAGCGAAAAATTAAGGGATTTTGATATTGAAATAGTAGAACAACACCACCATTTTAAAGTTGACGCTCCAAGCGGGACGGCTCTCACTTTGGCTGAGAGCTGTGCGAAAGCCAGAGGCCTTAACCTTAAAGAAGTAATGGTTACAGGCAGAAGTGGACATGTAGGAGCCAGAACAAAAGATGAAATAGGCGTATTTGCCTTAAGGGGAGGAGACGTTGTAGGACGCCATACTGTCGGATTTTACAATGAAGGCGAATTTTTAGAACTTAATCATACTGCTACAAGCAGGGAGACGTTTGCAAGAGGAGCGATTAAGGTTTCTAAATGGCTTGTAAATCAAAATAAAGGGCTTTATTCAATAAACGACGCTTTAGGAATATAATGAAACAAATCAAAAATCCGCATGATTATTTTTTTAAATCGCTCTTTAAAGATACAAACACGCTAAAGGATTTCCTTCCTTTAGTATTGGAAAAAGAAATTGTCAGTAATATTGAGCAAAATTCATTAAAAATAATCGATAACGAAAAAAACAAAAAATATAAAAAATTTTACTTGGATTTAATTGCCGAAGCGAAAATAAAAAATAAAAAAACTCATATATACTTTTTATTCGAACATAAATCATATCCCGATAAAATGCTTATGATTCAAATACTCAATTACTGTTTAAGCATATGGGAAGAAAACATTAAAAACAAATCCCCTTTAACTCCGATTATTCCAATTGTTTTTTATCACGGAAAAGAAAACTTCGAAATAAAGGAAAATTTTATCGATAATTTTGATGTAGAAGATTTTTTAAAAAAATATTTATTAAACTTTAAAATAAAATTTTTCAATACCAACAATTACAGCGACGAAGAACTTGAAAAAATAAACAATTTAAAACTCGCAAGCGGTTTAATTGTTATGAAACACATATTTGACAATATCGATTATCTTATTCCTACATTTAAAAAAATTTATAAAATTGACAAAGATTTGTTTATATTTTTATTCGATTATATTATAATAACTAAAAACGAACCCGAAGAAAAAATCACAAAAATATTAAACGAAATAGGAGTAAAACAAATGACTATCGCTGAAAGATGGATGAAAGAAGCACAAGAAAAAGGATTACAACAAGGATTACAACAAGGATTACAACAAGGATTACAACAAGGTTTAGAGCAGGGACTAGAACAGGGAAGAAAAGAAGGTGAAATCAATACAAAAAAAGAAATAATTAAAAACGGCATAAAACAGGGCATAGATATAAACACACTTTCAAAACTAACAAACTTGAGTGTTGAAGAAATAAAAAATATTTTAAAAGAGCAATAATGTGTTCAGTAGTAGGTATTTACGGAAATAAAAATGCCAGCAAAATGGCGTTTTACGCCCTTTTTGCAATGCAGCACAGAGGTCAGGAAGCGGCAGGTATAAGCAGCAGTGACGGTGAACATATTAAAACGGTTAAAGATAGGGGATTAGTTACCCAAATATTTAAAGAGGAACATTTTAATATTTTAAAAGGCAATATGGCCATAGGACATACAAGATACTCAACCGCCGGTGATGATTCAATTCTTGACGCACAGCCGGTATTTGCAAGATACGGACTTGGCGAAATTTCAATAGTTCATAACGGAAATTTGGTAAATGCCAAGGAAATAAGAGAAGATTTAATCAAAAGAGGAGCGATTTTTCAAACCAACATGGATACGGAAAACCTTATACATTTAATCGCTAAAAATTATGAAAAAGAAACCTTAAAAGAGAGAATTATAGATGCCGTTAAAAAAATAAAAGGTGCATTTTCTTTAGTAATTCTAAGTAGAAAAAAAATGTTTGTAATTCGTGATCCTTTCGGATTCAGACCTCTTTCAATCGGTAAAATAAAAAGCGGAGGATATATTGTTGCAAGTGAAACATGCGCTTTTGAACTCGTAGGAGCCGAATTTATAAGGGATGTAAAGCCCGGTGAAATGATTATTTTTGAAGATGATGAAATAAAAAGTGAAATGATATTTGAGTCAAATCCGAAACAGTGTATTTTCGAATACATCTATTTTGCAAGACCGGATTCCAATGTATTTGGTAAAAACGTATACAGCACAAGAAAACAGATGGGAAGGGAACTTGCCCGTGAACTTCCGGTAGATGCCGACATGGTGGTTCCCGTACCTGATAGCGGAGTTGCAGCGGCTCTGGGTTATGCCCAGGAAAGTGGCATTCCGTTTGAAATGGCGATTATGAGAAACCATTATGTGGGAAGAACGTTTATAGAACCGACTCAGGAAATCAGGGATTTAAAAGTAAAAATGAAACTAAGCCCAATAAAACACAAAATAGAAGGCAAAAGGCTTGTCGTAATAGACGATTCAATAGTAAGGGGGACAACCAGCAGAAGAATTGTAAGAATGCTAAAAGAAGCGGGAGCTAAGGAAGTTCATATGAGAATAGCTTCACCCGCTACCACGGGTCCATGCTATTACGGAGTGGACACCCCTACAAAAGAAGAATTAATAGCCTCTAGACTCTCTACAGAAGAGATAGCAAAATACATTGAAGCCGACTCTCTTGCTTACCTTTCAATAGAATCTATAGTAAAAGCAGTAAAAGACAAAAAAGAAAACTACTGTTTTGCTTGTTTTGATAACAATTATCCTATTCTTTAAGAGATTTTTTCTCTTTTATTCTTGATTAAACCATTACTTTTTGATATAAAACGGCAAAAAGAGGATAAATGAAAAAATTATATACTTTTGGTAAATACTTAAAGAAAAAATATAACATCAATATTAAAAAAGTTCCTGTTTCAATTCCGGGTTTCACATGCCCAAATATTGACGGGACGGTTGCAAGGGGTGGATGTGTATTTTGTGAAAATGAAAGTTTTTCACCGAATTTTGAAAAAGAAAAGATAACCTTAAATCTAAACTCAAAAGAAAATCCTCTTTTACAAAAACAGCTAAAAGCCTTAAATAATCAGTTTTATTCAACAATTCCGGATTTAAAAAAATATTACGCAGCCAAAAAGTTTATAGTCTATTTCCAAAGTTTCACAAATACATATGCACCATTTGAAACATTAAAAGCCCTATATAAAAAGGCCCTTTCTTTTCCGGACGTAATAGGCCTGAGTATAGGAACGAGGACAGACAGTATCACAGATGAAACCCTTGAATACCTGGCAAATCTCAGCAAAAAATATGAAATTTGGGTTGAATACGGTATTCAAAGCTCAAATGACGAAACTCTTAAAAAAATAAACAGAGGTCATGATTTTAAAAATGTAAAAGAAACAATTTCTAAAACAAAAGATTTAGGTTTAAACGTCTGCGGACATCTTATTTTCGGACTTCCCGGAGAAACTCAGGATGATATGTTAAAAAGCGTTGAAGACACAATCAAGCTTAATATCGACTCTATTAAATTTCACCCTCTCTATGTTACCGAAAATACGCTTCTTGCACTTGAATACAAAAAAGGCAAATTCACTCCAATCGATGAACAAACTTACATCGATACACTTATTAAAGCAATAAAAATGCTGCCTGAAAACATATCGATTCAAAGAATGACTGCGGGAAGCGAAAACCTGCTTGCACCTGAATGGTGCAAAAACAAATCAACACAAATGAGCCACATCCACAGGGCTTTAAGGGATGAGGGAATCAAACTTTAAGTGGAAAATGTTACAATGGAAAATGGAAAATTATCTAATAGATTCGATAAAGACGCAATTACGTGGGATGATTTACCAAGAAGAGTGAATCTTGCAAAGACGGTAGTTAATAATATTATTCCTCATTTAAACGGTAACGAAAAAGTGCTTGAATTCGGATGTGGAACAGGACTTGTAGGTATTAATATAGCACCTTTTGTAAAAGAGCTTATAGGAATTGACACCTCGGCAAAAATGGTCGAAAAATTCAACGAAAAAGCAAAACAGTTAAACCTTAATGCAAAAGCGTATCAAAAAGACATTTTTGAAATAAACGAAACATTTGACACGGTTATATCCTCTATGACACTACATCATATAAAAGATCTAAACGCATTAAACGATAAACTAAAATCAATCACCGACAAAGTGTTTTTAGCCGACCTGGTAAAAGAAGACGGCACGTTTCACACAAGAGGCAATGACGACGTGGAACATTTCGGATTTGACACAGATGAACTTAAAGAATATTTCAAAGGCTGGAATATGGATTACAAAATAATCCATACCATAAAAAAACATAAAGATTTTCCCGTATTTTTAATAAAACTTTATAAATAATCCAGCCACATCGGAAGAAACTTTTGAGCTTTTTTTATCGTAGTGGTTGCACCGTGTCCTGGGAGTATTCTTTTATCATAAGGAATTTGTAAAAATTTTTTAATTGATTTTTTCATATCTTCAGGATTTGAATACGGAAAATCAACCCTTCCTATGCTTCCATCAAATATAAAATCCCCGCTAAACATATTTTCACCTATTTCAATCGTAATACTGCCGGGCGTATGTCCCGGAAAATGCCTGATTTTTATATTGAAATCTCCTATTTTATATTCGCCTTCATCAAGTAATATATCGGGGGTGACTTTTGGAGGATTATACCCGAAAGGGTCTTTTTCAAGCATAAACGCGTCTTTTTTATGTATATAAACCGGGATTTTATAATATTCTTTAATAGCTTTATCATCCCACATATGGTCAAAATGCCCGTGGGTGTTTATTATTGCGACCGGTTCTTTAACATGCTCTTTTACAAATTCAAGCGCCCCTACCCCCGGGTCAATTATTATCTTTTTATCGACAATATAACAATTGGTGTAAAACTCCCCGCAAGGTTTAACTAAAATTTCCATACCGTTTCCTTGTGTAATAAACTGAATATTGTAATTTGTTATTTATATATAGGTTTTAAAGTTTTTAAGGTTGTTAATTCTCAATTCTCAATTCTCAATTTCCCCACCCTTTTTCACCCTCCCCCGCCACTTTTCAAGTGGCCGGGTTCGTTGCGCTCATTTTACATTGTCCATTTCCCCTTCTTCCATCTTCTGCCTAATCTCTATGCCGCCGCATAGGTTATCGCTCTTTTCTCCCTGATAACGTTTACTTTTATTTCACCTGGGAAGTTTACTTCCTCTTCTATACGTTTTGCAATATCCCTGGCCATAAGCACCGCTTCATCGTCATTTACTAAGTCAGCTTCAACAATCACCCTGATTTCCCTTCCGGCATTAAGGGCATACGCATTTATTACACCTATATAACTTTTTGCAATATTTTCAAGCGATTCGACTCTTTTTAAGAATGCTTCTAATACTTCCCTTCTCGCACCCGGTCTTGCTGCACTCAAAGCATCAGCCGCACAAACCGCTGCAGACTCAATACTTGTAGGTTCTACATGTCCGTGATGTGCTTTGATAGCGTTTAGAACAACTTCGGGTTCTTTATATCTTTTGCATAAATCATATCCGAGTGTTACATGATCTCCTCCGAAATCATGGGTCAGGGCTTTTCCTATATCATGTAGCAGTCCCGCTCTTTTTGCAAGCATTTCATCTCCTCCCATTTCAGCTGCCATAATTCCGGCAAGATGGGCTACTTCAAGTGAATGTGCAAGCGCATTTTGTCCGTAACTTGCCCTGTATTTGAGTCTTCCTATAAGTTTAACAATTTCAGGATGTATTCCGACATTGGATAATCCTAAATCTATTAAAATATCTTCACCCTCACGTGTTACTTTTTCTTCAAACTCTTCGGTGACTTTTTTATAAATCTCCTCAATTCTTGCAGGTTGAATTCTTCCGTCTTCCACTAACCTTTTAATGGTTTCCACGGCAATCTGGCGTCTGTAGATATTAAAACTGCTAACCGTTACAGCCCCCGGGGTGTCATCGATTATAATATCGCATCCCGTTACCATTTCCAAGGTCTTAATATTTTTACCTTCTTTTCCTATTATTCTCCCTTTCATTTCATCATCACCGATTGGTACCACATTTATAAGCCTCTCCCCTGCGAAATCACCCGCATATCTGGTTGTGGCCTGGGCTATAATAAATTCTGCTCTTCTTTTGGCATCATTTTCCGCCTCTTTTAATATTTTTCTGGTTAAATGCGCTATTTCGTCACGAAGCCCCTCTTCGGTTTTTTTAAGAAGAATTTCTTTTGCCTCTTCTTTGGTAAATCCTGCCCCGTTTTCTAGAATTTTCTGTGCTTCTTGCAGTTTTTGCCTGTATTGTTCTTTTAATTTTTCAATTACTTCTCTTTCTTTACTAACCGCATCTATTTTCTTTTGAAGCTCTTCGTCTTTTTTCATATGCAGGGCTATTAAATTTTCAATCTCTTCTTCTCTTTTAAGAATTTCGTTTAATTTGTTTTCATACTCCTGTTTTAGTTTCATCTCCTGCAATTCATAAGATTTTTTAGCTTCAAGTTCCATCTCTTTTGCTTTTGTCTTTGTATTTTCAAGCAAAATTTCCGCTTCATGTTCTATCGCCTTAGCTTTTGCTTTAGCCTGTTCTACATAAATATCATACTTTGCTGTATCCATTTTTTTTGCTATAAAAAAACCCGCGAGAGCGGATAAAATCATAACGGCTAAAATTATTAAAACGCTCATTTTTACTCCTTTTATAAATATTAAAGCTTATATACTCATTTGCGCGGACATCATGTTTTTCAGTCAATATGTTTTTTGAAAAACATGGTCTAAGCTGCACAAACACCACATCGGGCTTATAGCCCAAACTTTCAAAAAACCTGTCATACATACCTTTTCCAAATCCGATTCTTCTAAAACTAGAATCGATTCCGACGACAGGTACAATTGCCAAATCGATTTTAACAAGAGTTTTTTGCTTATTGACAGGTTCAAGTATTGAAAATTTTTTCTTCTTAAGCGGTAATTGATATTTTACCATCTTAAAGCTTAAATCCTCCATAAACGGCACAAAAATATTCTTTTTTTCTTTTCTTAACTTTTTTAAAACCCAGTGGATATCCACTTCGTTTTGCATTGGAATAAAAAATAATATGTTTTTATAATCTCTACATACATCATAAAGCTGCCACCCTATTTTTTTCGAATAATAGTATTTGTTAAATCTATTCATATTTAAACACATTTTTCTAAATTCATTCTTCATTGTCTTTCCTTTAAATCAAAAACCCTTAAATGGGATATTTTTGATAAAATTACGAAAAAGGAGTCCGTTTGAAATATATTTTAACATTTATTTTATTACTTTTTTTCAGTGCATGTTCCAAAAACGTAAAAACGGAAGAAGATAATACAATAACCGAAACAAACCAGACACAATACACGCAAAATAAAAACAAAAAAAAGAATGATATAACACTAATTAAACTTGACAATTTATCTCTTAAATTCAAAAACAACACTCTGATATATCCGAAACAAAAAACAATTATACTTTTTGACAACAACAATACATATTCCAAAGCACAAGAACTTGTCCTAAAAAAATTAAAAACAACATATCATAAAACAAACTTAACTTATTTGGAAAAATATTTTAATATTCAAATTTATCCCACTATAGTGGTTTTAGACAAAAACAAAACGATAAAATACGAAAATTTCACACCGTATGAAATATTAAAAACAGAAGGATTTTAAATGTTTTCATTTTTAAAAAAAGGGCTTAATAAAACAAAAGAAGCGCTTCAAAACGTTGTAGGCGCAAAGAAAAAAGAAAAAATACCAAAAGATCTAATAGAAGAAGCTCTTCTTGAAGCGGATATGGATTATGATCTTGTTGAAAAAATAGTAGACAGATTACCGGAAGAAGTAACAAAAGAAAAATTAAAAAAAGAGCTTTTGTGGGTTTTTGACACACCTAACAACGATATAGAAATAAACGACAAACCTTTTACATTTTTAATTATAGGGGTTAATGGAGCTGGAAAAACAACCACAATAGCAAAACTTGCAAATAAATTTAAAAAAGAAGGCAAAAGCGTCATTTTAGGAGCTGCCGACACATTCAGAGCAGCGGCAATCGAACAGCTTACAAAATGGGCGGAAATACTTAATATACCGATAGTTAAAACAAAACAAGGACATGACCCCGCAGCCGTAACTTACGATACTATAGCTAGTGCAAAAGCAAAAGGCATCGATATTGCAATTATTGACACTGCAGGGCGTCTTCACAACAAAGTAAACCTTCAAAACGAACTTAAAAAAATCGTAAACGTTGCAAAAAAAGCATACGAAAACGCACCTCATAAAATTATATTAATCATTGACGGCACGCAGGGAAGCAGTGCCATCAATCAGGCAAAAGTGTTTAAAGAAATTATAGGTGTAGACGGTGTTATAATCACCAAACTTGACGGTACGGCAAAAGGCGGAAGCGTGTTTACCATTGCAAGCGAATTAAGACTCCCCATATATTTCGTAGGTGTGGGTGAAAAACCCGAAGATTTAGTCAAATTCGATAAAAACGAATTTATCGAAGGAATTCTTGAGGGATTGTATGACTGATATTATTTTTTATTTCGGAGCGGTTATAATAACGGCAGCGTTTGTGGGGCTGCTTGTTGTTAAATTCAAAGATGAAGATAATATTGACCTAAACAAACATAAATGGATAATTTTTTTGTATATTGTATTATTGGTGGGGGCTATTATTACATGGAGGATTATGTATCTGTTATTAATATCACATACCCAGGAAATGATAAATTATAATCAAAACATACAAAGAGCGATAAATGGCTAAGAAAAAAACCATCTACGAATGCATCGAATGCGGGTACAAAAGCGCAAAATGGATGGGAAAATGCCCGGCATGCGGAAGCTGGGAGAGTTTTGTAGAAGTCAAAGAAGAAAAAGCATCTTCCAAACCTTCGGTTAAAAAAGCAAATGTTTTAAAATTCGAAGAAATAGAAAAAGAAGAAATCGAACGGTTCAGTTCGGGTGACGGTGAACTCGATTTGGTTTTAGGCGGCGGGATAGTTCCCGGAAGTCTTGTACTTATAGGCGGAAGTCCGGGAGTTGGAAAATCCACTCTTATGATGAAGTTAGCCGGAAATATAAATAAAAAAGTCTTATACGTAGCAGGAGAAGAAAGCCCGGGACAGATTAAAATACGTGCCGAAAGGCTCGGTATTAAAAACAAAAACCTTTTTTTAATGCCTGAAATCATAGTCGAAAACATACTTGATGAAATCACTAAAGGCTATGATTTGGTAATAATAGATTCAATCCAGACAATCTATTCCGAAAACCTCCAATCCGCCCCCGGAAGCGTTTCACAGGTCAGGGAAGCAACTTTTGAGCTTATGAGAATAGCAAAAGAAACCAAAACACCGATATTCATTATAGGACACATCACAAAAGAAGGCTCGATTGCAGGTCCGAGGGTGCTTGAGCATATGGTTGACACAGTTTTATACTTTGAAGGAGATGCAAGCAGGGAGTTAAGAATATTAAGGGCTTTTAAAAACAGATTCGGCTCAACAAGCGAAATCGGAATATTCGAAATGACAAAACACGGCCTTACAAGCGCCAAAAACAAATCGTTTTTTTCCAAAAAAGCACTTCCCGGAAGCGCAATTACCGTAGTCTTGGAAGGAACACGCCCTATTGTTTTGGAAGTTCAGGCGCTTGTGAGTGAAAGTTATTCGATTCCGAAAAGAAGCGCCACCGGATTTGATTTGAGTAGACTTAATATGATTTTGGCACTTCTGGAAAAAAAACTGAATTTACCTTTTAATCAATACGATGTTTTTATCAATGTAACAGGTGGAATAAAAATAAACGAACCGGCCGCAGACCTTGCCGTAATTGCGGCAATCGTCAGTTCATTTAGGGACAGAAAAATCAGTAAAGAGAGCGTATTTATAGGTGAAGTCAGTTTAGTGGGGGATATAAGAGACGTACCCGGACTTGATCAGAGAATAAAAGAAGCGGCAAATCTTGGATTTACAAAAGCCATAGTCCCAACCAAACCTATTGAAGAACCGATTAAATGTTATGAAGTAAAAGAAGTCGAAAAACTTCTTGAATGGATGTAAAGCCGGTTTAAAAATTATATCCGATATAACCTGTCAACTCACTAATATCAAAATCCCCTATATTTGTGCTCATTGTCCCGCTCATATATGAAACCCCTATATTCAATGCTTTATAATTATACTCAACCCCCGCAATCGCTCCGTAAGCCGGATCAGTGTCGTTTTCAAACCCGACAAAACCAAATTTTCCACCCGCATAAACTCTGATATTTCCTTTTCCCGCTTCGAATGTATAAGTCGGCGCAACCGTTGCGTAATAATCCGAATATGTAAAATCCTCTCCTTTCGAATCTTTCATATTACCGAAATCAAGTTCAAAATTAAACTTCACGCCCCATGCACCTGGATTTCCCAAATCCCAGTTAAATCCGTAATAAAGCCCATAAACCGGTGATTCGTCAACTTGCAGTTTATCGTCAAAACTGACGCTTTTAGCCTGAATGCCGAAAGTCGTACCTTTTTTAAACGTCGGTTGGACTATTCCGTAAGCACTTACACCTGTAGCTAAAACAGCACCTAAAACTAAACCTGCGATTAATTTATTTGTTTTTTTCATACTCTTCCCTTATGTTTTAATTTGTTACGTTGAAAGTATATTCTTATACACTGTCAAAAAATGTCGTTAATAAATATCATAAGCAAATTAAATTTTTCAAAACCATTATCCGCATAATTTTTACCATAAGTTTTTATTATAAACCCGAATTTCAGGGTTTTTCGGTTTTCTTAAACTTTCCTTAAAGTCGGATAATTGCCTTTTTTTTAAGTTTCCTTTTTACATTATCCGCATTAAGCTATTCTTAAGCTTTGAAATGCCCGATTTCCCGATGTTTTGAAACTTAATTTTCCCTTAAAGTCGGATAATGCAATAGTTTTTATTTTTTCTCTCATCATTATCCGCATTTTACCAATTTTATTTTGCCTAAATTTCGGCACTTTAAGCAAACTTTAAGCCAAATGAGAGAGTTGTAAAAATGAAATTTATATGCATTATCCGCATTTTTGACTTTTCTTTGTATTTTAGGTAATATTTTATTAATTAAATTTTGATCTTTGAAAACCAAATGCCGCACTTTAGGCTATTTATTAAACATACGACCCGTTAAGGGGATTAAGACTTTTAGTCCTTCATCTAGCAGTTTTTCAGGAACCCATATTTATTAAACATACGACCCGTTAAGGGGATTAAGACTTTTTTTCCCACGTCACTTTCTGGTCTTACGATGCTATTTATTAAACATACGACCCGTTAAGGGGATTAAGACTTCACACCAATCTGTTTTTCCGTTATCAAGGCTAACTTCATTTATTAAACATACGACCCGTTAAGGGGATTAAGACTTTTCTTTAATTTCAAAAAATAGTGCTGTAAATTTTTTTATTTATTAAACATACGACCCGTTAAGGGGATTAAGACTTTTTTTCCCACGTCACTTTCTGGTCTTACGATGCTATTTATTAAACATACGACCCGTTAAGGGGATTAAGACCTCATCAACACAACCATAACAACAGCCATTTTAAGCTATTTATTAAACATACGACCCGTTAAGGGGAGGAGAGCCGTAAAGAAAACGTGAACTGCTTCACGTTTTTAGGCTCGCACGACGGCTGTGATGTGTGAGCAAAGCGAACACCACAGAACGGCAACACCTTGGAAAAACAACTGCT
>Ga0256836_1001062_pt1 | contig 12868 bp, 14 predicted proteins | sample 4561380metaG_FD_185974 | JGI IMG/M metagenome (GOLD analysis project Ga0256836, IMG submission 185974) | Hydrothermal vent microbial communities from Guaymas Basin, Mexico - 4561-380 | ecosystem: Environmental > Aquatic > Marine > Hydrothermal vents | place: Mexico: Guaymas Basin | collected...
AAATGAGAGGCTTTATACTTCATACACAACTTGTAAAAGAGGAAGATTTAGTAGTTACTATTCTTACAAAAAATAAAATTTTAAAATTATATAGATTTTATGGTGCTAGACATTCTGTCATAAATATTGGATATTTAATAGATTTTGAAGTAGAAAAAACTATGGTAAATATTGATAGATTAAGAAATATTATGCAAATTGGATATCCTTTTTTACTTGATAATCAAAAAATGCTTATTTGGCAAAGTTTTATAAAAATGATGTATTCTCATCTTTTTGATGTGGAGGAGATTGATAGTTTTTATTTTTATATGTTAGAGGATATTGTTAAACATTTTGATAGAAATCCAAAAAGAGTTTTGATAGAGTATTATATAAAACTTCTTAAATTTGAAGGAAGACTTAGTGAATTTGAATGTTTTTTATGCGATAAAAAAATAGAAAATAGGGTAAATTTAGCAAGAGGATATTTATGTGCTTGTGAAAATTGTATCCCTAAAAAAGGGATTGAGATTGAAAAAATAAAATTTTTATTTGAAAATGAAAAAACTACACTTTTAAATAATCAAGAGATAGAAACTTTATATAAAATTTTATCTCTTGGGGTATAATTAGTCTATTATAGATTCACATCCATCTTTTCCCATACTTCCATCATTATTACATTCAAATTTACCATTACTTCCATTATAATCTAATGTAATATTATCTTCCTCAGTAAATTTATAAGCATAATAAGATATATTTTTATCTGTATCATCTGCTTTGTATTTAAACCAACAATCATTGTCTAAACTTGAACACGATTTTATAGAATTTTTAAGAAGTTTTAACTTAGAAGTTCCTCCAAATAAATCTTGACCTGCTTTATTTACACTTGCTTCATCAAGTTTCTTAGGATAACCTTGTGGAGTATATCCATCAGATGTATCTAAATCATCATTTATCATCCATTCTCCGTGTTTTGTCTCAATAGCTGTCCTAACTGATGAAACTACACTTTTTGCACTTGCACTACTTGCACTTACTTTTGTTTGCATAAATTTAGGAACTGCTACACTTGCTAAAAGTCCAATTATTATAATTACAAATATGAGTTCAATTAATGTGAAAGATTTTTTCATGTAAGATACCTTTTATAAAAACTAAATTCTTATAAAAAATATCTCCTCAAGGGAGATTAAACCAAATTATTATTTTTGGTTACAAGAAGTGTTAATTTCTGATACAAGAAAGTTATAAGCAGTAATATTTCTATCTTTTGATACTCTGATCGTATCTAATCTTCTTTCAACTTTTAGACATAAATGATTTGCATCTCCCTCAGTATAATTAACATCAAATTGAGTTTCATTTAAATCATAAGAGAAAATACCACTACCATTAATATCCCCTAAGTAATTTTTTATATCTGAATCTTCATTTAAAATCTGTTTTAAATCAGCTTGTCCAGCAATACTATATTGTTCATTTGCTTTTGTTGCAATTTGATGACCTACTTCTGATAGGTTAGCTACCTCTGCTTTCTTTTTAGCTGACATGAATTTTGGCACTGCTACCGCTGCTAATAAACCAATAATTACGATTACGAAAATTAACTCAATTAGAGTAAAACCTGACTTTTTCATTCTGTCTCCTTTGTGTTTTATTTCTATAATTATATAAAAAAAATCATAAAAAGTCAATAGTTATTCATTTTTTATTCATTTTCTTTAAATATTTGAAATTTTTCGTATTATCCACAGACCAAATCCTATAATAATTGAGCTAATAAAAGCCATAACTATACTACCTGTTTCCATTTATTTATTATCCTTTTACTGCTTCTGCCATTCCCCACATAGGTAGGAATATACCAAAAGCTAACACTATTACAAATCCAGCAATAGCTGCTATTAAAATTGGTTCTATTAAAGAAGAAATATTTTCTACAATATCTAAATATTTATTTCTATAATAATTACTTGCTTTTTCAAGCATTCTATTTAATGCACCACTATCTTCACCACTTTTTATCATTTGAACTATCATATTATCAAATAATTCTGTCTCTTCAAATCCTATACCTAAACCTCTACCCTCAGCAATCGCTTTTTTAATTTTCATCAGTTGATTTTTTAAATAAAGATTATCCACCACTCCTAAAGCTGTATCAAGTGCATCCATTATAGGAATACCAGCCCCTACCATTTTTTCAAATGAATATAAAAATCTTCCAAGCAAAGCATATTTAGTAACTACTCCAATAATATAAACTTTTAACATCCATTTATCTATAAATAGCTCTACTTTTTCATATTTAGAATATAAATAATTAACTACTATCAAAAATACAATACTACCTCCTACAATCCAAGGACCAATTACTCGTAAAAAATGCTCTAACCATAATAAAAACCTTGTAGGAAGTGGTAATTCAGCTCCAAGTTCGGCAAAGATATTTTTAAAAGGAGGAATAACAAATAATATAACAACAGTAAAAGCAATCATCATAGCAAACAAAATAAACATAGGATATCTTGTAGCTGATTTTAATTTTTTTCTATTTTCTAAAATTTCACTTAAAATTTGGGCTAAATCCCTAAATGATTCAGCAAGCATACCTGTTTGCTCACCAAGTTCTATCATTGATATACTTAATTTTCCTATATCTTTTTCATGTTTTTTTAGAGATTCAGATATATTTATACCACTTTGAATATCTTGATTTAATTGAGTAAATATTTTTTTTAATTTTTTATTTTTAATATTTTCACTTACACTACTTAAAATATCATTAAGAGATAAACTTGCATCGAGCATTACATATATTTGTTCTAAAACAGCTACATATTCCTCTAAATCAATTTTAGCAGATAATTTTTTATCAATCTCTTTTTTTAACTTATCTATTTTAACACTTAAAGGCTCACTTGTTTCTTTTATTTTTAGAAATACTCCTAATCTTTGATTTCTAAATTTTTTAGTAGCTTCAATAAAATTATCTGCTTTTATAATAGTAGTCTCTTTTTTCCCATCTTTTAAATAAGTAATTTCAAAATACAAATTTAAACCTTAACAATTCTTAACATTTCTTCAAGAGAAGTAATACCATCTTTTACTTTATGTATAGCATCATCTACTAATGTTTTATGGCCTTTTTGTTTTGCTAATTGCAAAATCTCTTGTTTTGATTTATTTTCATTTATCATTTCACCAATTTCATCATCAACAACTAATACTTCACTTATCATCTCTCTTCCAAGATACCCTGTATCATTACAATATTTACAACCAGCTCCTCGATAAAATTTAGTTTTTTCATCAAAATATTCACTAACTTTTTTCATAAGATCAGCAGAAGGTTTATATTCTGTTTTGCAATGAAGACAAATTTTTCTAATTAATCTCTGAGCTACTACTCCAATAAGTGAATCAACCACTAAAAAAGTTTCTGCTCCCATTTGAATCATTCTTGTAACTGAGCTTATAGCATCATTTGTATGAAGTGTAGCTAATACTAAATGTCCTGTAAGTGATGCTTGAATAGCGACATTTAAAGTTTCACTATCTCTAACTTCCCCAATCATTATAACATCTGGGTCTTGTCTAAGAATAGTTTTTAAAGCTTCGCTAAATCCATATCCCACTTTTGGATTAGCTTGGATTTGTTGAACAAGAGGAATTTGATATTCCACAGGATCTTCTACTGTAATTACTTTATTTTCTAAACTTTTAATATCATTAATAGCGGCATATAAAGTTGTTGTTTTCCCACTTCCCGTAGGACCTGTAACAAATACAATTCCATAAGGAGAAGTAATAAGTCTTTGAAATTTTTCAAAATTTTCTTCATTCATTCCAAGTTCTTCTACTTTAAGAAGTATTTTTTGTTGATCAAGTATCCTCATAACGATACTTTCTCCAAGTAAAGTAGGAGTAGTAGAAACCCTAAAATCGTATAAATTACCCTCTATCTTCATAGAAAATCTTCCATCTTGAGATTTTCTTTTTTCTGAAATATCAAGGTTTGAGAGAAGTTTGATTTTTGAAATAAATGCTCCATAAATTTCATTAGTAAAAGAAAAAATCTCTCTTAAAACACCATCAACCCTTGCTCTAATTGTAAATTCATGTGCTTGTGGTTCTATATGAATATCACTTGCTAATTGTGCAATAGCTGTTTTTAAGACAAGTTTTGTAAGTTGGTCAATTGCTGTATTTTCACTCTCAATGACACCTACCCCTCCTCCTTTTAACTCATCTTCCACTCTTGCTACTAAAACTTTAGTCATTTTTTCTTTTTCAAGTCTAGCAATAATATTCATAATATCTTGAGAAAGTGCGATAAAAATTTTAATAGGTTTTCTTACTATCATTCTTTCAATAATTTCTAAAGCATCATAATCAAGTGGATCAGCAGTAGCTACATAAATATAATCTTCTGTCTCTTTAAAAGGAATAATTTTTGATTTTTTTATAATATTTATAGGAAATTTCTCCATTAAATCATAATCAATTTTTTCTCCATACAAATCAACAAATTCTAATCCAAGCTGTTTTGCTAAAATAATAGCTACTTGCTTTTCAGATACAAAACCCTCTTCTATTAAAATTTCACCAATTTTTTTAAATTCACCTTTAGCTTTATACTCTTTTTGTTTTGCTAAAGCCTGCATAAGTTGCTCGTTTGTAATAATTCCTTCTTCTACAAGCAAATCCCCTATTCTAATTTTCGATTTTATCATAATACGTTTTCCTATCTATATAATAAGTTTCATTTAATTTATTATTTTTAATTTTAAAAATCTTCTAATGTTGGTAATTTTTTAAAACCAATATTTTCAATATTAGTTTTTTTATTTAAATCTATAATATGTGGAGTAATTATAAATATAAGTTCTTCTTTTGTTGATATTTTTTCTTTATATGAAAATAAATATTTAATAAGTGGTATTTCTTTTAAAATTGGTATTCCATTTGCTTTTAAAGTTTGCTCATCAGTAATAAGTCCTCCTAACACAATAGTATCTCCATCTTTTACTCTAACTATTGTATTTAATTTTTTCTCTATTGTATCAGGAGGAAGATTTGGTTGTATTTGCACAGTGCTTAATGAACTTACAGAAGGATTTATAGTCATCATAATTACATTTTCATCACTAATTTCCGGTGTTATATCAAGTAAAACACCAATAAACTTACTACCTATTTGATCATTTTGAAACATATTTCCATTTGAATCTATAGTAACTGTTTTGTATGAATAATTTTTAGTTTGTCCTACCGTAATAATCGCTTTTTGATTATTTAATGTAGTTATTTTAGGATTTGATATAGAATTTACTTGACCATACTGAGCTAAAAAATTTAACATAGCAGATAAATTAAATGTATTTGCTGCTAAAATAGTAGTTCCTATTTGAGTGCCTCTTGTAGGAACATCTCCTGTTGAAAGTTGCATACCAAATTTATCCCAATTCACACCTGCTTGATTTGATTGTGATAATTTTACAGAATATATTCTTACATTTACTAATACTTCTTTATGAAGTCTATGATTAATTTCTTTTATATATTCATCTATTTTTTTTAACTGCTCTTTTGTTCCTGTAATAGTTACTAATCCACTTGCTTTATCTATAATAGGAGTTGGATTTTTAAAATACCCATTACTTTGCGAATTTAATAAACTATTTATATTTGTAGTAAAATATTTCCAAAAATCAAAATCAAATGTACTTTTAAGAGTATTTGAACCATCACTACTATCATCACTACTATCATCACTACTATCATTACTATTTCCACTAACACTTGCAGAAAAATCTATACTTCCTGAAAAAATATTATTTACATAATCAATTTTAAAATTTTTAGTTTTAATATAAGAAATACTTAATACATTATTATTTAATGTATAAAAAAATCCATTATTATCCAATATATATTTCAAAAATTCATCTAATGAAAGATTTGATAATTTTATATATTTTAATTTTTCTTGCAATTTTGCTTTTGCTATATTGTCTTTTACTATAATATTTAAATGGCACATATCAGACAAATCTGTAATAATATCTTGTAATTTAATACTACTCTCTCCTTGTGTAGAAAGCGAAAACAACTTTGTATTACATGTATGACCAAAGGCTAAATATATCCATACAAGTAATAAAAAAATTTTTTTCATTTATTTACCTTTAAAAGTGTTGTTCTTTTTAATTCTATAATCTTTTTTTTATTTTTTAGATATATTAGATATACTTTATCGTTTTTCATAATAACTCTATAATTATCTAATTTATCATTATTTTTATACCATTTATTATTTATTCTTACTTTATTTTGAAAAACAATCTCTAAATTATATGTTTTTTTAATATTAGTATTATTATGTATATTATATTGAAATTTTGTATTATTTACTATCTTATTTTTTATTTTTTTATCAACAAAAGGGTTATATAAATGTGTAATAGGTTTATATTCATATTTTTGTGTATGCAACAAATTTATCATCTCTAAAATCTCTTTTATATCATTTGCAAAACATACAACCGCTATTAGTATAATTAACTTTTTCATTTTATACCCATTATTATTAAATTTATTTTAAATTGTTGAGTTTTTATTTTAGAAATATTATTTAACCTTCCATTATTTATTTTCATATTTAGTCCAGTAAAAAACAACTGTTTATTATTTTTTAATTGTTTTAATGTTTTAGCTAAATTTTCAATACTATTTTTATCACCTTTATATGTAATTAATAGATAATTAGGATTATTTTCATATACAGAAATAAAAATCTTTAAACTATTATTTGAAAATGATTTCAACCTTTCTAAATCTTTATTTGAATATTTTTGTAATACAAATGATAAAGAATTATTATTAAATTTTTTTGTAGATACAAAATTCTGAATCAATTTATTTTCATCTTCATTTACAAATATTTGAATATCTTTTACATAATTTATAGCTTTCATATTTTCAATATATTGAAGATATTTTAAAATATTTATATAATCTCCACTTCCATCTATTTCTAAAGAAATTACTTCAGAAAAAGGAGGGAATTCTTGATTCCATTTTATATTAAATGAAACATTTAACTTTAACATATTTGCTTTATTCAAAAGATTTGATAAAATCATATATATTTTACTATTATCTAATTTTATTGATTTTAATGTATATAAATTATATTTAATATATTTATAATCCTCTTTTAAATTTTCTAATTTTTTTTCTGTCGGTTTTAATGTATGAGCTATACTTTTCAAATGTCTAATTTTTGAAGACACAGATATAAGCTCCTTTTTTTTGCTTTTTTCCTGTTTGTGTAAATTTATAATCTCTTTGTTTATTGTTGGATATATAAAATTATAATATACCACAAATATAATAATAGGAAGTGAAACTAATAAATAGATAAACTCTTTAGGTTTTAATGAATTGAAATATTCTTCTATTTTATTCATTTTTTAAACCTTATTAAACTCATATAATAATTTTTATTTATAGTATATATTTTATTCGTTTGTATATCTGTATATCCTTCATCTAATAAATCATTCATAAAAACTGCGATAGATTCTCTATTATTTAAATTTGTATATACTTTTATATCAAAACTATTATTTATATCTTTTGAAATTGCAAAAATTTTTAATTTATTTTTTTCTAAAAGAGATGTAATATTTACTAAATCTTCATTTACTTTAAATAAATTTATAATTTCTAAACTTTTTTGCACTACATTTTTAATGTAGTTTATTTTATTTTCTAAATCTGAAATCTTTTTTTGTATTTTTTGGTATCTTTGTAATAATAATTTATTTTTTTGTTCTAATTTACTTAATTTTGTAGATTTTATCTTTATTTGTTTTTGTAAAGTAACAATGTTATTTTGTAATTCTATTTTTTGATAATATCTATATCCAAAATCTCCTACAAATAATAATATACTAATAACAAATCCCATAAAAAACTGAAATGTTTTAGTTTTATAAAATTTTGGAGGTCTTGGAAAAATAGAAAAATTTATTTCATCTTGATAATGTTTTTCATTATAATAAATAGCTAATTTATCAAGTAAATTTATATCTTCTACTTTAATTACTTCAAAATTAATACCTGTAACATCCCAAAATTCTTTTAAAGTATCTATACCATTTATTTCAAAAGGGGTATAAAAATAGATATTATCAATATTGTCTAAATCAAATATATTCTTTCCATAAGAAACCCTATTATTTATAGCCATAAAATAATCAGAAAAAAATTTATCTATTTCACTCACTATTAAGAAATCATCTACTTCATAATTTGCTTTATTTACCCCTTTTTGTTTCATAAGCTCTGTAAATTGATTATAATCTAAATTTATAGTTTTTAATAAAGGATTTAAAGGATTTAATGTTTTAGAATATAGATATTCCCCATCTTTATAAATAGTGATAAAAGATTGCTCATTATCTAAATATACAAAAGCATCTCTTTTAGTCTCTTTTTTATATAATTTATAAAACTCACTAAAATATAATACAGATAAAGATATATAATCTATAAAATGTGTTTTTTTTACAATATTTTGAAATTTTGATTGTAATATATTTTCTTCAACAGCAATAGCTTCTATTAAATATACTTCTGTATCTTTAAGTTCTTTTATTAAAAAAAATGTTTTATATTGTTTATTTATATCTAATCCGGCATTATCATACAGTTGTATATTTACTTCTGTATCAATTTGCTCTTTTGGAGTAGAAAGAGGTAATTTAAATGTATATGTAATTACATCTTTTATATAGATAGTAGATGTAATTATATCATTTTTATCTATTTTTAATTCCGATAAAACTTTAATATCTTTATCTATTTTTTTAAAAAATTTGTCATTATTTATATATATTAAACTCATCTTACTTCCACATCTCCTGTCATTGGATAAATAGTTATTATTTTAGGTTTATTATTATACCTAATTGTTACATTAACCTCATCATGTAATAAATTTGAAAATTTATCTAAATCAACACTTCCATCATAAGGTCTTCCCATATAATCAAAACATAAAGTATTTATTTCTGAATTTATAGATACTCTATTTGATAAATTAAATTTTACTTTTGAATGCTTTTCATCATTTTTTAACCAATCTTTATCAAAAGTTATACAAACACTTCTATTTTCATCCTCTTTATTCATATTAGCTTCAAATCCTAATGAATTTGCTTTTTTTTCTAAAATTTTATTATAAATATAATTTGTATTATTTAAAAGTGTGTTATCTGGTAAGCTATTTATTGCCCAAATTGATAAAACACTAACTATAATTATAACAAAAATAAGTTCAATTAATGTAAATGATTTCAATTTTTATCCTTATGGCTTTTGAAGTGTAACTTTTGAAAATCTTAATTTTTTTCCACCATTTCTTAAACTATCAGTTGTTTCAACTTCTGTTTTTAACAATACATTTCCATGTGATTTGTCTGTTTGTATTTTTACTAATTGTGAATTATCACATGGACAATCATCTTTATCATAACAATAATATCTTAAAACTATTGTATTTGATTTAAATCTTCCATCACTTGAAGTAAAATAAATATTTTTAAGACATTTATTTGAACTATTTCTCTCATATCCTTCTATTGCCATTATTGCATTTTCTATGCTACTTTGCATAAAAAGTTCTGCTTGTTCTTTTATATAAGAATCTCCTACATGTTTTACACCTACACTACTTGCTTTTAATATAAGCATAAGCAAAAAAGATACCAATACTAAAATAAGTAATGCAGTCATGATACCAAATGCTTTTTTCAAAATGTAACCTTTTGTTTTGTAATTGTAATATTATGTTCACTTCCTTTAAAAAGTGCTTTTTCAAATTGAATTCTTAATTCAAGATGAGAATTTACTTCTTTAACTCTAAAAGAAGTTATATTTTGAGCTAATATTGATGCTTGTCCACTACTAATATTTACATCAGAACCTGTATGTTTATCTGCACAAAAAGTTTCTTTATTCCATGGACGATAATTATAAAATAAAAGTAAAGTATTATCATCTACATTTAATCCCTTTAAACAATCAGCATCTTGATCTATATCTTTCCCTCTTGCAATAGCCCAAGCTGAACTTACTAAATAATATTTAGCATAAATTTTATTTCCTTCTATATCATTAGTCATTGTTAAATTTGCATCGTTTCCATCTTTTGTAAATTTTTTGATTAAAAATGTTTTGTTATGGTCATGTCCATGCCATCCAAAACTATCATTATCATCTTCTGAATCCCCTTCATCTAATCCACCAGCAAAAATAATCGCAACCGTTTCGTTTAAATCTTTTTTATCATTCTTATTAAAAAAATTATTTAAAGTATCATTTGTATCATCAATATCAAAATCTTTACAAACTAATATTTTGTTATCTTTATCACTTGCATCTAAATCTATAAATCCACTATACCCTTTTTGACTATCATCTCCAATATGCTGTTTTGCCATAAAAGCATCTGTAATTACTTCAAATACTGTATATTTTTTATCATCAACTTCTGAAAGTTTTTTAAATTCACCACTATCAGGGTCATAACCTATAGCGGTAGATGGTATTCTATAATAAAAAAGAGAACCTATTGAATCAAGTGTAGTTTGTGAAAGAATAGAAAATTTTGTAATTGTATTTACTTGGTAATATCTTTGATATAGCATCTCTATTGCTTTAAAACTACCTACACTAATAAGTGCTAAAACAACTATTACAATAATAAGTTCAATTAATGTAAAACTTTTTTTCAATTTATTACTCCTCTCACAACTCACAACTCATAACTCACAACTATTTTTACCATTGCTCACTCTCTATTTGTTGAATCATACCTATATTTGCACTCCAATATTTTGCATTTGATATATTTTTATCATATTGATTATCTTGTAATGTAACTTTTATAAATTTTATATTTGATGCACTTTTATTAGTGCTATCATTAAATTTCCACTTTAATGTTTGGTTAGTATAATCATAATCTGATTTAGTCCATTCATCACTATATCCTACAGTGATATATATAGTATATCTTTCTTTTTTTCTTCCACTTTTTTTTGTAGTGTTACTATCAGTACCATTATAATCATCTGCATCATCATAATCCTCTTCACTATTTTCATCATCATCTGTTTGGATTGATGAAATTGTAATATCTTCTGAAGATGCACAAACCCTTACAAACAGAATATATATCCAACTATTGCATTTTTTAGGACAAATTCTACTATATTCATCTCCACTATAAAATCCCCCTTTTCTTAATGCTTGTGAAGAATCTAAGTTCGATTGACATTCTAATACATTATCATTTCCTGTGATTAAAATATTTGTAGATGGGTCTTGAGAATCTGTATTATTTTCATCCCAAGCTAAGGTAGATATATCCATCATTTTTGTCATCATATTAAAAATTCCATCTTCTTTAAGAGTAAATTCAAATGTTTTATTTGTAGTATATATAACTTTTGGAATTACTGTAAATACAAAAGCAATAATAACAATAGTAAAAATTAGCTCAATTAAAGAAAATGATTTTTTCAATACGACTCCTCTTTTTAACTTACAACTAATAATTCATAACTAAAAACTCATAAATTATTTACTACTCTGGGCAATCAATACATCTTCAATAACTTCATCTAAATCACCATCAAGTATTTTATCTACTTGTGAATAAGCTTTATCACTTCGGACATCTTTTATTTGTTGATAAGGAAATAATACATAACTTCTAATTTGATGTCCCCATCCAATTTCACTTTTTTCTTTTCCTTCTTCTTCAGCTCTTCTGTTTTCTAATTCAAGTTCATAAAGTTTTGATTTTAACATTTTAAATGCTGTATCTTTATTTTGATGTTGGCTTCTTCCATTTTGACATTGAACCACTACATTTGTAGGAATATGTGTAATTCTAACAGCACTTTCAGTTTTATTAATATGCTGTCCTCCAGCTCCACTTGCACGATATGTATCGATTCTAATATCTTTATCTTCTATTACTATATCAATATCATCGTCAATTTCAGGAGATACTTGAACACTTGCAAAAGATGTATGTCTTCTTCCAGCACTATCAAATGGACTTACTCTTACAAGTCTATGAATACCATTTTCTGCTTTTAAATAACCATAAGCATTCTCCCCTTTTACTAAAAATGATACATCTTTAATTCCGGCTTCATCTCCATCTTGATAATCAAGTGTTTCAACTTTCCATCCTCTTTTTTCTGCGAATCTTAAATACATTCTATAAAGTATACTTGCCCAGTCATGAGATTCTGTCCCACCAGCACCAGGGTGAATTGAAACTATTGCATTATTTGCATCATGCTCACCACTTAACATTACTTCAATTTCAAGTGCTTTTATTTTTTCTTGTAATGAAGGAAGCTCTGCAAAAACTTCATTTAAAGTTTCTTCATCTTCTTCTAAGCTAGCTAATTCATACATATCTTTATTATCATCTAATGCTTGTTTTGCTTCTTTATATTTTTTTAGTTTTCTTGAAAGAATATTTTTTTCTTTTTGTATTTTTGCTACATTTTTTGGGTCATTCCAAAAATCAGCATCGTTTTCAAGCTCACTAATCTCATCAAGTCTTTTTTCAAGTTCTGCTGGATTTATAATTTTTGAGATATTATCTAGTTTATTTTCTAAATCTTTTATAAGTTCTGAATATTCGTAACTATCCATTCGTATCCTTTTTGATATAATCACACATATAATTTTAACATAAAAAGGCTTTAAATGAAAATAATCAAAAACCCTTATGAATTACAAAAAGAGCTTAAAAATAAAGAAATTGGATTTGTCCCTA
>Ga0256836_1001063_pt1 | contig 12863 bp, 17 predicted proteins | sample 4561380metaG_FD_185974 | JGI IMG/M metagenome (GOLD analysis project Ga0256836, IMG submission 185974) | Hydrothermal vent microbial communities from Guaymas Basin, Mexico - 4561-380 | ecosystem: Environmental > Aquatic > Marine > Hydrothermal vents | place: Mexico: Guaymas Basin | collected...
TTAAGTACGTAACCTATCAGGAAATTCCTGACGGATGGATGGGACTTGATATAGGACCTGCGAGTGTCAGGCTTTTTGGAGAGGTGCTGTGGGATGCCCAGACTATTTTATGGAACGGTCCGATGGGCGTATATGAAATGGATAAATTTGCCAGGGGGACGTTTAAAATTTCCCATGAAATCGCCAGAAGCCATGGAATTAAAGTTGTCGGCGGGGGAGATACTGCAGATGCGGTTCAAAGAGCGGGGGATGATGAAGAGATGACTTTCATTTCTACCGGAGGAGGAGCTTCACTTGAACTTCTTGAAGGTAAAAAACTGCCGGGTGTTGCGGCTTTGGAAGTGCCTGACGAAGTTAGTTGTATTTAATGAAAGAGTATATAAAAGAGAAGCTTAATTTGTACAGGGAGTATTTGAAATTTTTGTTATTTTTGATATTTGCCATATCATCAGGAGTGGTATGGAATTTATTTAATATTTTTATAAAAAAACAGCCTTTTTATTCCATTGTATTTTCAGTAATTGGAGTTTTGATTTTATTTATTCTTTTATATTTGCTTAAAAAGTTTCATATATATTTGGAAGATTTAACAGAGGAGTTAAAATGAGAGAAATAATAATTTTGATATTTTTAATATTGGTGGGTATAATACTTATTTATCCTTTTTTGTTTGTGATTAAACATAAGGGTGAAAAATGATAGTAGCGGCAAATTTTAAAATGAATAAAACGAGAAAAGAGACAGAAGAATATTTAAAAGAGTTGAAAATTATAGATTTTCAAGACGTAAAAGTTGCCGTTTTTCCTCCTTTTACTGCTTTAATGGAGGATGAATTAATAGGAGCTCAAAATGCCTATCCGGCAAAAAACGGGGCCTATACGGGTGAGATAGGGCTTGAGCAGTTAGATGAGTTTGGTATAAAAAGAGTACTTTTAGGACACAGCGAAAGACGTCATATCTTAAACGAAACTCAAGAGTTTATAGCAAAAAAGTTCTCTTTTTATAAAGAGTGCGGATTTGAGATTTATTACTGCGTAGGAGAGCCTTTAGAAGTTAGAAAAAAAGGCATAAATGCGGTAATTGATTATATAAAAACTCAGTTTGAAGGTATAGATTTGGAATATGAAAACCTGGTTGTTGCTTATGAACCCGTATGGGCTATAGGTACGGGCGTTAGTGCCGGGCGTGATGAGATAAAAGAAACTCATCAAAAAATAAGAGAACTGACCAAAAGACCCATTCTTTACGGCGGAAGCGTAAAACTGAACAATATCGGAGAGATTTTAAAAATTCCTAATGTTGACGGAGTGTTGGTGGGAAGTGCGAGTTTGGATGTTGAAGTTTTTAAAGAGATGATAAATAAAGCAAAGGAGATAAAAAAATGATAATGCAAGGCAAAAAAGGACTTATTATAGGTGTTGCGAATAACCGCTCAATTGCTTACGGGATAGCAAAAGCGTGTAAAAATCAGGGAGCGGATTTAATTTTGACTTATCAAAATGACAAACTTAAAAAAAGAGTTGAAAAAGTGGCTGATGAGCTTGGAGTTGAAAATATTTACCCTCTTGATGTAAGTAAACCCGAAGAAATAGACGCTTTAAAAGAAGCTATTGAAAAAGATTACGGGAAAATCGATTTTCTGGTACATTCGGTTGCTTTTGCCCCAAGAGAAGCGCTTGACGGGAAATTTATCGATACAACAAAAGAAGCGTTTAATATTGCTATGGAAATAAGCGTTTATTCATTAATAGAAGTGGTTCAAAAATTAGAGCCCGTGCTTAATGACGGAGCAAGTATTTTAACGCTTACTTATCTTGGAAGTCAGAGATATGTTCCTCATTACAATGTGATGGGGGTTGCAAAAGCTGCTTTGGAAGCCAGTGTTAGATATTTGGCGGTTGATTTAGGTGAGAGAAAAATCAGAATAAACGCCCTAAGCGCCGGACCTATAAAAACGCTTGCGGCAAGCGGTATCGGGGATTTTAGCGAAATTTTAAAATATAACGAAAAAAATTCGCCTCTTAGAAAAAACGTAACGATAGAAGAAGTAGGAAACAGCGCTATGTATCTTCTAAGCGACCTCTCAAGCGGTGTGACAGCCGAAATTCATTACGTTGACAGCGGATATAATATTATGGGAATGCCTTTATATGAGAAGTAATAAAAAAATTAACCCAAAAAGCACAAAAATCACACAAAACTATTTGATTTTTTTGAAATTTGACGATATAATTGTGAGACAAAAAATAACTTAAAGGAGAGAGAATGCTAAAAAAATTATCTTTAGCAGCATTAGTTGCATTAGGAAGTGTTAGTGTAGCAAGCGCTACTCCATTAACTGATGCTATTAAAAACGTTGATTTAAGCGGAATGTTAAGAATTAGATTCTATAATGAAAATCCTGGTGATGATGACGCAAACAATTGGAATAGATGGAGAACAAACGGTATTTTCATTTTCAAAATCCCAGTAGATGAACATATCAAATTCGTTTACAGAGCTTCAGTTCAAACATATTTCAAATCAGACGATGATTCAGCTGAAGGAATACCAGGTAATAACAATTTAAAAGCATTGGCGTTAAATGACGTTGATACAGGAACAATGAATAACTTACTATTCATGGCTTACAGCAACAACGGACTTAATGCAATTATCGGTAAAATTCCGGTAAAAACTCCTATTACAAGTGCTGACCCTGCAACTCCGGGACACGGTGCGGGTGCAATTGTTTCTTATAATGTTGGTAACGGGTTGACTGTTGCAGCAGGGTATGTTGATGCTATTAGACATGCGAAAGCGACAAATTATCATAAGTATGTAGGAAATACAGAAGCTAACTCTATTTATACTGCGGCAGCTATTTACAGCAATGATTTAGTTGATGCTCAGTTGTGGTATTTCCATATTAATAAAGCGATTGACAGTGAATTTGTGTTAAGTGCAAACGTAAAAGCGCTTAAAGATTACGGTGTAACTATTAAGGCGAATTATGCAACTTCAAATATGGCTGATGCAGATGATTTTAATATAGATGGTGTAAAAGGCGCTGATTTAAGTGATAAAGACTATTTTGATGTTACAGTAAAATACGACCAGGATGCAATCCATGGATTAATTGGATATGCTAGTGCAAGCGATGATGATGGTGTTGTAACAACAGCTGATGATTCACCTCTTGGTAATGTGCTTCCAACGCAACAAAGAACAAACATTGCAAACGATTATGACACTGATGCAATATATGCAATGCTAGGATATGATGTAACAAATGCTCTTAATGTATCTGTAAGATATGCTAATTTTGATGCAGGAGATGATGATAATGATGCTGATGAATATGTAGTTCAAGCTGATTACAAATACAACAAAAAACTATCTTTCCAAGCATATTATTCAGCATATGACGTTGACAACACTGATGATGAAGATAATGACGAAATCAGACTTCAAGCTCTTTATAAATTCTAATTTTTCCCGGGCTTTTGCCCTTTTTTGTTATTCAATAAAATAGCGACAGACACTTAAAAGGTGTTGAGGCAAATTTATTTATCTGTTTTATGGTTATTGAAGTTGTTAGAATCTTAATTTTTCATGGTCTGTCTATTTTCAATTGGTTAATATCAGTTTATTTATGATATAATTTAAAAAAATAACCTAAAAAAGGCCATGAATGAATTATACGATTCCACGCGATTTGTTTAATGAACTTGTAAAAAATGTGGGTAAAGAAAGTGCTGAAAAGTTTGCAAATGCGTTTGAAAGTTTTTTAAAACTTTATAACGAATTAAGAAGCGAACTTGCAACCAAAGAGTTTGTCCGTGCCGAAATTAATGAAGTGAGAGCCGAAATTAATGAAGTAAGAGCCGAAATTCAAAAAAACACTCTCCTTTTAAAAGTTTTAATAGGTATAAGCATTTTTGCATTAACTATTTTTAATCCGAATTTTATAACATTGATAGAAAAAATTTTTAAGTAATATGAATTCAAAACTCAACTGACTTTAACCAACCCAATAACCATTCAGGCATTTATATATTCTCTAAGCCTCTGATAATCTATAACTTTTATGGATTTCTCACAATAACAGATAATTCCTTTGTTTTTTAATTTAGAAAGTATTCTGCTGAGAGTCTCGGCGCTCATTCCAAGCTCGTTTGCAAGCATATATTTTTTCTTTCTGACAAACTTTTGCGGGAAATTCAGGAGTGTGTATATCACTCTTTTTGTTGCGTCAAATTTTTGAAGTTTATTAAACTCTATTTCCTGCATAATCTGGTTGCTGAGCATCTTTATTATTCTGTCGCTAAAAGGAGGGGTTGATATATGTTTTTGGAATTTTTCATAATCTATTGCTATTATTTTGCTTTCTTCTTCCGTTTTTGCGTTTAAACAATACGGTTTGTTTTGGATTTTTGAAATAAGACCGAAAATATCGCCGCATCCGAACTGGTTTTTTGGAATAATGTTTCCTTTCAGGTCCGTGTCATACATAAGAATCTGTCCTTTGACAATACCGTAAAAATACCTCTTTTCCTCTCCCTCAAAAAATATTATCTCATTTTTTAAATAGGTTTTTATAAAAGAAAAAGAGGAAATCTCCTCTAAAAGGGAGTCTTCTATATTAAAAAATAGGGATATTTTTTTGAGTTTATGTATCACTCTTCTATTCTTATGTAATTTACAGGTTTTATTACGAAATCAAGTTTTTGAATTTCATCTATTGCTTTTTTTATCTCTTTTTCTTTACATATATGGGTTGCAAAAAGCAGTTTTACGTATCCGTTTCTCGGTTTTTGTAAAAAGCTTTCTATTGAAATATTGTTTGTAGCCAGAATATTAGCTATCTTTTCAAGGACACCGAGCTTATCGTTTACGGCAATTCTTAAGTAATATTTGCTTTTTATCTCTTCAGTAGGTTTTAAGTTTAACTTTTCAAGTTCAAGAGGAATTTTATAGCCAAGCATTGGGTTTTTGTTTCCTCTGGCAATTTCAATAATGTCGCTTATAACGGCACTGGCCGTTGCATCCCCTCCGGCTCCCGGACCGTAATACATTGTTTCTCCCACAACGTCGCCTATTACGCTAACGGCGTTCATAACTCCTTCCACTTTGCTTATCATCTCTTCTTTTCTTATAAGGGTTGGATGGACTCTCAGTTCTATTTCGCTTCCCGTTTTTTTTGCTATTCCAAGAAGTTTTATTTCGTATCCAAACTCTTTTGCAAATTCTATATCCGTGAGGTTTATGTTTTCAATACCTTCAATTAAAATATCTTCCGGTTTTGCGTCTATATTATATGCGATACTTGCAAGAATAAGCAGTTTGTGGGCCGCATCGTATCCTCCTACATCAAAAGTTGGGTCGGCTTCGGCATATCCTTTCTGCTGGGCTTCTTTGAGAACTTCTTTATAATCTCTGCCTTTTTTCATTTCGCTTAAAATATAGTTGCAGGTTCCGTTTATAATTCCTTTTATTTCTAAAATATGATTGGCACTCAGTCCGTCGCGCAAGGCTTTAATAATAGGAATGCCTCCCGCTACGCTTGCTTCATATTCAAAAGGGGTTTTTGCCAGTTTTTGCAGTTCAAATCTGTGATAGGCAAGTAGGGCTTTGTTTGCGGTAACGACCGCTTTGTTGTGTAAAAGGGCATCTTTAACCACTTCATATGCACTTTCAACCCCTCCCATAAGCTCTACTACTATATCTATTTCAGGGTTGCGGGTGACTTCTTTATAATCTGTGGTCAAAGGAATATCAATATCTCTTTTTTTATTTATGTCTCTTACAACGCCTTTTATAGCTTTTATTTCTTTTCCCGCTCTTGCTTTGATAAGGTCTTTATTTTTTTCAAGGTTTTTAATAACGGCTTCGCCTACCGTTCCTACTCCGACTATTCCTATTTTAACCATTTAGTTCCTTTATAATTTCTTCTACTTTTGTTAAAGGTAAATTTACTTTTTTGGCGATTTCTTCTTTTGGAAAGTTTAGTTCGTAAAGAGCTATGACTTTGCCTTTTATAAGACCCTGTTGTAATCCTTGTTGTAATCCCTGTTGTAATCCCTGTTGTAATCCTTTTTCTATCCCTTCTTTTATTCCTTTTTCCAATCCTTTTTCTAATCCTTTCTCCAATCCTATTTCATAACTAGGTAGATCTTCCCATGTTAAATTCTGAAGTCCCATTTCAGCCTCCTTTACTTCTTCTTTTAGATTTCTGCTTGTAGAAAGTTCTTCAAGCATTAAAAGGTATTTTCTAAATTCATTTTCATTTTTTGAAAGGGTGTATAATTTGTGTAAAATTTCTTTAATCACTTCTTTAGGGTTGTTGTTACCAAAATCACATAGAATGGCCAATACTAAGCTTTCAGGATTGTTTATTTTTAAAAACCTGTCACATGGAATGGTTTTTAAATCTATAATCTCGTATTTAAAATTACAGCTGTGTGTTTGGATATGGTTTTTCATAGAAACTTTTTCTTTACCTAAAAAAAGGACATATTGATAAATATCCATATGATGTCTTGAAAAGATTTCTAAAAAATATCTTGCCATTCTGATATGCATATTTTTATCGTTTCTCGTTTGAAATTCTATATGCAAAATTTTGTCTTCTGTTTTTATTAGGATATCGGCGTCTCTTTTTTCGATTTTAGGAAATTCGAAATCCAGAAACTCGAATTTTTCAATATTAATATTAAGAATGTGTTTTAACACATCTTTTATGGCCTCTTTTGTAATGTCTTTTAATATTAAATCTTTTTTCATTCAAATTCTTTTAAAAAGTGTTTTACATTTTTTGCCGCCTGACGAATTCTTTTTTCGTTTTCTATAAGGGCTATTCTTACATAATCATCTCCGTAAGCGCCAAATCCTATTCCGGGACTTACGGCTATATGGGCTTCTGTAAGAAGTCTTTTTGAAAATTCAAGGCTTCCTAAATGTCTGACTTTTTGAGGTATTTTCGCCCATACAAACATTGTGGCTTTTGGTTTTTCTATCTCCCATCCAGCATTTGCAAAACTTTCAATAAGCACGTCTCTTCTTTTTTCGTATGTTTTAACTATGTCTTTTACCAAATGCTGATAATCTCTAAGGGCAACCGTTGCCGCCACCTGAATAGGTGTAAACATTCCATAATCTATCCATGATTTGTATTTTTGCAAAGCTCCTATAAGTACCGGATTTCCAACCATAAATCCTACTCTCCATCCGGCCATGTTATAACTTTTAGAAAGGGTGAAACTCTCAACCGCAACTTCTTTTGCCCCTTTTGCCTCGAATATAGAAGGTGTTTTGTATCCTTCAAATGTAATATCCGCATAAGCTATATCGCTTATAATATAAAGACCTTCTTCTTTTGCAAAATCGACCGCTTTTTGATAAAACTCTTTGCTTACCGTTACGGTTGTAGGATTATGAGGAAAATTTAATACCAAAAACTTGGGTTTAGGCACTGCTTCTATCATTGCCTGCTTTAACTGTTCGAAAAATTCTTCTTCGTTTAATTCATATTTTTCATTATAAGTAAGTTTTACTTTTCTCACACTGGCACCCGCTAACATAAACGCGTATGAGTGTATGGGATATGTAGGGTCCGGAACAATCGCCACGTCTCCTACGTTTGTTATGGCCTGTGTTAAATGAACGTATCCCTCTTTACTCCCCATAGTTACGACGGCTTCTGTTTCCGGGTCGAAAGTTACGTCGTATCTTCTGGCATACCAGTTACAAATGGCCTCTCTTAATTTATAAATTCCTTTACTTACCGAATATCTGTGATTTTTAGGTTTTTGAGCCGCTTCAATAAGTTTGTCGACAATCGGTTTTGGAGTAGGGCCGTCCGGATTTCCCATTGAAAAGTCTATAATATCAACACCTGCCCTTCTTGCCTGGAGTTTTAAATCGTTTATTACAGCAAAAATATAGTTAGGAAGTCTTTCTATTCTTTCAAAATGATTCATTGCAGTCCTTTTATAAAAATTCCTCTTTTAAAGTTTTCTTTGGTGTAGTTGTCTCTTATTTTTATATATTTACAGTTTTCAGGAATGTTTAGTGTAATTTGTCTTTGAATAAATTCTGATGTAATTATATTTAATATATTCAGGTTTTTATCATAAAAAACTATATAAGGATACCAAAAATCATATTTTGACGTTTTTATATACGCTTTTTTAAATCCCCCGGTTTCAATCCAGTATTCCCCTTTTGCATTTACTAAAGATTTTGTTTTTTGTGAAAGTTTTATCGCTTTTACTATTTCGTTTTCGCAGTCTATTTTATAAGTAAAATCCTCTTTTTTGTTTATTTCTATGACTTTGCATCCGTAATGTTCTATTTCGTTTAAGAAATTAAGAGGGTCTATATGGTGGTTTGAGTTTATTTCAAGGGTAATGGAATAGTTTTCTTTTTTTATTATTTTAGAGGGATAAAAATAGTAATATCCAAGATTTTGAAGTGTTTCATAAAGGGTTTTTGTATTGAAAACGGGATTGTTGTTGATAAAAATAAAAGTAGGGTGGGTTAGTTTTGGTTTTTTAAAAAATAGGTCTATAAGTCCGTTTTCTTTAAGGGCGGTAATTATTTCTTTTAAAGAGGCGTTTTGGTCGTTTATGGTTTCTTTTAAAAGTCCTTTATAAGTAGTGTATTTTTGCTCTCCTATGATATTTTTAATAATGTCTGAGGTGTTTGAAGCAAAAAGAGAGGTTAAAATTAAAAAAAAAAGTATTTTTTTCATTTTGAATATCCTGAAGGAGAAGTTTTTGTGTAATTGTATTCACCGTTTTTTAAAATTATTCTTACGATTTTTTTAGTATTGGGCGTTATGTTTTTATCTCCGTATATTATATTTACAAAACCATGTCCTAGTTTTATATAATAGTTTGCTCCTTCTAACGTTTTTGGTTTGGAGGTTAAATATTCGAATGTTTTATTATTATCAAGATTTATTGCCCTAAACCATATTTTCTGAATGGGAATTACGGTTATTTCTTTTGGGAGAGGCTTTGTTTTGTTGTGTTCTTTTGAAATATTGGCTTCCTCTTTTTTAACGGCAGTTTTAATTTCTTTTAGTGTATTAGAGAGATTTTTCTCAGGAACCGAAACAGTGCCGGAGGTATTGATATCAACGGTTTTTGGGAGTTTTTTTTGAGGGGTTTGTTTGTATAGATATATTCCGCTTATTATTAAAAGCAAAATTAAAAATAATATTAAAAACGGTTTTTTGTTTTTTGGAGGCTTTATTATCTCTTCTTTTAATAATTCTTCTTTTGGAGGATTGACATATGAGTTGTATTCTTCTATTAGTTCACTTAAATCTATGTTGAATTCCCTTTGAATTACGTTAATAAATCCTAAAAACTTTACACGTGGAATTTTGTCAAATTTTTTTTCTTTTATAAGCCTTAAAGATACAGGGGAAATTTTAGTTCTTTTGGATATTTCTTCTATTGAATAAAGCTCGAAAAATTTTTCAGCATTCATTTGTAATCCTGTCTATAAGTATTCCAGCCGCTACTGATACGTTAAGCGAATCAAAATCCCTTTTCATATGTATCGTCAATATTTCATCAAGTTTTTCTTTTACTTTTTTACTTAACCCTTCGCCTTCGTTTCCCATAATAAGGGCAATTTTTTCTTTTTTTGAAGGACGGCATTTTCCTCCTAAATCTGCTCCTATTAAATGATAACCTTTTGTTTTTAAAATATTTATAAGCTCCAAAATATGTTGAAAAGTAACTATTTTCATATCAAGTGCTGCGCCGGCGCTTGTTCTGATGATTCTGTCCCATTTTAAATCTTTTATACCTGTAATTATTAAAAGGTCGATGCCAAGGGCGTAAGCCGTCCTTGTTATTGCTCCTATGTTTCCCATATCCGTTACGCTGTCTAAAATCAATATTTTATCGCCTATAATATCCCACTCTTGAGGGATAAATTCTATTTTTGCGAAAAAACCCTGATGATTTCCGTTTTTACTTAGTTTTTGGGCGAGTTTGTTATCGATAAATTTTACTTTAAATTTATTAAATTTTTTAAATTCATTTTTACTTAATTTTTTGGATATCAGAATTTCCTTAACAATATCGGGATGTTTTTGAATTATATATTCTACTACTCTTTTTCCGTAAACTATCATAAATGTATTTTATCAAATTTAAAGGAAAAAAGTTTGTTTTATCTGTTATTTTTCGTTTAATTCTTTATAAATTTCTTTTGCCGATTTGTCTGATATTTTTGCGAGAAGTTTTGATTTTTCTTTAAGAGGGAGTGGGAGCGAAACTATATCTTCATATGATAGTTCAAGCGTTTGTTTTTTTGTGTCTTTATTTATAACTATAACCCATTCTCCTTTTGTATTTGTAAGTTCGATATCTTTTGCTTTGCCTTTTATGAAACTCTCATGCATTTTAGTCAGCTCTTTTGCCAAAAATACTTCTCTTTCGGGTGCTGAGTTTTTTAGTTCTTTTACAAGTTTTTCTATTCTGTGAGGCGATTCATATAAAATTGCTATTTTGCCGCTGTTTAGTATTTCTTTTAATTTTTCTTCTCTTTCTTTGCCTTTATGGGGTAAAAATGCATAAAAACAGAAATCCCCCTCAAATCCGCTTGCCACAAATGCCGTAAGAGCCGCGTTTGCTCCGGGAATTACGGTATAAGGAATATTGTGTTTTTGAGCAAATTTTACCAGTTTGCTTCCGGGGTCGCTAATTCCTGGCATTCCCGCGTCACTTACATAAACGCACTCTTTTGATTTTAATATTTCGGGGTCTAATTTTGATAATACTTTATCTTCGTTATGGGAATGCATGGATATAAATTCTTTATTTAAAGGAATATTTAAGAGGTTTAAAAGTTTTTTAGTGACCCTTGTGTCTTCACAAAAGATAATTTCAGCATTTTGAAGGGCTAAAAAAGCCCTTTTTGATATATCGTCTAAATTTCCAATTGGGGTTGGAACAAAGCTTAGCAATTAAGCCAGACCGTATTTTTTCTTAAATTTATCTACTTTTCCACCTTTTTCTATTGTTCTTTCTTTACCTGTATAGAAAGGATGGCATTTGTCGCAAACTTCAATTCTTAAATTAGGTTTTGTTGAAAGAATAGTAAATGTATGCCCGCAAGTACAGTTTACAGTACATTCAACGTATTCAGGATGGATACCTTTTTTCATTTTAGTCCTTTGTTAGGTTTTTTAGCCTATAGTTTTTAAGTTTGAAATTTTACTTTTTTAATCTTAAAGATTTCTTAATTTAAGCAAACTGTAAGTTAATAAAAATATTATCTCTGACACTAATAATGTAAAAAAACAAAAAAGCAAGAGATTAAACTCTCTGCTCTCTTGGTCTTGCTTCGTTAACTCTAAGTCTTCTTCCTTGGAATTCTTTACCGTCAAGTTCTTCGATTGCTGTTTCAGCTCCGCTTTCCATTTCGATAAATCCAAAACCTTTGCTTCTTCCTGTTTCTCTATCATTAATGATTTTTGCTGATAGTACTTCGCCATATTCTGAGAATAATGTTTTTAGCTCATCTGCGCTAGCGTCGTAATTAATGTTTCCTACGTAAATTGTTTTCATGTGATTTCCTAAAATTTAAATTTGCATTGACATTATAACGGGATAATTTATAAAAAGCAAATAAAATTGGTATAATTAATAAAAAAAAGGAAAAATTTATGGGAATTAAAAAAAATTATACAGAATTCAGAAACGCTTTAACAAAAGGAGATACGAAAAAAGCGGAGGAATTTTTCAAAAAGGCTTTTGAAGACGCTTTTGCTCTTTATCAGTTAAAATTGACTAATAATGAAAAATTTGATTTATCAAACGAAGATGAGCTTTTTGCCGTTGTTACCCTGTTTGACAATATGCTAGGGTTTTATAAAGAGTGGATGTTAGAAGAGGGGATGGCTTTTGCCGAGTCGATGGTAGAGTTGGTGGATTCGCCTAAACTTAAGGAAATGTTTAAAGGATTTTCTTTAGGAATGCAGGCCGGGATTCCTTTGGACGAATTTATGAGGGATTATGTTGATTTGAGTAAAGTTGATGAGGAATTCCCTCAGTTTTTGTGTAATTTTAAAGAAAAAATAAAAGAACTTATAAAGAACACCTGAGATTGGTTTCTACTTTTAAAGAAAACCCAAAAGGTGTTTTTATTATTAAAACAGCTCTCTTTTCTCCCCTGTTTTTTTGAATTTCCTGGTATATGTTTAATAAATCCTCTTCGTAGTTTTCGCTTATATTTTTTTCTATAATGGTTATTTCATCTTTTATTGCCGCTTTTTCGTTTGCTGCATCTTCAAGACTCATAAGTTTTCTGCAGGTTACTCTTAAAAATTCCCCGACTTTATCTACTTGAGCTTTTATGGCTATTGGTTCGTCCAGGTTGAACTCCTGAAGTTTTTCCAAATCTCTTTCAAAAATCATAATGTCTATTTTTCCGTGATAATCCATAAGATTTGCTATGGCGAATTTATTGCCTTTTTTTGAAATTCTGACTTTCATGCCTTCTATTTTCCCCACAAAAAGTGCTTCTTGTCCTATTATTTCTTCTATTTCGCTTGAGAGGTTGTATTTTAAATTTTTCATTTTTTCTTTATAAGGGTCAAGAGGGTGGGCTGAGACATAAAATCCGAGAGTTTCGTATTCACCTTCAAGCAGGGTTTTCATATCGAATTCGTCGGTCGTCCTTATTTGTAGTTTTTCCTGTATTTCGTCTTCTGTTTCTATATCGGCAAAAAGGGAATGTTCGTGGTTTATTGCGTTTTTTCTCTCTTCAATGCGTTTTTTAAATTCAAGCATGTTTTCTATATTTTCTAAAAGTGTTTTTCTCGGATACCCGAAAGAATCCAAAGCCCCCGATTTTAT
>Ga0256836_1001065_pt1 | contig 12860 bp, 14 predicted proteins | sample 4561380metaG_FD_185974 | JGI IMG/M metagenome (GOLD analysis project Ga0256836, IMG submission 185974) | Hydrothermal vent microbial communities from Guaymas Basin, Mexico - 4561-380 | ecosystem: Environmental > Aquatic > Marine > Hydrothermal vents | place: Mexico: Guaymas Basin | collected...
GATTTAGCGAACAATGAAGATTTTGTAAGCGAAACTCCTGTAGTTCCTCAAACCAAAATTCGCCCTCGTCTTGTTATAGGCGGTGATTTTGACAGTGACTATCTTGATACTCCAGCCTATATGAGAAATCAACAAGACTAATCTCCCTTGAGCTCCTTTTCCAAAATAATGAAGGCCAAATCACTCCTTGGTCTTCGTGAAAAATCTTCTCTCAAAGAGATTAAAAACAGATACAAAAATCTTATGAAAAAATGGCATCCCGACAAACACAGAGATGAGATTGAAAAAGCAACACAGATGAGTATGCAGATCAATGAAGCCTATAAAACAATTATGGACTACTGTAACAACTACGAATACCCTTTTGATGAAGAGAGTATCAAAAAGAGTACCTATACACCAAGTGAATGGTGGAATGACAAGTTTGGCAGTGGAAACGGAATCTAGAGAAACACCCCGTTTTTTACATAATATGCAAGTAGATAGTAACTTACTATAATAAGATAGAGTGTATCAAATACCATTGATATACCTAATTTTCGCTTACACTCTTTTTTATTAAACTCAACAAGTCCAACGATTAAGCCGTAAAATGTTCCTATGAAAAGAGTAATATAGAGAAAATACCCTACATAGCCATAATCTCTTTGCAGTAAACAAAATGGGCAGTGGTGTGTAGGCAGTTCATAAATATATGTTCCAAAAAAGGCAATAAGAGTAACAAGTGCAATAATAAGATAGAGCAGGTTCAGCAGTGAATAGAGATATCTGTTATTTGTAAAATAGGCAATAAACATAACACTGAATACTCCATAAAACGTTGTGAGAAGATAGAGAGGTTTTGCTCCTAAAATTTCTGCAATATAACTACCGTTTGTAGTGGAAAAGATTGCGCCGCAACAATCAACAACACTTTTGACATCAATGGAGGAGAACATCACAATTTGAGATACTATCTCAATAAGAAGCAAAAAGTATGCAACTACAAAAACAAAAAATTTCAAACGCAGATACTTTCTCTCCTGACTCTTCATATCTTCACCGTTAAGAACTATCCAGTAACCAAAAAGATAAAGATTAAGTATTTTTAAAATAAGCAACGGAGTACCATACTCTGTTGCGTTTACAACACCCGCCCCACACATTGCTCCGGGTAAAACAGTGGATATTTTATCAAGTGTAAAGATAAAGAAGATAAACAGAGGAATTTTAATGGCAAATATAAACTTTATAATCGTAGCTACAAGATAACTCTGCTTTTCGAGTCTGTATTGCAGAGGTGTAGTTGCATCTGCATTATATAAAAAGAGTATCCGCATACTAAAATAGAATGCGACAGTCGCAAAAAGTAAAAAAAGTATATTGAGTATATCTAAGGTTAAAATCTCAGGTGTTAATAACATTGTCCATCTTTTACTTCAATAATTCTATCTACAAAATCCAAATCAAAGAAGAGAGGGTCATGCGTAGCAAGTATTATGGTTTTATTTGACGACTTTAATCCCCGGACGATCTCAATAAAGTCCAAAGAGAGCTTCTCATCCAAATTTGCAGTTGGCTCATCGGCCAGTATAATTTTTGGAGTATTGATATTTGCCCGTGCAATAGCAACTCTTTGCTGCTCTCCTCCTGATAGATTTTTAACTAGGCTCTGCTCTTTATGTTTGATATTAAATGCACTCAATACATGTTGGAGTTTTTTCTCTAAAGTATCTCTATCAAGATTTTTAGGAAGCAGCGGGAGTAGGATATTGTCTCTGACACTTAAAGTAGGAATTAAATTGTATCTTTGAAATATAAATCCAATATTATCCCTTCTAAACTCACTGCAAAAATGATCAGGGAGTTTAGATATTCTTTTGTTATCTACAATAACCTCCCCTGTAGTAGGTTTTAAGAGGCCTGCAATAAGTGAAAGAATCGTGCTCTTCCCACTACCACTGACACCCTTTAACACGATAAATTCACCCTCACCAAACTCCAAATTTATATCTTTAAGAGCTTTTACATCACCATTGTATATTTTTGATATATTGAGTAGTTTAATCATCTCATAACCTCATCAGCATCAATAGTAGCAACTCTCCATGATGGAATAATAGTAGCTGCAATATAAATAGGCACAGAGAGCAAAAACAGAAGCAGCAGTGTCTCATAATCCAGAACAAAAGGAAAGTGAACGTTTTGTGTCTCATTATATGCCAAAAATATCCCTTTTATCACAGGAGCATTTAAAATGTAGACATAGAAAAACGCAACCATAATTCCAAGTACATATGATATAAAAGAGATAATAATTCCCTCATAAAGTTTTACGCTGAGTACATCTTCCACTCTCCAGCCTATCGCCTTTAAAATACCTATCTCTTTTTTCTCTTCACTGCTGAGTCCATTTGATTTATCATACACAATAATAAAAAAAGTAAAAAGAACAATACTAAAAAGTATTAAAAAAGTGGAACTTGTTGTATTAAACCTATTTTCCAGTGCTACCTTCATATCTTCTCTTGTTTGCACTTTTACATTTGGCAGCAAATTTTGAATTTTTAAGGCTACTGACCCTACCTCTAAAGGATTGTCTACCTTCACTATCAAATCAGTAGCTTCGCTGCGTTTAAAACCGAAAACAGTTCGCAGAGTATCTTTATCTAAAAGTGCCATATCTTTTGATTCTAACTGCGTTTGGATTGGAAACTCCCCAATAATATTTACACGCTTAAGTGTTCCGTCTGGTTTTATAAAATTGAAATAATTTTCATAGTAGTGTTCTTTAAAAAGTTTCGCGACCCCTCTTCCGATAACCATAGAGGAACTGTTTAATTCATTATTTCTCATCACTTTGTCTACTATTTTATTGTAATGATTTTCAAATTCATCCACACCGACAAGTAAAATCTCTGCATTAGAGAAGCTGTAATATCCCCATACTCTTGAAACCACATCTCCAACACCGTTGATCTCTAAGATCTTATCCATTACACTTTCATCAAGAGTTGTATCAGCTCCACCCTTTTGATTTGTAATAACAATCTCAGGGAGGGATTGGAATGCTAGATTGAGTTCATACTTTAATGAATTTTGCACAAATAAAAATGAGGCTAAAAGAGCTGTCATCAGTGTCAAGATAATAACAATAAAAATATTTTTCGACTTATAACGAAAAATATAATTGAGTGCATATTCCAGGAGATAAAAGTTAATCTGTTTCATCGGTGTGACTCTATTAGGTTATTTTTTATAGCGGTGTTTAAGTTGCAAACTCGTGCTATTTTCAGCAACTCTCTCTTTTTTGCGATATCCTCAGCAGTGTAACTCTTATTGATAAAGATATAAACTAGTTCAAATACTAATACAGCTAGTAACAAAAAAAGAAAAGAGAAAAAATAGTAACTTGTTTTACTCATCTAGTTTATACACTTCATCTTGAGTTATCTCTTTAAACAAAAGAATCTTTTTTGCTCTATGATCAAGAGCAAATCTCTTTGCTGCCTTTTTGTCTTTAAACGCAATAAGCTCATTGCCCATCGGTCCGTACACATCACTGCCAACTACAAAATAGGCTCGCTTTGCATCTATAGTCTGCTGTGTATAATAGTCTTGAACCAATATCTCTTTAATCTTTTGCTGATGTGTGAAATAGTATTTCATCATATCTTTGATACCATCAAATGAAACATTTTTATCCGCATACTCTATTCGCGATACCCATCTTGGGTATTTATACAAGAACATTCCGCATACAGGACACTTCTCATCTTTTGTGACTGTCAACTTTTCATAATGTTTTGTAACTTTTTTTTCTCTTTTTACTTCCCACAAATAGAGCAAAAGAGCGTCAGTGTAACGGTGATTTAGCTTTGTGCATATTGCATTATTTACAACATCATTTTCCAAATCATCAAAACTCTTATATTTTTCGAGATTCATTTTTGGACATTTTTGCTTATAGATCTTCTTCCCCATAGGGTAAAGCTTTTTCTCTTTTACTGCAGAGCTGTAATTTGGGTATGCAAACACAAGAGTACTAAAGGCATAAAAAAGGATTGTAATTTTAAAATAAGACATCTATCTACCTTAAAGTATAGAAATTTTTTTAGTAAATAGATAGTAGCAAAATAGTGTTAATTTAGTGTTAAAAAAGCTATTTTGCGGGAATTCGAAGTATCATTAATCGTCGTATAAAAAGAACTAATAAAGCAAGAGCCAAAATCTTAAAGTCTATCTCACTGGCTATATGAATATTATCAAAAGTATCACTCCGTGTTGCTTCAGCACCCAAAGCCTGCATAGACAAGATTTTTGGGACATAAATAGCGCTAAAGAGCAGTCCTGAAAAGACAACTATAACTGCCGCGCCAAAACTGACAGCATCGCGTTGTCCCATTTTATAGACTGATGCCTCATAAACAATAACATAGGTTACCGCAAAATAGACCCAGTATGAAAATCTGTGGAAAATCTCACCCATAATTATACCTGCGTTATAGTGGTCAACAAGTAAGTTAACTGTAATACGGTCTGTATGGAACACTACAGGTGCAACAATAGCACCCAAAACTAAAACAGCACCAAATGTTGCTGCTAAAATAATAAAATATGCAAAATCAAAATATATATTTTTTTTCAATTCTAATAACCTTTATAATATTAAGCTAAAGCCTCTGTCAAAAGAACTATAATCTTTGTAAAATTCTAAACTCATATACTTTTTATCTTTTAAATAATTCCGTATTTTATCTTGTTGGTCATAACCCATCTCACAACTAAAAAACTTAATCTTTTGCTTTAAGACTTCATCAAGCAGTTGTTTTATGATTTCATCACCGACCTCTCCGCCAAAGAGTGCATTTTGCGGCTCATATAAAAGATTTGATCCCAACTCTACACCATTTTCAATATAAGGAGGGTTTGAAACAAGGTAATCAATTTTCTCTCTAACAGGCGTTAAAAGTGAACCTAAACGCAGCTCAATTCTTTGAGTCAATCCAAATTTCTCTATATTTTTTTGTGCGACAGCTACTGCGTTTGGTGAGATATCAATGGCGATAAACTTTGCATTTTTTAACTTTTTTGCCAAAATAATAGAGATAATACCACTTCCCACACCTACTTCTACAAATTGAAGTGCTGCCTCTTTGTCGTCAATATTTTTAAGCACTTCATCGATAAGCAGTTCAGTCTCAGGTCGGGGAATGAGTGCACCCTCATCAATGTAGAACTCTTCACTGTAAAAATCGACTCTATTTGTTATATATTCAAATGGTTCATTTAATGAACGTCTCTGTACCCACTGCAGATACTCTTGTACATTTTCAACTTCACTGCTTTGGTTTGTAATAAGCCACAACTCATCCACATCCAAGTGAGCCATAAGAAGAAGCTGTGCTTCTCTTGAAGCCCTTGGTATTTCGGACTCTGAAAGTTTTTTACTCGCTTCTTTTAATACATCTCTAACTAAAAATCTATTTCGCATTTACCCTCAGTTCCACTTTTTTCTACATATCCTATATCGACACCCAGCTCTTTTAGTCTCTCTATCACCGGAGGATGAGTGTAATGAAAAAATATATACAATGGATGAGAAAGTGGAAAACTTTTGTTCTCCTCTACAAGTTTTTGCAGTGCATTTGCAAGTTCTATCTCTCCCGCCGGACCTCCAAGTTCACTTCCCATTTTATCTGCTGCATACTCATTTTTACGGCTGAGTATTCCCATCAAAGGCATCATGACAAATCCTAAAACAGGCATAAAAAGCATCAGTAAAATCATAATCAAATAGGGTTCTTTCGCAAGACCAAGCTCAAGATAGAGACTATCTGGCAGATTGCCAAAAACAGCGAACATAACAAAGAGCATACCACCGACCATAGCTATATTTTTAAATACATCACCATGAGCAAAATGCCCTAGTTCATGACCAAGAACTGCAAGCAACTCTTTTGTAGAGAGCTTCTCAATAAGAGTATCAAACAACACAACTCGTTTTGATTTTCCAAAACCACCGAAATAGGCATTGAGCCTTCCATCTCTCTTACTCGCATCACTTACAAAAACACCACTGCTTTGAAATCCTGTCTCTTGCATAAGTCTCTTTATCTCAGCATCCAACTCTTCATCTTCCAAAGGAGTGAGTTTATCGAAAAACATTGCCCGAAATGTCGGATAAAGCATATTTATCATAATCACTACTACAAATATAAAGATAAAACTCCACAACCACCACAATGCAAAGTTGGCAATAATCTCATAAATACCCCATGCAATTAAAGAACCCAAAAGTAGCGTCATAACAAAAGAGATAAGAGTATCTTTTACCCACTGTGCAAGTGTTGATTTATTAAAACCGAAGGCTTCATCTAGTACAAATTTTTCATAGTATGAAAAAGGCAGAGAAATAATAGAGTTAATAACAACAAAACTCATAACAATAGCAACATTCATAAAGGCTTCATTAGAACCTATAAACTCTGCATGTAAAATTTTTATTCCAAAACCTATCCATGCAATAAATACAAAATAATCTACAAATACATTGACTATGGAAAGCTTCTCTTTTGCCACTGCATAATTACCGGCTTTTAAAAAGTCTGCTGCTGTTAATAACACGGGAGTTTTTCTTTTAATCTGGTTAATGTAACCTATTTGCATAACACTTACATATATGGATATCAATACATATAAGCTGTATATTCCGACTAATGTCATTAACATTTTATTTTCCTTTTATTTGACAGGTATACTCTTTGATCCTGGCACTATTACTATTTTATCATCAACTTTTATAGCATCACTGCTTCCATCATAGACTTTCCCTGCTACATAGTATGCAACACCTAAAAGTATTCCCACGATAATAACTATCCATACAATTTTCTTTTTTTCACCTCTAAGTGTATCATAATCACTTATATCTCTCAATGTTGGTTCTGACATAATTCATCCTTTTTATATAAAATTTTCATAATTGTACACAGATAAATTATATTTTTGTAATAACACAATAAAGTACTATGACGATTTAAGTCTACTTTTTATTTTATTTTATCGTCAAGCATAGAATTATAAAACATAATCCACAACTTTTGATTCAATACTTACCTCTTTAATAAATGCAACTACTTCTAAATGGGCAGGATGTGTTGCATATGTTTTTAATCCCTCTTCATCATCAAATGTTGAGTACAGAGAGAGATCCATTGCTCTTTGTGAGTGGTTAACATCGATACCAACTTCCATACTTTTAAGTGTAGGTATCTCATTTAACAAATTTTCAAGTCTCTCTTTCACCTGCTCTAAATTCTCTTTTTTGTTCTCATCTTTAAATTTAAACATTACAATATGTACTATCATCTAACGATCCTTTTTAAAATTAAAGGATTTTATCTAAAAATTTATAATGCTTAGATAAGATATCGTATGAAAGAATTATATGGTGTCGGAATTTTATTTTTTTACTTTTTAAAATGGCCTGTTGTAATAGGCTACCCTTACCTGCGTTTAAATGGTCTTAATAATAACTACATCATAGATTTGTTGTGGCTCTACTGCCTTTTCTTAATTTTCAAAGACTTATATATGTTTATACAAAAGCGAAAAAAAGAGTCTTCAGACTCTAAATAATACCTTTCCAAAAGTACTCTGCAATCATCACAATAAAAAAGATACCGAGTAAATTCAGTACAAACCCATACCGTATCATATCTTTTACATTAATCACTCCGCTACTCATAGCTATTGCGTTTGGCGGTGTTGCTATTGGGAGCATAAAGGCATAACTTGCACAAAGAGTTGCGACCATCATAAACAGTGTAGTATTGATACCTGATTGTTGTGCAACGGAGTAGATTACCGGCAGCATTATTGATATAAGCGCAGTATTTGATGTTATCTCTGTAGTAAATGTTATAAGTGCTGCAACACTTAAGAGAAGTAAAATCGGTTCCATATCTGTCATAGCAAGCAGATATGTAGCTATCTCATCGGCAAGACCCGTACTACTAAATGCTTTTGCGATGGAAAAACCTGCGCCAAATAAAAAAATGATTGAAAAAGGAATCTTTTTGCTGTCTTCATCCCACTCCAGTATCTTAAAAGGAGAGATGAAAAGTAAAAGACCAAAGCCAAGAAGTATCCCACTCTCGCTGAGACCCAATCCATTCCAGTATGGTTTAATAGGAGCATTTACAAAAAGCACACCAACAAGTCCAAGCATTAAAAACATCACCCTCTTTTGTGTAAAGTTCAACTCTGATGTAACAAGCTCTCTTTGAACTTTAAGAGAGTTTACTCCTATACTTAATAACATACTGACACTTATCAGCATAATAAAAACAAGAGGTGTCACCATCATCATCCATTTAAAAAAAGCAATAATCTCCATATGCTTGTCTTGCATAATTCCTAGAAGTATAAGATTTGGAGGTGTACCGATAGGAGTGAGAATTCCTCCAATACTTGCACCATAGGCTATAGCCAAAGCAAATCGCATCTGCAGTTTTTTATTATCACTCAAAAAAAGTGCAATTGGCATCAACAACAGTGTTGTTGTCGTATTTGAGAGTATTGAGCTTAAGACTCCTGTTGTAATAGAGAGTGAAAAAATCATTCCTCTTGGAGTTGAAGGAAAGAGTGAAAGTAATTTATCTGCAATATGCATATGCAGTTTACTTTTTTCAACAGCAATAGCAAGTAAAAAACCACCTAAAAAAAGATATATAATTGGATGTGCATAATTTACAGTAGTCGCTTTGGTAGATATTATTCCAAAAGCAGGGAACAAAACAATTGGCAACAAAGAGACTATACCCAAAGGAAGTGCCTCATTTGTCCACAATGTTACAAGCAGTGCTATTACACCAAGCAGTTCACTTTGTGTGTTGGTAAACGCAGTAAGACCCAAGGCATATACTATCAATCCTATTACAAACGAAAAAGCTATCTTAAAGAGCTGATTTTTATCTAAAAGCATCGCTTTACACCTCTTTATTTTAATTTGTCAATAAATCTCTCAAACTCTCACGAGGATTTTTCCCCTCAAGAGTCAAGTAGACCTCTCTTGCTATTGGAAGATAAAGATTATTCTTTTGCGCTATTTCATAAAGAGCGTATGTTGTGCCTATCCCCTCTGCAACCTCACCTAACTCTTCTATTATCTCCTGCTGCGTTTGTAACTTGGCAAGACCCAGACCAACTCTGAAATTTCTACTCATCACAGAAGATGCCGTTAAAAAAAGATCCCCTGCTCCACTCAGACCAATAAAACTCTCCTCTTTAGCACCATAGGTCAAACCAAAACGCTGCATCTCAACCAAACCTCTGGAGATCAAAGCTGCTGCTGCATTGTTACCAAGTTCAAGACCTTTACAGATTCCAGCAGCAATTGCAATAACATTTTTATATGCTCCTGATATTTCAGCGCCTATAACATCACTTGAGATATAGATCTTGATAAAAGAAGGAAAAAGCTGACTGAATTCTTCTGAAAGCTCTCTGTTTTTGGAGTTTATAACAAGTGCTGTCGGTAGAGACTGCATCACTTCAGTTGCAAAAGAGGGACCCGATAAAAAAGCAATATTTTCATCTGGAACATATTTGGCATATATCTCATTTAAAAATTTTCCACTAGAGGCTTCAATCCCTTTTGAGGCAACTAAAATCTTCTGCCCATTAAAAACAAAATTTTCTTCTAACCACTTTGCAACCTGCTGTGCAGGAACCGTAATAATTAAGTACTCACACTTTAGTATCTCTTTTAGAGATACAAAGTTTTTTATCTTTCTGACTCTTCGAGAATGTATAAACACATCACTGTTTTGTCCCAGTGCAAACGCAAGTGCACTACCCCATTTACCAGCTCCAATGACTCCAATTGACATAACGCCTACTCCCTATTTTATTTTCAAACTCAGCAATATCTTTTTCATATCCCACAACAACAAGAATATCTCCCTCTCGAATTATATGATGTTTTGCTTTTGATGAGTAGATAAACTCACTCTTCATATCTTCATGCATTACAGACAAGACTATAATACCATTATACCTAGTCCAGTCAATACTTGTAAGCTGTTCATCAGTAAAAGTACTCTCTTTTGTGATTTTTATCTGCGCAATTTTAAGAGCACTCTCTCCATATAAAATAGTATGTAAAATCTTACTTGATATCGGTTTTTCAAGCATATTGGTAATAATATCTGAAGTTGTCTCAACAAGAGGTATTACCTTGCTTGCTCCTGCCATTTTCAGTTTATTTGCACTCTCGTCATTTGATGCAATTGCTATGATGGTCAGTTCTTTAAAATTTGCACGTAAAGATATAGTAAGAAAAATATTCTCTGCCGTGTCTTCTAAAACACAAAAAGCCATAGAGTTGCTCAAATCCACATTTTTATGAATCTCCGTCCACTCATCACTCAAATCAAAAAGTTCAATATCAACACCACTGCTACTGATATCTTCCTCTTTTAAAGAGAAGATTTTTATATGCTCATACTTATCTTTTACATTTGCAACTATCTCCTGCGAATATTTGTTATAGCCAAAAATAAGTGCTGTTGTCTTAACCATTTGCTACCTTTGTGTGCAGATATTTTTCAAATTCTAAAATAAAAATCTGATACCCTACAACTAAAAGATAGTCCCCTACCTCAAGAGAAGTGGTATCCATAGGATTAAAATAAAAATGGTCTCGTCGATGTTTATAAATACCCAGCAGTACAACTCTAAACTCTTTATTTCCCAACTCTGCAACTGTCGGAAAATTATCTACTATCCGCTGTGTGACACCAAGCTCATCAATCTTGACATCTGCATTTTCACTTCTGAGTTCATGAATAACCTCAAACGCAACCGGTTTCCCCACAAGCTCTTTAGTGATAAGTCCAACCAACTCCTGAGGATAGACAACATTATTTATCCCTGCAAAATCAAGTTTTTTACGATTAGAGTCATTTATGAGCAGAGAAAGGATAAAAACGTCTCTGTTAAAAGAGCGAATAGTAAGCGCAGCATAGACATTTTCTATATCATCCTCACGCAGACATAAGACTGCTTTGACCTGTTTATCCATATCTATATTTAGTTTTTCATAGCTGTCTACTATTCCAGGGTTATAATTCAGTGCGGTATAACCATCCTTTTTTGCCAAAGCAATATGCCCTGCATCCTCATCCATTACAATTATGTCATTACCTGAGAGAGAGAGTTTTCGCGCAACTTCACGAGAGACCTGTTCATACCCGCAAATTAGATAAAATTTTTTGAGTTTTGAGACATCTTCTATAGTTTTAATTTCTCGAATCTCATCAAGCTTTTCTGTAAATGCAGAAACAAAAAGTGATGTAGTAAATGCCAGAACAGCAATACCCGCCGTAATAACCAACATTGCTACAAATCTTCCCTCATGACTCACAGGTGTTATATCTCCATAACCCACCGTAGAGATAGTGACTATCGACCAGTAGACAGCTTCGTATAGTGTATTGATAGGAGAGTCTGGATTATTTCCCTCCATTACATAAATAAGCACCGAAGAGACAAAGATAACAACAGAAGCAAAAATACCAAGTGTTAAAAATTCAAACTTTTTTGTTGCAAGTACAGATGAGAGGGTTTGAAAACTTTTAGCATAACGAAAAAGCTTAAATACACGAAAAAGAATAAAAATACGCAAAAGCCGCAATTCATGGAAGAAAGGCATAATAGCAAATAGATCAATAAGAGCTTTAGGAGAGACAACATAGAGCATCTTCACTCTCAAAACTTCCTTAAAAGCCTTCAAAAGGTTTACATCCCTATGCAAAAATGTATCATGTTCAGCACGTGAAACTATAATCTTGCTGACACTACTTGAGACCCAAAATCGAAGCAAATACTCTATTAGAAAAATAAGAGAGATAACATAGTTACTAAAAAACATTAAGTAATCATTCACATGGAACTTTACTTCGCGAATAAGAACACTTACACTGATAAATATCAGTGTAATCATAAACCAATCTACATATTTTTTATGTTTATTTTGATCATTTTCTAAAATATTATAAAAAAAGCGCTTACGCTTTTGATATGATTTTGAAGTATCCAAATAGTAAGCAAAATCAAGTATCCAGCGTTTTAGCATTATTTTATTAATCCAGTTTAGCTTTTAATACCTCATTTACAGCCTGAGGATTTGCACTTCCTTTAGAAGCTTTCATAACTTGTCCGACAAAGAAACCAAAAAGTTTCTCTTTCCCACCTTTATATTGTTCGACTTTTTCAGGGTTCGCATTGATGATCTCATCACAAATAGCCTCAATCGCACCCATGTCTGTAACCTGCTTAAGACCTAGTTCGTCAATAGCCTCATCAACACTGACTGCTTCATTATCCATAAGATGATCAAGCACCTCTTTAGCCGCTTTTCCAGATATTGTTTTGTCATCAATACGCTTTACCAAAAAACCTAATTTTTTAGCATCTACAGGTGAATTCATTATATTTATATCACCTTTGAGACGAGCTTGCAGTTCAACGGTAAGCCATGTTGTGGCAGTTTTAGCACTGACACCTTCTTCTGACATCATTGTCTCAAAGAAATTTGCCATTTCAACAGCAGATGTAATCACCATCGCATTATATTTACTCATACCGTATTCATTGATAAAACGCTCTTTTTTCGCATCTGGAAGTTCCGGAATTTTTGTATATTTTTGCATCATTTCATCAGTCACTACACATTTAAGAAGATCCGGCTCTGGAAAATATCTGTAATCAGCCGCTTCCTCTTTTCCACGCATAGAACGTGTCTCTTGCTTAACCTGATCAAAAAGACGTGTCTCTTGCACTATCTCTTCATCATACATTCCATCTTCCCATGC
>Ga0256836_1001069_pt1 | contig 12855 bp, 11 predicted proteins | sample 4561380metaG_FD_185974 | JGI IMG/M metagenome (GOLD analysis project Ga0256836, IMG submission 185974) | Hydrothermal vent microbial communities from Guaymas Basin, Mexico - 4561-380 | ecosystem: Environmental > Aquatic > Marine > Hydrothermal vents | place: Mexico: Guaymas Basin | collected...
TAAATTAGCTATTTTATAATACTGATAATACAGTCCCTTTCTTTTTAAAGTGTATCGTAAATCTTTAAGTGCTTGAAGCGATTCTATCTCTTGTAGAGCGATAATATCAGCATTAATTTCTTTAATGACTTTTGCAATATTTTTTAATTTAATTTTATAGTTTGTATCATTCCAATTTGATTTTGTATATGGAATATACTCTTTATATTCATGGCCGTTTCGTTGTAAATCAAAAAGATTTTCGACATTATATGTTGCTATTTTCAAAGTTTTTTCTCCATAAACAAAGGATACCAGCAAAGCTAGTAAAACTATAAGTTTCACTTTTTAATACCGTTGAGTCTTAGCAGTTGGCTTGTATCTGCATCTCTGCCCATCAGTGCATGATAGAGCTTTTGCATACTTTGTGAACCGCCACGATGCAAAATAATGTTTTGGTACTGTTTTGCCGTCGGTGAATGAAATATGTTTTCATCAACAACAGCATAAAAAGTATCAGCACTTAGTACTTCTGCCCATTTGTAACTATAATATCCTGCTGCATAGCCGCCTGAAAATATATGTGCAAAGCCGTTTTGAAATTTATTGTATTTTGGCGGTTTTATAAGTGCTGTTTTTTCTCGTATAGTGTCTAGTAAGTTTTGTACTTCTTCACCTTGGTACACTTTTGTATGCAGTTCAAAATCAAAGAGTGAAAATTCTAATTGTCTGAGCATCCCCATAGCAGATAAAAAGTTTTTACTTTTTACAAGCTTGTTTATCATTTCATCGGGGATTATTTCATTTGTTTTGTGATGTTTTGCAAATATTTTCAGTATTTGAGGTTCATAAGCAAAATTTTCTAAAAATTGGGAAGGAAATTCAACGGCATCCCACTCAACACCGTTTACCCCGCTTACTTCGTTTTCATTGACTTCACTGAGTATGTGGTGCAAAGTATGACCTGTCTCATGAAAAAGAGTAACGACATCATCATGACGAAGTAGTGATGGATTTGTATCGCTAGAGGGTGGAAAGTTACACACTACAAAAGCAGAGGCAAGTTGCTGATTGCCTTTTTCATCGTTACAATGCGTTTGCCAATTATGCATCCATGCACCTCCGCGTTTTGATTCCCTTGCTTCTAAATCAAGATATATTCTTGCTTTTAAAGTGTCATTTTCATAAACATCATAGGCATAAGCTTTTTCGTGCCATAGTTTTTCATCTACCTGCTTACATGTAACATTAAATAGTTGATTTAAAAAGGTAAACATTCCTTCAACAACATTTTTCTGCTCAAAATAGGGACGATACTCTTCTTCATCTATGTCATACTGGGCTTTTTTTAGTATTTCAGCGTAATAAGATGTATCATGACTTTCTAGTTTATGTGGTGCTATATTTTGCAGTTCTTGAAGCTCATTATTTGCCTGAGGAATGGAATCTTCTAGCAAATTATTTAAGAATCCCAATACACTTTTTTCGTCTTTTGCCATTTTGGTAGCCAAGGATAGTTCTGCATAGTTTTTAAAACCTAGCAAATTACTCATCTCATGACGTAATTTTAGTAACTCATCAATGATATGTTCATTTTGCGGTGCGCGGGATACATAGGCACGATAAAGTTCTTCTCTTATTTTTCTGTTGGGTCCATAGGTCATATAAGCTATATAAGAGGGCATTTGCAGTGTAATTTTATATTTTGTTACACCATTATCCTCATATTTTGCATTTTCGATTTCACTTTGTGGCAGTCCTTTAATATCATCTTCATTTGTAATAATATATTCGTATGCATTTGTTGCATCAAGCAGGTTTTGAGAAAAATTATTGGCAAGTTCACTCTTTTTTATGTTAATTTCTTGCAGTCTTTTTTTTGTCTTTTTATCAAGATGGGCACCGCTTAACTCAAAATGCAAGATATTTAATTCTAAAACTCTTTTTTGCTCAATATTAAGTGATGTTATTTCATTTTGTAAAATCTTTTTGTATGCATTGTATATATCAATATTTTGTGAAAGTTGCGTTGAGTATTCTGTAATAAGCGGTAATGATTCTGTATAGACTTTTTGCGTTATTTGGGAGTTGTTTACAGAGTTAAGATGTGATAATGGTGTAAAAAATTGTTCCAAATATTCATCCATCATCTCCAAGGGTTTTACAAAATTTGCATAGGTTTTTTTTTCTTGTTTGAGTAGATTTTTTATTTTATTATTGTTGTCATCTAGTCGCTGTGTTAGTTGTGATATGAAATTTTCTAAGTCACAATCAAATTTTAAAAATTTTGCCATATATTTTTCCTTTAGTCATCGGTGTCTTTTTTTTGTCGTAAAGCACCATATTTATTTATCAGAATATTATCATACTTATTTGCATCTTTTATTAACTTATTTATTGCAACCTTTCCTTCTTCTTTTGTTAAGGAAGAGTCTATAACCAGATAAGAAAGATATACACTGTTTTCATTAATAGAAAACTGTAAATAAGAGAGCTTGTTGTTTTCTTCAAGCAAAAAATCATACATTTTTTCTATATTGTTTTTTGGAATTGCACAAAGTTTTGCATCCCCGATTATAATGCCATTTTCATAATAGTTGATGTTAATTCTTGAGGTTCCCTCATCTATTCTCCATGAGGATTGACTTCTTCTGGCCAGTGTAACATTGATTCCTAATGATTCAAGTATATCTTCTATAAGTTTTGTCGGTCCTATAGGTGTATAGCCTTTTCTTCTGAGTTTGGCTATTTCTAATTCCGCACCGCATTTGGGACAGTAGTCATTTTTTATATCTTTTTCTTGAATAAGATTTTTACAAGAGGGGCATTTAATGACATTCTCAACACCGAGTTTTTTAAAAGTTGCAAGTGCATCTTTAAGGTAATGAACAGGTAGAGCAAAACCTAAATTATTTGCATTTGCAATTATGAAAGTAGTAACTCCTGTCACTTCTCCTTTGTCATTTAATAGAGGCCCACCACTGTTTCCCGGGTTGATGGCAGCATCAATTTGAATATATTCCAAATCACCCATAAGTCTGGCTGCACGTGAAACTATGCCTTCTGTTGCAGTATAATTAAGACCATAAGGATGACCGATTGCTATGGTAGTATCTCCATTTTCAACATTGTTTTTGGCAAGTTTGAGTGGATTTTTTGGTTTTTTAAAATCATATTTTATAAAAGCCAAATCATAATAAGGGTCATCATAAATAACTTTTGCAATACTTCTTGGTATATGTTCTGCTTTAATTACAACTTCTTTGAGCCCTGAACATACATGCGAATTTGTTATGATTAAATCATCTATTACAAAACCTGTACCACTACCGTACGGTGTCATAATCTGTATAATGTTTTCAATATAGCGTTCTAATAAAATTTGTGTATTCATCTTTTAGGCCTCATGAAAGTTGATATTTTTTAATGCGCTGAAATAACTGTTTGAAAAATCATTTAATGAAGTAAAATCAAGTTCATCTCCAAAGGCTTTAAGTAATTTATATTGATGTTTATACTCTGAGATAATATCTTCAATCTCATCAATTATTTCACTTTTAAGAAATTTATTTTTATCATTATCATAGTAGCCTTTACATCCTAAAGCATTGAAATAATCAGAATAAATAACAGTTGTATAAAGATGCAGTAATTTTCTGGCCGGAGGATTTAAACCATAGTTGTAAAGGGCATAAAGTGCCATATAACTGTAAATTGTCGGTATGATTTGAGGATGTCGATTATTTTTGTACCATCTAAGTTTTATAAGAGATTCTTCTATAAAATTAATAAATTCATCATAAGAACTTTTTTCGATTTGGCTGAATGTATATTTTGCATCATAGAAATTTGAGCAAAATTCATCAAAACTGAGTTTTTCAAGTGTAGAAATATATTTTGCAAGTTCTGCATTTTTTACTTCAGGTAATATTTCATCATCAGCAAAATAATCTTGAAGATGTTTTGTTAATTCTTGGTATATTTTAAATTTTGGAACTAAAAGATAATCAATTTTAAACAAAAAGTTGAGATATGAAAAAGATTGCATACCTATACTGTCGTCTGATGGTAGTGAACGTATTTTTTCATTTAAATCATCTATCCATCTGTGCAAAAATTCATATTTGACTTTTAGCTCTGTAGCATCTAACTTTTTGATATGCTCTATATCTTCTAACTCTTTTTGTTCAAACTCACTGAGCATATGCTCTTTATCATAATCTGCATTGAGTGCTAATTCTCTTAAAGGGTAAAAAGTTTTTTGAGGGGTCATTGTAATATTGTCAAGGTTAAGTTTTAATTTTATATAGTTGCCGTCACTACAGTAATTTATATAAGTAAACTGGTAATTTCTTTCAAGTACATAGCGTTTGAGCGCAACATTAGCATTTTTTGCTTTAACCATAGTCACTTCTGCATAGAGCTTTTTGTTTGTAGTAAAACCATTTATTTTGGCACTGCCTTGATAAATTATAAATTTTAGACGTTCTTTTTCTTTTGTAAGTATGATATTTTCATTAGAGAGGCCATTTTTATAATTCATTAAAGAATTGAAAAAGAATTCATAGGCATTTAAAATTTCTTTTTTTTCAAATGCTTCATACGCTTTGTTAAAGAGTTCTTCCTCATTTTTTACAATATCTGCATTGATGCCTCGTCCAAAACTTTTTGTGCAATGAGGCTTTGGATGAAAAAAATTGAACCAGCTCATAAATCCCTCTTATTTTAATACTAAATAGATCAGTATAAAGTTTATAACTGTCATTATAGTAAAAGCACTCTTATAAAAGAGCAAGGGTGATTTTTCAATTAATGGAGCATTCTTGATAAAATATGGTTTTACTTTCTGTGGATGAGTAAGCTCATACTTCATTTCAGAATAATACTCATACCTTTGATCTTTGTTTAAAGCGATTGAGCGCATTATTACACTGTCTAGCCAACTAGGTATGTTTGAATTATAATGACTTGGTTTTTTAGCTTCTTTAAATAATGGATTTTGAAATGCTTCTATCTCTTTATAAGGGTATTTTCCTGTTAAACTAAGATAAAGTGTAACACCGATAGCAAAAATTTCCGTTGTTTCGCTTATAGCCTCGCCTTGAAATCTTTCAGGTGACAAAAAGCTGGGTGTTCCCGCACGAGATTCTTTTGAGAATATTTCTGTAATACTTCCAAAATCAATAATTTTATATTCTGTTGTATTTTCATCAATTTTGGCAATCATTATATTGTTTGGTTTAATATCACCGTGTAGCAGATCATATTTGAGTAAAAATTGAGACATATTTAAAAGTATTTGCGCAAGTTCTACTGCATCATCTATGGTTACATGTAAGTGTGACGCCAGATAATTATTTAAATCTTCCCCTTCAAAGAGTTGCATAACATAGTATCGACAGCTTCTGTTTTTTGGAATGACAGCCTTGGGAAAAAACTTTGCTTTAAGGCGCTTGGCATTCCATGCTTCTTTTACAAATAAATCTAAAATTTGATTATCTTCCTTTGCTTCAATCGGTGCAAATTTAATCACATATTGTTTTGTCTTTTTAGTTGTAAGCCAGGTTCTTTCATTTTGTATTAGAGGTTTTTTGAGTGCATAGCCATCTATAATTTGACCTGTTTTGAGTGATAGCGGAATATCTAGTTTTTGTTGTTTTAGTATTTCCACTTCATCTTCACTTATACCTATAGCCTGCGTAAGGACATTTTCATAGCCCTCTTCTTACATGGCATGGTCAGTTGAAAGCTGTGTTAATGAATTATCTCTTTGCAAATAGACTCTGCTGTCTCCAACATTAGCACCCCGTATAAACGGTTTCCCTCTATAACAACTATTGCAAGTGTGAAACCGGAAGTTTTAATATTACTTTTAATCATAATGAGCCTTTTTTGATAGGCTTATTATATACAAAAAAGTTGTTATTGTTACTTTGCAACTTCTTTTAAGCTTGGGATTTTCTATGTGTGTAATACAGAGCCATGCCTGTACAGATAGCTCCGCCAACGATATTTCCTAGGGTAACCGGAATTTCATTCCACAACCACCATTGAGATACACTTACGTTTGCACCAAGCATTATCCCAGCAGGAATAACAAACATATTTACAACAGCGTGTTCAAATCCTTGTCCAAAAAAAGTTAGTATTGGTAGCCACATAGCCGCGATTTTTCCTATTGTTGTAGTAGCTGTTAATGCCATTACTACACCGAGCGATACCATCCAGTTACAAAATACAGCTTTTAAAAAAACAGTATATATCCCATCTGCGCCTATTTTTTCATATCCGATTGTTTTTGCCTCAGCAATATGTTTAATCATATCTATGACAGGAGAAGATGCAACATGTCCAAATTTTGTAGCAACCAAACTGTAAAGCGCTGCAAACAGTAAACTTCCCAATAGATTACCTGTAAATACCCAAAACCAGTTTATTAATAGTTGGGCAATACCTATTTTTTTATCAAATAAAGAGGTTGTTAGCAAAGCAAAACTTCCTGTAACAAGTTCCAATCCCAGTAAGACAATCATAACAAAGCCAACGGGAAAAATTAGTGCTCCAACAATTGGTAAATGTGTTTGTGTAGCAGCTACAATAGCTAGTGTTGTGGCAACTCCCAGTAGGGCACCTGCAAGAGAACCACGTATTAATAAATCTTTTACACCTAAGCCTACTTTATATACTCCAGCTGTCACCATACCATCAACAACTATTTCCGGTTTTACATAACTCATATATATTCCTTCAAATTTTATTATATATATTATAACGCATACCTGTATGTATGGTAATCATAAAATGATTAAAATTTAATCAAACTACTATAAACTGATTAATGGAAGAAGTTCCGAGAAAACAACTGCTCTTTTTGCTTCAACATCTAACATTTTAAAAACAAGAAGGGCTATATTTTTATCAATATTTGAAACTAATTTATTTAAAGGCATTAATTTTTCTCTTGGATTTTCGTTTGTAAATCTGCTATATGCTGTATATGGTTCTTGTTTACAAAGCGCAAAATATATTTTACGACCAAGTTCAAAAAGTTCAAATTCTTCATTGTTTCCGGTTTTTTTAATTTTATTGATGTTTAAATTAATGTCTATATTCTTTGTGCGTAAATATGCTTGTAACTGCATATAAAAACCAATATATGCATGAGAGTATTGTGATAAGACTCTGTCATGAAACTTTTCAAATGATTCATTCTTCAAACGCAGTTTTTTATATTCCAACATAAGTGTTTCAACAAAATATTTAGAAAATTTCAGTGGAGCAGATTTGATAACGGTGTAACCGTTTTTACCTTCACTTACAATCTTTCCTCCTATGGTTATATGGACTCCGTCTTCGGTTTGTCCGTTAACCTTTGCTTTACAGCCTTCAAAACCAATATCCCCTATTTCATGAGTGCCACAGCCTTTGACACAAGCCGACCAATACATTCTTACTCTACCGGATTCGAGCGGAACTTTAGTGCTTAAATACTCAGCCATTTCAATTGCATCTTCTTTATTTTCTATAACACCAAAAGCACAATGTTTTGTTCCTGCACAGGCGACAAGATTGTTAAAATAAGGTGTATTTATATTTTTGTATTTTGTAAAAAATGAATCTTGTAAAAATCCGGTCGTATCTTTGACACCTAAAATATAAATATTTTGTTCAACACTGAATCTAATTTCGCCATTGCCGTGGACTTGGCTAAGTTCAGCTACTTTGATAAGGTCACTTCCTGCAAAGATTCCAGAAGGTACGATAACCTGTATACCAAATGAACCATTACGAAGCTGGATTTTTCCATGCTCAGAATCTACCGGATTCATCTGCGTCATTGTCTCACCTGCTGTGTTAAAGTTAATGCCCGCGATTTTTCGAATTGCCGCAGAAATTTCAGATATTCCAACAGCTTCGATGAGAAAGTGAAGTCTGTTTTTATTTCTGTTGTCTCTAAAACCGTATTTTTTGAAGATTTCAATAAGAGCACCGTAAGCCTTTAAAACTTCTTCTTCATTTGACAAAAATATATCTGCATCTTTGGCAATTATGCCAACTCTGCCGCCAAGGAACATGTTATAGCCGTATACTCCATCTTTTTGTGCAAGAACGAGAGAACAGTCATGTCCAAAAACATTACATCTGTTTGCAAGCGAACCTGTAATTCCTGTATTGAATTTTCTTGGAAGTGTAGAAATCCAGTCAGGATTTTTTAAAAAAGTTTTTTCAATTTTTTTCAGTAAATTATATGAAGGAAGTATATTGTCAAAGCCGTCTTTGTCAAGTGGGTCTGTGACTATATTTCTAAAGTTGTCTACACCTGTTTGGTAAGAGGTGAGTCCAACTGAATCAAGACCAGCTAAAATCGCAGGCATATTTTCAATGTTTAAAAAACGAAGCTCAATCTGTGCTCTTGTTGTAATGTCAATGTAATCTTGACCGAACTCTTTTGCAATTTCTCCAATTTTTCTTGCCTGAACTGCACTAAGATGCCCGCCTGCAACTCTGACTCTCATCATAAACTGTTTAGGGGTTTGTCCGTCTTTATCAAAGATACCAAAACATTTTAAAAAATATTTTTTATCTTCATCGGGGATAGAATCATATCCTTCTTTTGCATACTGTGCTATCTTTTGGAAAGCTTGTATGGGGTTTTTAAGATCTTTGACTTTTTCAATTTTATTTACTTTTTTATTTCTAGCTTCGTATGCTTTTTCTAATACTTGTAATTGCAAAATATTCTCCATCATTTAATTTATATTCTTCCACCAGCTGCAATACCCCAGGTAGTTCTCCATCTTGTTTTGACTAATGAGATACCCATGATAGCAACAAGAACAACACTGGCAAATATCATAAAGCTTGCTGAGTATCCGTCAAAGGCGTCTTTACTCCAACCAAGCGGTTTGATAAGTGCTGTACCGCCAAGACCACCGGCAGCACCGATTATCCCGGTCATAATACCGATATCTTTACCAAACCTCTGAGGTACCAGTTGAAATGCTCCATTTGCCATAATGAAAAAAAGTACTATGTCCTTTAAGGGCTTTAAAATTTGCCATATTATATTCTCCAGATTAATTAATAGCATAAGTATAGTTTAAAATATACTCAATAAATAGGAATAAGTGATTAAAATATAATCAATGTATTTTAAAAGAGTGCTAGTTGTGAAATACAGCATTCGGTTTTACTAGAATACTTGCAGAGCTGTATGCAAAAAAATAAGAAAAACGGTAAAGAAAAAATAAAAAATATATGATGAAAAATGCTTGAATTTTGTTTAAATATATTATATTTCAATAAGCAATTGTAAAGAAAGATTATATTAAGATGTTTACATATAATTATATCGGCAGGGAAATGCAAAAAAATTTTATCTTTTTTATCTTTATCTTTATTTTTTCATCTTTTTTATATGCGGGGAACACGCAGCATATCAAGATATGTGTTGATCCGAATTGGAAGCCTTTTGAATGGATTGATAAAGAAGGGAATTATGCCGGTATGGGGCATGACTTTTTGGAAGCTTTTTTAAAAGGCAGCGGCATTAAAGTAGAGCTTTACAACACAAAAAGCTGGGCAGAGAGCATTGAAGCAATTAAAGAGGGGAAATGTGATGTTTTGCCGATGGCAGGGATTACACAAGAAAGAAAAAAGTTTTTAAATTTTACTAAATCTTACTATTACGCTCCTTATGTTGTTGCAACAACAAGCGACAAAGTCTTTATAGATGATATACGTAGGAGATTAGACAAAACTTATGGAGTTGTAGAAAATTCTGCCGTGTTTGATGATTTAAAAAAACTCTATCCAAATATAAAACTTGTTGCCGTTGAGAATGTTCTTGAAGGACTGCAAAGCGTTTTAGATGGGAAGCTTTACGGTTTTATAAATATGGCACCGACAATAGCTTATAATATGCAAGAACATGCAATTATAGATATAAAAATAAGTGCGAAACTCTCGACCGGTTACAGATTGGCAGTTGCCGTGAAAAAAGATAAAACACAACTCTATACTACACTTGCTAAACTTGTGGATAAACTCGATGAAAATACTAAAACGCAGATTGAGATGCGATGGCTCTCTCTTATAAAAGAAGAACGTGTTGATTATTCATTAATTTATAAAATACTTTTTGTGTTTGTATTTATACTTTTAGCGCTTGTATATAGACACTTTACACTTAAGCGGCTCAATCATGCACTTGAAAAAAAGGTAGAAGAAAAAACACAACAACTGCGAAAACTCAATCAAGAGCTCGAAGAAAAAGTTATAAGTAAAACACAAGAGTTAATGCACCGGTCAAATTATGATCTTTTAACGGGGTTGCCAAACAGAGTTTTATTCCTAGATAGATTAGACAAAGCGATTGAAAATGCGAAAAAACACAACAAAATAGTCGGACTAATTTTTATTGATATTGATAAATTTCAAAATATTAATGAATCATTCGGTTACAACGTCGGAGATGAAGTTTTGCAGGAGATTTCACATAAACTTTTAAAACTAATAGGAGAATCAGACACACTTTCACGACTCAGTGGTGATGAATTAACGGTAATCGTTGAAAATCCTGAAAATATAGATATGATTACACAGCTTGTGCATCGTATTTTAGAGCTTTCTAAAAAGCCGATTCTTGTTGGGAAAGAAAATCTATATATTTCTGTGAGTGTAGGTGTTAGTCTTTATCCCAGAGATGCGCATACAAGTAAAGATATTTTGAAAAATGCAGATGCGGCAATGCATAGAGCAAAAGAGAATGGAAGAAATAATTTTCAATACTACTCTGCAAGTTTAACACAGCAGGCAAGTGAGCGTTTAAAGACACAAATATCGCTGATTAAAGCAATTGAAAACGAAGAGTTTGTAGTTTATTATCAACCGCAGATTGATATAACAAATCATAAACTGCTCGGTATGGAAGCCTTAGTCCGATGGCAAAAAGGGGATGCAATGGTCTCTCCGGCAGAGTTTATCCCTTTAGCCGAGGAGACGGGTATTATTGTTGAAATAGACAGACTTGTTATGGAAATGGCGATAAAACAATTTGCCAAGTGGTGTGAGGCAGGGTTGGAACCGGGAACATTATCGCTCAATTTGGCAGTAAAACATTTAGAGAGTGATTTTTTTATAACGATGCTGCGCAAAAAAATAGAAAAATATAATTTTCAAATAGAGCGGTTAGAACTTGAAGTAACAGAGAGTGATTTAATGAGAGATGCAAACAAAGCAATTCGAGATTTAAATGCTATACATGCTTTGGGTATTCATATAGCCCTTGATGATTTCGGGACGGGTTATTCTTCTTTTGCATATTTGAAAAAACTTCCTATTGACAAGCTGAAAATTGACCAGTCGTTTGTTCGGGATATTCCTGAAGATGAGGAAGATAGCGCTATTGTAAAAGCTATTATAGCCATGGCAAAAAGTTTAGGGCTAACAACTGTAGCTGAAGGTGTTGAAACTGAGTCACAAAAAGAGTTTTTATATGCCAACGGATGCGAAAATATTCAAGGGTACCTCTACTCAAAACCGATTCCTGCTCAGGAAATGGAACATTTCATAAAATCTTTTAATGCTTAATATTTAAACAAATTCCTGCCTATTACTGATAATTATTTGTGTAAAATATAAATAATTTAAATAAAAAGGGCAACAGATAATTATGCAAACACCACTAGGAGTCTGTCGGACTCCTAGGGAAGCAATAGCACATCATAAGGTAGTGCATGAAGGTGTTGAACATAAAGAAAAAGAGGCTATTAGGTTATAAGTCAAAATAATGATATTTTATGTTACAATAAATTAAACCAAAATTATGGCGGTGATAATTATGCAAGGATGTGAACAATATCAATATTATATATTTTTAGTTGTGGCGCTATTGTTGGTGAGTCTTTTTTTTAATTTGAAGTATAGACAAAACATTCAAAAGCGTCAAGAAAATGAAAATATATTAATAAAAAATGCCTATTATCATCCTGTTACTTCATTGCCAAATAAAGAAAATATTAAAATTGTGATTTCTGAACAAATAGACAGAGCGCTGAGACATGATAAGTCTTTTCTAATTATGTTGATAAAAATAAAAAATTATCATGAGGTTAAGCTACATTCTAAAGTTTTAGCAAAAGAATTTATGCTAGAAGCGAGCAACAGATTATTACAAAGTACGCGTGATGAAGATATCATCGGACAGATTAGTGATGATACTTTTATTGTTGTTTTTAATGAATATTTAGAAGAAGAAAACTATAGTATTGTGCTTAAAAGAGTGGAAGAATCTTTTACAGAAGCACCGGAACTCAATACTAAATATAATATAGATTTCAAAATTTCTATAGGTATATGTAAGTACCCAGATGAAGCAAGTGATGGAGAATCATTAATAGAAAAAGCAAGAAATGAGGCTATTAATATAGACTAAAGCTTCCAAAGCAAAACAAAAGCCAGTTTTAAGTATAATACTCAGATTTTTATAAAAAGGTATATGCATGACAAACAAACGTGTTTTAGTTAAATTTTCGGGTGAAGCTCTTGCTGGCGAAGCAGGTCATGGAATCGATACAAAGATTTTAAAGTATATAGCCCAAGAGATTAAAACTCTTGTTGATGCAGGTATTGAAATTGGCATTGTAATTGGTGGCGGAAATATTATTCGTGGTGTTACAGCCGCACAAGATGGAATTATTAAACGTACATCCGGTGATTATATGGGGATGTTAGCAACTGTAATTAACGGTGTGGCTATGCAAGAGGCTTGTGAGCATGCCGGAATGCAAGTACGTATGCAGACAGCGATTAAAATGGAACAGATTGCAGAGCCCTATATTAATCGTAAAGCGACACGTCATCTTGAAAAAGGAC
>Ga0256836_1001070_pt1 | contig 12851 bp, 7 predicted proteins | sample 4561380metaG_FD_185974 | JGI IMG/M metagenome (GOLD analysis project Ga0256836, IMG submission 185974) | Hydrothermal vent microbial communities from Guaymas Basin, Mexico - 4561-380 | ecosystem: Environmental > Aquatic > Marine > Hydrothermal vents | place: Mexico: Guaymas Basin | collected...
AATTGCTTCATCTATACAAAGTTCTTCTATATATTTTTTAGGATAAATTTCTAACATATTTTTAATAATATATAAATTTGTAGTTTCAATAAGTTTTTCTTTTTTCATTTTCCTTCCTTACATCAATATAATAAATTATATCAAAAATATCTAAGCAAAAAAAATAAACCCAAATCAAGCCGCCTGGGGCGACAAAGGCTTATACCACACTTTTTGATTTGGATTCCATTTATAGCCGTGTTGTTTAAGAAAATTTTGTTGTCCGAAAGATTTACCTTGAATGATTAAGATATTATCTTTTTGTATTACAGATAGGTTTAGGGGTTTTAATAGTTCATTTTCTTGTGAGATTATATCATTTGTATTTGTAGGGCTTATAGGTTTAGATTGTTGCTGTATGGCATTAGTTACTTCAAAACTACTAGCATATTCACCACCTATTAGTCCAAAGGCAGCCAAAGCTCGTCCTATTGCTGATGTTTGGCAGTTTTCAATAGCAGAGGTTGTATTTATAACTCCTTGCCCTCTAATCTCTTCTGAATAGCCATCAGCGATAATTACTCCGTTATGAATAATTTGTGCTTTGATAACTACTCTTTGTTCATCATCACAAATTATATCTGTAACGATAGAATACTCAGGAAAATACTTTCTAAAAATTTCTACTCTACTTGCTACGGTAGCATACTCTTTTCCTTTTATATTAAGTTTAGGCACTTTTTTAAGCTCTTCAATTGCTTTTAATAATAACTCTTTCATATTCACTCCTCAATCACTGGAATTTGTATTTTTCTCTTGTTTATTCTAATAGTTGCTGGTTTAAATTTGTTTTCTACTTCAATAGATACATAAGGCTCAATATCAGGATATTTTTCACTATATACTGCTTCTTTTACTTTTTTCTCATCTACCTTTGCATAGCCAAGCTGTATTAGTTTATCTTCATCTAATACCTTAATACTCTCCTTAAACTCTTCTTTTTGGGGATTTATAGTGATAGAAGACACTAACATACCTTCAAGTTTATCAAGTCCATATTCACTAAATAAACTTGCTACCTCTTCTTTTGCTATTTGTCTAGCTGATTCAAGTTGTTTTTTAAGACCATTAAGTAAAGATATTTGAGATTTAATATAATTTATTTTCTCATCTACATCTATAAACATCTTAGCGATAGTGTCTGTTTTTTCATATACAGGTTTATTACTCTCTAATAGTTGTTTTAACTCATTTTTAAATGATAATTTTGTTTGTGGGTTTGTGATGTGTAATAACTCCATTTTCTCTCCTTATGCTGATAATTTAATTTGTGCTATTTTGTCTGTCAGGTCAAATAACTTTTTGTTTATCTCTACAAGCTTAGCAATGCTTGTAATTGGCTTTGATGTAAAGTTTCTGTTTGAAATAAGGTTTTTACCTCTAACGCCTCCTCTAATGCATGATTCTTCAATTCTGTTGAATATGGTATATAAATCATTATTTTCATCTCCTTTTCTTCTTGGTTGTAACATAGTATGATAATCAATCTCTTGATACTCTTCAAATCTAATATCTTTTGCACTTCTTGCAAACATTAACTGCTCTTGTTCGTTTAGAGTAATACTTTTATAAGTAGATAACTTAGTTTCAAGTTTAGGTATAAAAGCAACTATTTTTTTGATTGCTTCTTCTACTTCTATACTCTTATAACCTAAATGCTTAATTTTGTAATTCTCAAACATGGAATCAGCCACTATTAAGCCATTAGAACATACAAATCTAAACACTCCCACCATCAATACAAATGATGATGTTTTATCGTGTGAATTAGTTAAAACTATTTCTGGAATGTTTTCTTGTATGCTTAATAGATTGTGCATATTTCTAAATCTAATGAGGTGTTTTTGATACCCTCTTTTTTCATCAATCCTTACATTGTTTTGCATAACTTCTACTGGATACCAACCATTATCCCTTAATACATCAATTACATTGATTGTAGGGATAAAAGCATACTTATCACTTACATCATAAAAAGGTTCACTAGCAAATATACTTGGTGCTTTTGCTTTCATTACTTCGTTACTTAGTGGTTTCATTTCATACTCCTTATTTATTTTTTAAGATTGTCGTAACATAATCTGCGATAATAACTGCTGCTTCAATTAACACTTGAACTTCTTTCATCTTCTCTCCTTTTGTATAGATAAATTAGGAATTTAATCAATAGAATTAGTCTAAACATAGATAACTCCTTTCATTTATATATACCACTATTACTTGGATTTTTCCGTTTATGTATAGATGATTTTGATATAATTGTGAAAAATTAAAAGGTTTTTACATTGATTATAGATAATAAATCAGGAATAAAAATTTATGAATGGCTAAAAGAATATACAGAAAATGGTAAATTAGATATAGTTACAGGATATTTCACAGTAGGGATTTTAAGTTATTTATATAACAATATAAACGATAAAATCCAAAAATATAGAATTATTGTTGGCGATATAGTGAATGATGATAGTCAAAAAGAAACTTCTTTGAATCTTTTAAACGAAAATCTTTCTATTGATACAACACTACAATTAAAACAAAAAGCCAGAGAAGCCGTAAAATTGTTACAGCAAACAAAACTTCAAATTAAAACATTAGAACCAAATTTTTGTCATGCAAAAGTATATATTTTTGATAATAAAGATGATAGATATAAATATTTTATTAGTGGTAGTTCAAATTTAACAGAAGCTGGAATTGGTTTAAAATATACCAGTAATGTAGAGTTAAACATAGCTGAAACTGGAAATAATAACCAATATAAAGAATTAAAAAATTGGTTTAATGAATTATGGAACAAAAAAGAAGCCCATACAAAAAAGACCATTATCAATAATGGTAAAAAAGAGAAAAAAGATTTTAAAACATATCTAATTGAAGAAATAAAAAAAATTTTTATAGATTACTCTCCTAAAACTATTTATTATAAGATTTTATATGAATTATTTGCAGAAGATTTATTAAAAATAGACAATGACCCAGAATTTAGTAAAGAAATAGGAAGACTTGAAAATTCTAAAATTTATAATTCATTATACCCATTTCAACAAAAAGGTGTTTTATCTCTGATTAAGATGTTACAAAAATACAATGGTGCTATACTTGCTGATGCCGTAGGACTTGGTAAAACTTGGAGTGCTTTGGCAGTGATGAAATATTATCAATTACAGGGATATGAAAATATATTATTATGCCCTAAAAAACTAGCAAATAACTGGCAACAATATCTATATAAAAGAGGTTCAAAATTTGAAGGAGATAAATTTGATTTCGTAATTAGATTTCATACAGACCTTTTTGAAAATAGATTAGAAAGAGATGGTTTAACAATACAAGATTACTTTCAAAGTGATAAACCAAAACTCCTTATTATAGATGAAAGTCATAACCTTAGAAATGCCAAATCAAATAGATATAAATTTTTAGTAGAAAATATATTACAAAAAAACGATAATATAAAAGTTTTATTATTATCAGCAACACCTATAAACAATTCACTAAACGATATAAAAAACCAATTTAAACTAATAGTAAAAGGTGATGATTATGGGTTTAGTGAAAGTTTAGATGTTAAAAGTATAGATGGAACTTTTAGAGAAGCTCAACGAAAATTCAATGAATGGATTGAAAAAGAAAATGCTCATATAAGTAGTTTTATTAGGTCATTACCTGCTAATTTTTTTAGACTTACAGATTCGTTGACAGTAGCAAGAACAAGAAATATGATAAAAGATGATACTATAAACCTAACATTCCCAAAAAAACACTCTCCTAAAAATTTATATATAACACCATCAGCAATAGGAAATTTTAAAAGTTTTAGTGAATTATTAGAATCTCTACCACCAAAACTAACGGCATACAAACCAGCAATGTATATCAATATAGATTCGGATAGTGTTTTAAATGATGAAGGGCAAAGAGATAGAGCTTTAGTTAGAATGATGTATATTTTACTACTTAAAAGACTTGAATCTTCTTGGGAATCTTTTTATAAAACAATACAAAAAGTATATGAATACCATAAAAAGATATATAAATTAGCCATAAATTACAAAGAAAACAAACAAAACATTACTCTTTCAAATCAAAATATAATTATAGATGATGAAGAGTTTGAAGATATAGGAATAGGAAAAAGGGAAATAAAACTATCAGATATAGAAAAATCAGATGAATTAGATACTTTCATCAACGACTTACAAGATGATATTACTTCAATGGCAATAATATTAAAAAATTTACAATCTTTTGCTACATCTATAAATAAAGAAACAACAGAAAAATCACAAGACACAAAACTACAAAAACTAATAGAACTATTAAAAGATAAACAAACAAAACAAAATAAAAAAGTTATTATTTTTACAGCCTATACTGATACTGCTACATATTTATATAAAGAGTTATTAAAAAGAGGATTTATAAATATAGGAATGGTTACAGGCGAATTAGCCAAAACTTATGATAAAAAAGAAAATATAAAAAACTATGAAGAGATACTACAAAGATTTGCTCCATATACAAAATTATACTTAGAAAAGGAATGGAAAGATTTTGATGGTAATAATTATGAAGAATGGTTAGAATATATACAAACAAAAGATATATTAAATTTAGTTCAAAATCAATTAGATATTTTAATAGCAACTGATGTTTTAAGTGAAGGACAAAATTTACAAGATGCTGATATGGTAATAAATTATGATATTCATTGGAATCCTGTCAGAGTAATACAAAGAATGGGGAGAATTGATAGAATAGGCTCTCCAAATGATGAGATTTTTGGAGTCAATTTTTGGCCTGCAAGTGATATAAATGACTATTTAGATTTACAAAATAGAATAGAACAAAGAATGGCAACTATGAAAATCGTAGGTAGTGAGATAGACCATACATTTACAAATAGATTAAAACAGATTAGTCAAGATGAAGAATTAGAACAAAAACAACTACAAAAAATGCTTAAACAAATGCAAGTAAGCTGGGATGATATAGAAACTAATGATGATTCATTAGGATTTAATGATTTTTCATTAGAAGAGTTTAGACAAGACCTTTTTTCTCAGATTCAACAACAAAAAGAATTTTTTTCTAATTTACCAAATGGTATATTTTCTGGATTCAAAGTTAATGAAAACGAAGGACTAATTGCACTACTAGGCTATCCTGCTAAATCTCATAAAAATAATAAATATAACTATTATGAACTGATTTATATAGATGAAGATTCAAAAGAGATACTTTCTAATCAAAAAGAAATTTTAAATTTCTTAAAAAAACACAAAGATGAAGAAAGATTTGTATCAAAAGATATAGATTCAGCAAATACACAATCTATTTTAAAACTGCAAAAACAATTAAAAAATTGGATTAAATCTCTATCATCAAAAGAGATTATTACCAAAAATGGTGTTCAACAACAAGCAGGAAAAAAACAGATAGATATATTAAACAAATTAAAAAAAGGTAGTAAAAAAGCAGTTCAAGAGATACAAACCTCTACAATAGAAGATAAGTATAAAGATGATAACTTCGATTTAATAGTATGGGAAGTTGTTACAAAAGGATAAAAAATGGCAGACAGAGAAAAGATGATACAAACAATTAAAAATTTTAAAACAAAAGAGTTTTATGAAGCTAGCAAGGAGTTATTTCATACTCTTGCTATACCAATGAATGAGATAACTCACTTACCAATAGGTATAAATGAAATATTTGAAGAAGAAAAAGATTTTTTTAAATATATAGAAAATATTTATACACTAGGAATGATAGATGATGAGATGTTTCAAAATAAAGAAAATAATTTTAATATAGCCAATAAAAAAGACTATGAAGGAATTTTAATTTTTTTAGTAGAATTAAATTCAATTCCAAATAGAACTACCCTATCAAATATTACAAGAGCTTTTAATAGAGAATATCACTATACTCCTGTTGTAGTTATTTTTAAGTATGATAATTTTATATCATTAGCCAATACTCAAAGAGTTGAATATAAACAATCGTGGAGAGAAGGTGAAAAAATAGCAAAAGTTACAATTTTAAGAGATATAGATACAAATAATCCTCACAGAGGGCATATAGATATATTATTAAAAATGAAAATATCAAATAAAATTAAAAATTATGATGAACTATACAAACATTGGCAGGAAGTGTTTGATGTTTCACTTTTAAATAAACAATTTTATCAAGAATTATCAAATTGGTATTCTTATGCTATCAATGAAGTTACTTTTCCATCTCAACCACAAAAAGGAAGCAGTGATGAAGAAGTTATAGCTCATAAATCAAAAAATGTGATAAGACTTCTTACAAGATTTTTGTTTGTATGGTTTATAAAAGAAAAAGGTCTTATCCCCGAAGAACTTTTTGATGAGGAATATATCAAAAAAACATTAAAAGAATTTAATCCTAAAAATTTAGATGGCACACTATTTAATGGACAAGACAAATCATCAATTTATTATAAAGCTATTTTACAAAACTTGTTTTTTGCTTCTCTTAATTGTCCTATTGAACCACTTGATAAATTTGATACAAGAAAAAGAGGATTTAGAAAAAATGACCATTATGGACAACATAGAGATGCTAATTTTTTAATGAGATATGAAAAATCTTTCAATAATCCACAAGAGTTTTTAGAACTTATAAACAAATATGTTCCATTTTTAAATGGGGGACTTTTTGAGTGTTTAGATGATAAAACAAATAATACATATATAGATGGTTTTTCAGACAATTTACCAAAACCACACCATCTTATTGTCCCAGATTATCTATTTTTCGGAATAGAAAAACATATAGATTTAAGTGCTTGGTATGGAAGTAAAAAGAAAACTTTCAAAGATGCCACAGTAAAAGGTCTAATAAATATACTAAAATCATATAAATTTACAATTACAGAAAATACCCCAATAGAAGAAGATGTAGCACTTGACCCTGAACTTTTAGGAAGAGTTTTTGAAAATTTACTTGCTAGTTATAATCCAGAAACAAAAACAACAGCAAGAAAACAAACAGGTTCATTCTATACACCAAGAGAGATAGTAAGTTATATGGTAGATGAATCGATAATCGCTTATCTAAAAACTAAACTTGAAGATAATTTTAACTATGAAAATTTAGAAGATGATTTAAGAACTCTTTGTAGTTATAGTGATATTCAACCATTTACAGATAAAAATATAATTGAAAAAATCATAAATTCATTAGACAAATTAAAAGCACTTGACCCAGCAGTAGGAAGTGGAGCTTTTCCTATGGGTATGTTACAAAAGATGGTTCATATACTTACAAAACTTGACCCAGAAAATTCTTACTGGTATGAATTACAATTAGACAAAGCACAAAATGAAAGTAATGAAGCATTTAAAAATCAAGATAAAGAAGAAAGAGAAAAACTGCTTATAGAAATAAATAATATCTTTGATGAAACTATAAATAATCCTGATTATGCTAGAAAATTATATATTATTGAAAATTCTATTTATGGGGTAGATATTCAACCTATTGCCATTCAAATATCAAAGCTTAGATTTTTTATTTCTTTGGTGATAGAACAAAAAATTGATAAAACAAAACCAAATTTTGGTATTAGACCACTGCCAAATCTTGAAACTAAATTTATAGCAGCTAATACTTTAATAGGAATAGAAAAAAATAAAAATAGTCTTATTGATTTTGATGAAACTATTAAACAACTTGAAAAAAAATTAAAAAATATACGACATAGACTTTTTAATGCTAAAACACCTAAAACAAAAAGAACATTAAGAGAAAAAGACAAAGAACTAAGAGAAAAAATCTCAACAGAACTTTTAAAATCAGGTTGGAATAAAGACACAGCTGAAAAATTAGCCCAATGGGACCCTTATGACCAAAATAGTAGTAGTTCTTTTTTTGATATAGAATGGATGTTCGGAATAAAAGATGGATTTGATATTGTTATTGGAAATCCGCCTTATATAAAAGAATATACAGACAAAAATATTTTCAAATCACTTAAACATTTAGAATGTTATGAAGGGAAAATGGATTTATGGTATTTATTCGGCTGTAAAGCAATTGATTTTTTAAAACATAAAGGACATACATCTTTTATCGCTACAAATAATTGGACTACAAATGAAGGAGCTTCTAAATTTAGAAATAAAGTCTTAAAAAACACTATAATTAAGCAATTTTTAGATTTTAGGGATTTTATGATTTTTGAAACAGCTTCTATTCAAACAATGATTTATCTTTTACAAAAAGATATAAAAGATAAATATATAGTTGATTTTAGACAAATAAATAAAGATAAATCAACTAAAAAAGAAGCATATGAATTGATGAAAAAAATAGGAAACCATATCTATCTTGATATAGAATTTATTCCTAAAAAATTTATAGATAAAAAAATAACTTTTATATCAGATAAAAATGAAGCGATTTTAGACAAAATTGCTTCACAAAGAAATTTTATTTTAGATAAAAATACAGAGGTAGCACAAGGAATAGTCGCACCACAAGACTTTTTAAATCAAAAAGGTGTAGAAAAATTGCATTATACTATCCCAAAAGGAAGTGGCATATTTAACTTAACTAATAAAGAGTTAAATAGTTTAAATTTAGATGATAATGAATTAAAATTGATTAAGCCTTTTTATAACTCTGAACAGTTAAATAGGTATTATGGAAATCCAAAAAATAAATTATGGGTAATTTATACAGATTCAAGTTTTAAAAATCCAAAAAGTATGGATAAATATCCAAATTTAAAAAAACATCTTGATAAATTTCAAAAAGTTATAACATCTGATAATAAACCTTATGGGTTACATAGGGCAAGAAAAGAGAAGTTTTTTATAGGTGAAAAAATCATAATTCAAAGAAAATGTCCTAAAAGACCTGTATTTACTTTTACTGATTTTGATTGCTATGTATCACAAACTTACTTTGTAATAAAAACTTCAAGGATAAATCAAAAGTATTTAGTAGCTTTGCTTAATTCTAAATTAATTGAGTTTTGGTTAAGACATAAAGGTAAGATGCAAGGTAATAATTACCAAATAGATAAATCTCCTATTTTAGAAATACCTATTAAACAAATAAACGATACTAAACCTTTTGAAATTTTAGTTGATTACATCATATTCCTAAAATCCCAAAAAGAAGATATAAACCCATATATTTCAAATGATAATTTAGTAAAACTATACTTTGAAGAAGTGCTTGATGCTATGGTATTTGAACTATACTTTGAAAAAGAGTTTAAAGAAAAAAATATAGAGTTCATAAAATATGCTTCTAAATATTTTAAATCGATAGAAAATTTAGATGATAATAAAAAAATAGAAGTTATTTTAAATTCATATGAGATATTGACAAAAAGAACAAACGAAATTAAAGATAATTTGGAACTTATGAAAATCAGACTAAAAGATTTATTAGAACCAATTTTAAAGGTATAACAAATGAAAAAAATAAATAAACTTATTTTAGAGAATTTTAAATTTTTTAATGGCTTGCAAGAGTTTAATTTTGATGGTAAAAATGTTTTGATATATGGAGAAAATGGAAGTGGAAAAAGTAGTATTTACTGGGCATTATATACTTTTTTTCAAAGTTCCTTAAAAGATAATGAAAACATAAAAAAATATTTTGATATTTCACATCCAGAAAATTTAGTTAATAGATTTGCACAAGAAAATGAAAATAGCAGTATAAAAGTAGAAATTATCAATATAGAAAATAACAATCTTGAAACAATGGGCATATCAAAAGATAGTTTTGGAACCAATCAAAGCGATAATACTCAAATACAAGAGGCACTAAAATCCAGTGATTTTATAAATTATAAACTATTATCAAGATTATATGATTTTTCTAATTCTCAGACCATAGATTTATTTCATTTATTTGAAAAAGAGTTATTTGACTATTTATTTATAGATAATATAAATCTAGGTGAATTTTGGAGAGAATTAAAAAAAGGATTAAATCCTAGACCTAAAATGTCAGACCCCATATATAAAGACTTTCAAAATAAAATTACCAAATTTAATGCATATTTTGAAAGAAAACTACCAATTTTTATACAACAAACAAATAAATTTCTAAAAAATGATTTTAAAGAAAATATCGAAATAGATATACAATATAAAAAAGCCACCTATAATGCTTTTTTACCAGATAGCAGAACTAAAAGAGATAAAAAAACCACACCCCCAAAATTTACCTTAAATGTCAAAATATTAAATAAAAATATTACAAATAAAGAAATTAAAAAACCTCATATATTTTTAAATGAAGCAAAACTTACAGCTATTTCTTTAGCTTTTAGATTTGCTATTTTAAATGATAGATTATCTACTGGTATGAAAGTATTAATTTTAGATGACTTGCTTATTTCATTAGATATGTCTTATAGAATAGAAGTTATAAATATTCTTGAAAAATATTTTAATGATTTTCAACTTATTATCATGACTCATGATAAGGGCTTCTACCAACTTTTAAAAAGAAAAATTAGTAATGAATGGAATATATTTGAACTTTATAATGATAATGATAAACAATGTGTAAAATCAAAAGAACTTAGCTATATATCAAAAGCTAAAAAAATGTTTGAAGAGAAAGATTATGAAGCAGTAGCACACTTTTTAAGAAAAGAAACCGAAGAAATACTCAAACACTATTTAGACCCTAATTTAAAATATATAAATAAAGAATTTATAAATCTAGAAAATCTTATTAAAAAAATAAAACAAGAAATAGAATTAGATTATACATACAAGTTTGATAAGTTATTTAGAGATAGAAATATTGATAATGACTTAGCAAAAAAAATTAAAAATTTTGAAAAAGATGAGAACCTTACACAAGAAGATAAAAATAAACTATACCAAGCAAGAGGAGATTTGTTTAATGTATTTATAAAATATAATGAATATAAAAATAATGAAGTTAAAATATTTGAAGAATTAAAAAATATTAAAGATAGAGTCTTAAATCCAGCAAGTCATTATAATGAAGCACCTATTTTTAAAAAAGAAACTGAAGATGCTATAAAACTAATTGACAGACTAAAACAATTTTTAGAGAATAAATCATCAAAACAAACAATAACTCAACAAAATCTAAATTGTAATAATAACAATACATTAAATAAAAATAATTTAAATACAGCAATAGATGATTTTATTGTAGATATTGAAAATGATATTTTAAATAAATTTGATACTATAAGTTCATCAGAAGAATTAAATCAAATATTAAAAAATAATATTTTAAATAATATTGAATATTTTAATTCTATAAATCTAGAAAAACTATTTGATGAACTAAGATTTCAAAAAAACATAACTCTATTTAATTTAGATACAGAAAAGATTTTAATTAAGATTTTCAGACAAAAAAATTGGCATATTGATGAAAAAAAATTATGGTGTGAATTTGTTAAATATCTAGATGAACAACAAATTATAAAAGAACCCTTATTTATTCAAAAGTTAGAAGAAAAAGAAACATTAAAAAAGTATTATGGTGATAATTCTCATATATATAGAATAGATTGTGATTTCTTAATTGAAATTCCTTTTTAAGTTAATATACTTCTATGTTATAATTATCACATATTTTCACATAAGGTAACAAATGAATAATAAATTATTTGTAAATCATTCAACATTTTGTTATAATTACACTAACAGAACCTCTCAAGCCTCTGATAAGCAAGCTCAAATGGAGAGGTCATTATGAAATACAATAAATCTCCATTAGACTTACAAGAACAATTAAATCATATAAATATTCATTATAAAATAAATTCTAATGATAGAGATAAGGCTCTTTTTTATTTGAAACATCATAATTATTATAGATTAAGAGGATATTGGTTATATTTTGAAAAAAAAGGTTTAAGTGCTACATTTGAAGATGTAATCAATTTATATGAATTTGATATAGAATTAAGGCTTATCTTAATTAAATACCTACAACATATAGAATTATCTATTAAAAGTGTATTTGCATACACACTAACCACAAAATACAACAATCCACATATACTTTTAAATAAAGCTATATTTAATAATGAATATTACTATAATCAAGGAATAGAAAAATTAAAATCTACTTTTTTAGATAATGATGAGGTTTTTACTATACACTATAAAAACACTTATGATGAAGAGTTACCGCCTTTGTGGGTATGTGTAGAACTAATGACATTTGGAGAATTATCTAAATGGATAAAGAATCTAAATGACAAAGACACAAAAATAATAGCAAAAGAATATCATATAAAGTCTGCCCATATATTTAAGTCTTTTTTATATCATCTTACAGAGATTAGAAATAGATGTGCTCATCATAGTAGAATATGGAATAAATCATTTTCACATAAATTCACTATTCCAAAGCAATATAAAAACAATTTTAATACTAAAAACTATAAATTATCTCATAGTCTATTAGTTATAAGATTGTTATCAAAAAATTTAACAAACAATAACATAATAGATGAAATTATTAATTTAAGTAAAAAACACAAAGTTTCTTGTAATGAAATGGGATTGAATGAAAATACATTAAAAGAGCTAAAAAGCATATAATTCTCAACTGTCAGCTATACTGTCAGTCAATAACCCTTAAAAACTACTGACACTTGCTTGATTTTATTTATTGAAAGCCTTAAATTTGGGGATTTTTAAAAAATGGCGGAGAGACAGGGATTCGAACCCTGGGAGGTGTGACCCTCAACGGCTTTCAAGGCCGCCGCTTTCGACCACTCAGCCATCTCTCCAACGAAGTTTTTTAGT
>Ga0256836_1001071_pt1 | contig 12842 bp, 13 predicted proteins | sample 4561380metaG_FD_185974 | JGI IMG/M metagenome (GOLD analysis project Ga0256836, IMG submission 185974) | Hydrothermal vent microbial communities from Guaymas Basin, Mexico - 4561-380 | ecosystem: Environmental > Aquatic > Marine > Hydrothermal vents | place: Mexico: Guaymas Basin | collected...
AAATTAAAAATTTAACCCATTTCCCATATAAATACAGAAAATCCTATTATTTTAATGATGAAAATATCAGGGATATGGTTTTTAAAGGTTACACAATAATTTATAAAATCGAAAAAAACAAAATAACGATTTTAGATATTTTTAAAAAGGAGCAGTATGACAATATATGATTCACACCTAAAACAAAAAGTTCAATTCGAGCCTATTAAAAAAGGAGAAGTCAGAATATACGTATGCGGACCTACCGTGTATGACGATGCGCATTTAGGACATGCAAGAAGTTCTATCAGTTTTGACCTGTTAAGAAGAACGCTTGAAAAATTGGGGTATAAGGTTATTTTTGTAAAAAACTTTACCGACATTGACGACAAAATCATAAACAAAATGAACCAGACAGGCAAAAGCCTTAAAGAAATAACCGAATATTATATTGACTCATATCTCAGGGATATGGACGCACTTAACGTTAAAAGAGCCGATATTGAACCAAAAGCGACCGAGTCTCTTGAAGCGATGTTTAATCTGATTCAAAAACTGCTTGAGAGAGGTTATGCATATAAACTGCCAAATGGGGATATCTATTTTGATGTCAGCAAAGACAAAGAATACTGCCATCTCTCAAACAAATGTCAGGACGATGAGGTGGTCCATAGAGTAGATACCGAAGGTAAAAGAAACCCTGCTGATTTTGCTCTGTGGAAAGCGTGTAAGGGCGAAGGGGATGTATGCTTTGATTCGCCTTTTGGAAAAGGAAGACCCGGATGGCATATAGAATGCAGCGCAATGATAAAAAAACATATCGCTTACAGCGGAGAGTATGAAATAGACATTCACGGAGGCGGAGCGGATTTGTTTTTCCCTCATCATGAAAACGAAGAAGCCCAGACATACTGTGCATACGGTGAGCATTTGGCAAAACACTGGATGCATAACGGTTTTGTTCAGATTAACGGCGAAAAAATGAGCAAATCCCTTGGAAACAGTTTTTTTATAAAAGACGCACTTAAACATTATCCGGGTGAAGTTTTAAGATTTTACTTAATGAGTACACACTATAGAGCCCCTCTTAATTTCAGTGAAGAAGACCTCATTGCCAGTAAAAAAAGACTTGATAAACTCTACAGACTTAAAAAAAGAATTTACGGAGCAACTAAAAAACAAAAAGATTCTGAATTTGAAAATAAACTGCTTGAAGCAATGAGTGATGATTTAAACATTTCAAAAGCCCTAGCGGTAGTGGATGAGTTTGTAAAAGAGGCAAACGAAACACTTGATAAAAATCCTAAAGACAAAGTTTTAAAACAAAAAATATTAAGCAATATAGAATTTATAGATGAATTGCTAGGTATCGGCGGTAGTGATGCTTACGAATATTTCCAAGCCGGAATAGATGATGAGACAAAAGCTAAAATCAATAAACTGATTGAAAAAAGAGCTCAGGCAAAAAAAGAAAAAGATTTTGAAACGGCGGATAAAATAAGAGATGAACTGAAATCAATGGGTATTCAGATTCAAGACACTCCAAACGGCACGGTATGGGAAAAAGTTTAAAGTGATTTTATAATACGGCTTGCCATTGCCATATCGACATCGCCTCTGGTTTTAAGCCTTTTCATAATTTCACCCATATTTTTACCTCCGATTTCATCAATTATTTCTTTAATGATTTTGGTTGTTTCTTCTTCACTCAGCATTTTAGGCAGAAAACTTTCATATATTTCAAGCTCTTTTTTTGCTTCTTCCATTCCGGCTTCAATAGATTCTTTTGCCATTTTTGCAAGTTTTTTTGCGGCTTCCTGAATAGTTTTTTCAGTAACTTCTTCACCTTTTTCTTTTGCAATTTTTTGAGCACTATCAACCAGCATCATAAGCGCGTTGGCTTTAGTTTTGTCTTCTTTTTTCGCTTTCATCATCATTTTTTTTAGTTCAAGTATTGTCATTATCACTCCTTTTTATTTTATTTTCCAACACAGAAACTTCCGAACATTTTATCCAGCATTTCATCATACTCAAAAGGTTTGGTTATTTCACTGATAGCTTTTATGGCATCCTGAATTTGATAACTGAAAAGCTCAAGTTCACCGGTTGTCAAAAACTCTTTTGATTCATCTATTGCATTCAGTGCTTTTTCAACCGCTTTTATCTGGCGTGTTGAAATTAAAACATGTTCATCTTCACCGCTGTATGAATCTAAAATTTCTTTTAATTTTTCAACAAGGGGTGTAATGTCTGTTTTTGCTGAAATTTTTACGACGGGATAATTATTAAATTTTTTATAATCGATATTAATTCCCTTGTCAATTTTGTTAATTACGATAATGATATCTTTATCGGTATTTTTTATAATATCAAGTATTTCTTCATCTTCTTTTGTAAATTCGTTTGCGTCAAACACACAAAGCACAATATCGGCTTCTTTTATTGCTTCTTTGCTTCTTTCAACCCCTATTTTTTCTATTTCGTCTTTTGCAGCCCTGATACCTGCCGTATCGATTATTCTTATCAGATGTGAACCTATCTGGATATCTTCTTCAATGGTATCCCTTGTAGTTCCTGCTATATCACTTACTATTGCCCTTTGTCTGTTTAAAAGTGCGTTTAATATAGAGCTTTTGCCGACATTGGGTTTACCGATTATAGCAATTTTATATCCCTTTAGCATACCTTCTCTTCTTTTACTAACTTCTAAAGTATGCTTTAAAAGAGATTCGATTTTTTGCAGTCTTTCTTCTATTTCATAGCCCAAACTCTCAGGTAAATCCTCTTCGGCATAATCAATAAAAACTTCCGTATATGCCATAATTTCAATTAATTTTTCCCTGACTTCATTTACAAAATTGCCAAGATCACCGTCAAGCTGGCGTGAGAGAAGTTTAGCACCTTCGCGAGAACGGGTTTCGATGAGTTTAGCAATAGCTTCCGCCTGAGAAGCGTCGATTTTACCGTTTAAAAAGGCTCTTTTGGTAAATTCACCCGGGAGCGCAGCCCTTGCTCCGTAATCAAGCAGTGTTTCAAGTACAATCCTGCTTACCGCCACACCGCCGTGGCACTGAAACTCAACAATATCTTCTCCCGTAAAAGAGTTGGGCGCTTTGAAATATATAACTATTCCTATGTCTATTAGTTCGTCATTTTTATCGTAAAGTTTACAAAGAGTGGCAATTCTTGGAGTTATGTCTTTATTTGTTATTTTTTTTGCTATATCATAAGCGCTTTTACCTGAGAGTCTTACAATGGATATGGCACCAACGCCGTTAGGCGTTGATATCGCTGCTATTGTGTCCATGTTTTTCACCTATTACAACAAACTTTTCGCCTTTTCTTTCTTTAATTGCTACATACTTTTCAGGAAATTCTTCCCTTAAAATCTCAAGGGCTATAAAGGCAAGTATTCCGTCGAACGGTTTTGTTTTACCATAGCCTCTTTCTTTTACCCTGTCTATAAAAGGGGCTAAAAAGCTTCTGAGCATTTCTTCTTGCGTTTTTAGAAACTGAGCTATTTCAAGTCTTACTTTAAATCCGTATTTTTGATTAATCCAATTATAAAGCATAAAATTAAGTGAATTGTATCTGTAACCCTCTTTTCCTATTAAAAGGGCTGCATCTTCACCGTCAATTTTAATAAAAACAGTTTCTTCATTATATTTACTTACATCAAATGTATCAAGATTGAAACACGATTTTTTAAATAAGTTTTCCAAATGCTCTTTTATTTCAGGAATAACATCTTCAATATCTCTTTGTATATTTTCTGAAACTTCGATTATTGCATTTTTTGCAAAAAGACCGAAAAGCCCTTTGCTCGGATGTTGGATAATTTTAACTTCCAGATCAGTAACAGAGCAGTTTAGTTTTTTTGCAGCTTCATAATATGCTTCTTCAAGTGTTTTTGCTTCTATTCTCATTGTTTAGCCTTTGAAGCCATGATTTTATTAATAAACCACTGCTGTGCAATTGAAAGAATGTTATTCACCGTCCAATAAAGCACAAGCCCGGCCGGGAACGTAGCCATCATAAATGTAAATATGAGAGGTAAAAATTTAAACACTTTTTCCTGCATCGGGTCCTGGAAGTTTGTAGGAGTAAGTTTTTGGTGGATATACATACTCACACCCATAAGAACCGGTAAAATAAAATATGGATCCATTACGCTCAAATCTTTAATCCATAAAAACGATGCGCCTTTAAGCTCGATTGCATAAAGCAAAAGTTTGTAAATTCCGTAAAAAATTGGAATTTGTAAAAGCAGCGGCAGACATCCGCCAAGAGGGTTTGCTCCGTGTTCTTTATATAGCTTCATCATATGCATTTGAAGTTTTTGAGGGTCTTTTTTGTATTTTTGTTGAATTTCTTTCATTTTAGGGGCGAGTTCTTTTAATTTATACATACTCACCATTCCCTTGTATGTAAGAGGGAATAATACGAGTCTGACCAATATAACCAATAAAATAATTGCCACTCCCCAGTTGCCTGCAAGTTTATAAAACCAGTCAAGTAAAAAGAAAAGGTTTTTGGCAAAAAAAGTCCCCACACCGTATTGGACGACATCAACAAGCTGAGGGTTTATTGATTTTAACGTATCTACAAATTTAGGTCCTATATAACCGGTAAACTCTTTGGAGTTTTTTGCTTTTATAAAAGCGGTCGGATTTTCTTCTTTGTCCGGTACCACAACCACACTATAAGGGGTATCTGAAAATAAAAGAGTAGTATAATATCTGTCAAATGCGGCTGTAACAACTGCATTATCTATTGTTTCGTTTGATGCGTCCCCATCTTCAATTATACTGAGAGTCCCATCGCTTTTTTTGATTACCAGACCGTGAATTGTTAACTGATCTACCGCTACTTTAGGTCTATATCCCGGAGATAAATAATAAGTTGCCGGTTTTGAAAGGGAAATTTTTATATTGTAATGCCCATCCGTATAAAACGTTATTTTTTTGGTGATGACTTCTTTATTGTTTAAATTTTGAGTTAAAGTAATTGTTTGAGGTTTATCATTTAAAACTATCTCTTTTTTATCAGCTTTTACAGGGGTTGAATAAGCGAGTTTATTAAGCTCTTCGTTTTCAAACCTTACTTCTAAAGGTTTGGGAAGTTTGTCGTTTACAAGTTCTAAATGTTTTCCGTTTTCGGTATTAAATTTTGTCTGTTTAAGTTTAAAGCTTGCAATTCTTCCAAGTGAATCGATTTTTATTTGAAAGTTTTTCGCATTTACGGTAGCTATAGTGGATATGTCACTTTTAGTTATTTTATTTGAAATTTTGTTTGAAACGTGATTACTGCTTGATGCAGTTTTAGCAGTTTGGTTTTGTTCGATGATTTTGGAAGCAGCTTGTTGCTGTGGTGTTAATACAAAGTAGTCATATGCAACGAAAAATGCAAACGATATCACCGTTGCAATTAAAATTCTTCTTAATTGTCCGTTATTGTCCATTTTCAGCCTTTATAATTATATATTCATCTTTTTTATTTATAGGAATTAGCCAATATTTAACAACAGGCTTTTTAATAAAAAAGTTAGTTTTTATTTTTTTCTTAACAACAGGATGGTCTATTCCGCCTTTAAACAGCTGGTTGCATGTTAAAATTCGCAAAGCCGATTTGTAAAAGGCTCTTAAAACCCTATCGTTTTCAAATTCTATTTTCGTATATTCCGAACAGCTCGGATAATACCTGCAGTTGTTACCAAGTATCGGACTAATAAACAACTGATAAAACTCAATTAATTTTACTGGCAAGTTTTTTAAATTCATTTTTAAGTTTTTCAAAGTTGTATTCCGATATGTCTTTTTTAGCAACTATAGCATATCCGCCTTTTTGAAATATATCATAAGCCAAACTTCTTATACGTCTTTTTATTTTATTTCTTATAACGGCTTTTTTGGATATTTTTTTTGAAACGACAGGTGAAACTTTAAGTTCATTTAAAGGGAAGTAGAATATAAGGAAACTTTCACTGTTATATCTCTTCCCTTTTTTAAAGACTATTTCAATCTCTTTTTTACTTAAACCGCTAATCTTTTTCTACCTTTAGCTCTTCTTCTGGCTAATACTTTTCTTCCGTTTTTAGTTTTAAGTCTCGCTCTGAAACCGTGAGTTCTTTTTCTTCTGATTTTGCTTGGTTGATATGTTCTTTTCATTTAATCTCCTTTTTTGGACGGAATTTTAACAAAATTTTTAATATAATCCTAATTTTCCGTCTTTTCTTCTGTAAATAACTCTTTTTTCACCTTCGAGGTCTTTAAATACCATAAAATAAAGCCCTGATTTTTTAAATTCTTCTTTTGCTTCTTCAATACTTAAAGGTTTTTCCACATCAAGAGGCATTTCAACAATTTCATCTTGTTCTTCTTCTACTATTAACTCTTCAATTCTGTCTTTTTTGTGATGGTTTGTGATTTTATCGTGATATCTTCTTAAGAGCTTTTCAAGTTTATCTTTTGCTTTATCTAATGCAGCATACATATCTTTGTCTTTATAATGTACTACTGCAGTACCTTTTTCAGGAATATTCATTATAATTTCCACTGTAAAGAAATCTCTTTTATCTTTTTCTACAGTTACTATTGAGTGTAAGATTCCAAGATTATATTTTTCTACTTCATTTATCACTCTTGATATATGATCTTTCATTGCTTCAGTAAGTTCGACGTTTCTGCCAACTATTGTTACGTTCATAACTTTTACTCCTTTCTTTTTATATAAAACGGACAGTGCCGTTTATTATCAAATTATAACTTATATATTAAGGATTTTGAAGAGTAAAACGCACTTTTCTTATATGAAAATTTGGATTCTTTGAAGTGACGGTTACATAGACTAAAACACTTCCGTTTGTATCTGCAGTTTCTATTTCGGTACATTTACATCCTTTCCAAATATCCGAACTGCAATTATCATCTACAAAATAGTGATATGTAATATTTATATTAAACAAATTATCGCTCATATCGATTTTATTCAGACATTTATTTGTTGAATTTATTTGATGACCTTGCAGAGCTAAAATGGCATATTCGGTAGCACTTCTAAGCATTAATTCCGCGCGTGTATCCATAAAACTTCTTGCAGTATGAACGGTACTTGATGAACTGAATTTTAATATCATAATACCTACCACAGACATAACAACAATAAAAGCAGTTACTATAATTAAACTGAATGCCTTTTTCAAAATACTACCTTTTCTTTACATATCGTAAGATTAAAATCACTGAGTTTTGCGTTAGGTGACGAAATACATAAATAAATTCTCATTACACCACCATCCTCTCTAAATTTAAACTGTGTTACGTGCGTTGCAAGCAGGCTTGAATTCCCATCCATATACATTTGTCCATTCCAAGGAAAATAATTAAACTTCAATGTCAAATTATAATCATGCGAGCTTGAATCATACACTGGTACTACCGCCATAGCACCTCTTACAAGATAATAACCTTCATACACAGTAGTGGAATTAGATTCGTTAAATGCTTTGATATGCATTTTTTTTGAGGTATTATTTGTATTGACTATTCTAAAAACACGTGTAGCATTATGGTCATAGTACCCGTACGAATTGTTTATATCTATAAAGTCCCCCCTTCCGTCACTTCCACCAAATACTAAGACCGTAATATTGTTTTCAAACACATCATCATACCCTTCTACGCCCCATCTTTGACTCCAGTTGCCGTCTATTGCCTGAATAATAGAAAAATCGCTGTTTGGAGTAGTAATATTATATTCATCACTGTTAGCAGAATATTGGTATGTAAGTTTTAAATCAACAAATCCGCTCCAACCCGGCTGAATGCGTTTTAAAGAATCGCTCCACATACCTCTTTTTGAATATTCAGAAACATACAGCCATTCTAGTACCGGATATTTATAACTGTTGGAAGGATCAATATTGCTGACTATGATAAAGTTCTTGTTTGAATTGTTTATACAGCTACTGCCATTACTATCAGGAAGAGTGGCATTACATTCTACCGCAATGACACTGTTTTTTATTCTGTTTTGAAGTTTTGCAGCTAATATATTCAACACAAGGTCTGTTTTAAAAGAGAGTTTGTTTAATTCTTTGGTTTTAAGGTAATTTTGAAAAGTATTTTGCAAAATTTCTATTGATATAGTCCCAAGTATACCTAAAATAACAATTACGATTATCAATTCAATTAAAGTAAAAGACTTTTTCATCTGCTTATTTCCTCAAAAGATAAAAATTTACTAGCACCAATATTACAGGTTGGATACCTAATGGTAATATTAGTATCCCCTACTTTGCACCAGACTGTAATAAGTTTTATATTGGTGTTGTTTTTATCGGAATTGTAATTAAACTCAAAATCAGTTATGTTTTGGTCCGAATAAGTAGCATTGTCCTCTATATATTTTACATTTACGTGGATGGTATTGCTTAAATATGTTTCGTTATAACCATTAAAATCGTCAATGTCATCATATGTAGAAACATCTGAAGAATTTTCCCCACTGTCTAAACCGATTGCTGAAGTGGTATTGCCGCTTCCACTTCTTAAAATGTTATTATTGAGATATTTCTTTCCTATTCTGCAAATAGAACCTGCAAATGTTGAACTTTCATTATTAAAAAGTTCCGTATCGCCCCCTGTAGCATTTAAGTCTTTATAATAATTATCTCCTATCGTATTGTTTTCATCAAAATATCTTTGAGTGATTAAAGACAAAACAGTAAATTCTTCGAAAAAAAACTCCTCTTTTATATTTTGTTTATTGGCATTTGTCATAGTCTGGAAAATTACAGGAAAAGAAACGGCAATAATACCGAGTATAATAATCGAAATAAGAATTTCCAATAATGTAAAAGCTTTAAATTTGTTTTGATTTCTCATATGTCGTTTTTACCGCCTTTATTATTTTACCCCTCACACCGTCGCTTTCCAGGGAAAACACTCCTTCGGCCGTAGTCCCTTTAGGAGACATTACCGAATCTTTTAATGATGAAAAATTATCTTCAATTGCTGCAAAACTTTTAAACAATCCTCTAGTTAATTCCACAGCCTTTTCTCTTTTAAGTCCTATATAAACACCCCCGTCGCAAAACGCTTCGGCTATCAAAGCCAGATACGCAGGTCCGCTTCCTATTATAGCCGTAGCCATATCTATTTCATCATCGTTTTCCATCCAAACGACACTTCCTATTTTGGAAAAAATATTCTCAGCCAACTCTTTAGCCTCCGCATCACCCGTTATTGCAGTGGTAGAAGCGCCGTATTTGGCGGCTACGTTTGGCATTGCTCTGATATAAGACTTTGCTTTGATTCTTTCCAATTCAACAAGGCTTTTTCCTGCAAGAATCGAAATTAAAACGTCGGCTTCCCCTTTTATCCTCATTGAAACTTCTTGAAGAGCATATGGTTTTACGGTTAATAAAATCACTTTATCGGTTATATCAAATCCGTCAAGGTTGAAATATTCGCATTCAAATTCAGAAGCAAACTTTTTTAATTTTTCCATATTTCTGCCTACAACTGCAAAATCCATTTTACCTTTTAGCCCAGCTGCTATAGCCTTTGCCATTGCACCGTAGCCAATAATATATATCATTGTTCACTCTTTACAAAATTTTTAAGAGGTTCTGTAAGGCCGTATCCGTATTTGTCCAATATTACCTGCCCTAACACTTTCTCATCCATATTAAAAATCAAAGGTGCGGCAAAATTTACAGTTGATTCTATAAAAGGGGAATTGACTATCATTATATTTAATACCAAAAAATTTGTATTTTCATCTATTTTTAATAATTCTTGTTCCTGTTTTGATATTACAAAATCATAATCGTTTCTGAGTAAAAAAGGATTTACCAATGTAAATGTAACCTTGTCATTTTTTAACGTATAAAAATTATCATTTACCTTTTCAAGTTCAAACTCTTTCAAATCCTCAAATCCGAGTATCGGCAACACAACTTTAAACGTCATATTTTTCCTTTTTCATTAGCAATAAACATAAATATTTACAATTATAACATAAATATAAATAAAATTTTCAATCGGTTAATTAAGTGTTAAAGTTGTTAAGATTTTACATTTTCCCTTTATCACCTCTTTTATTTTCTCTTTTCTTTTAAATCCAACTTGCCATTTTATATTTTTTCAATATTATTTCCTATGTTGTATTATACTCTTCATTTTTTCTTATGTCAATAATTTTATATTTGCTTTTGTGAAATTTAATAACAGTCTCTTTGATATGCAAAATCTCCTCATAAAATCGAACCCTCTGAAAAAATATCATTTGAGAAAAAAGCTGCATCGTAATGGTCGAAATTTTGGATAAATTTCGGAACCTAGGTATTGCCGTTTGAAAAAAATGATTTTTTTTCAGAAGACACGATTACAAAAATATATGTCTCCTTTTATTTTCAGAGTGAAGAAAAAATGAGCTGATGTATAACTTAAATTGCTAGTTGAAAAAAGTAAAAGAGAGGGAAAAGAAAAAGAAATGGTTTTTATTAATCCTTTATTAGTAAATTAAAAAAAAAACTTATTTTCGCCTCATCTCATCTTCATCTCTTCTCCATCTTTTCCTTTTTCACTCCTTTCACCATTTTTCACTTTCATCCACCCACTACCTACTACCTACTAATTTAGATATAATTGCAATAAAAAAGGATTTTTTTATGAAAGAATACAATCCTCATGAAATAGAACAGAAATATTATAATTTATGGGAAAATAAAGGATTTTTCGAAGTAGATTACTCAAAAAATAAAAATTTCTGTATCGTAATGCCTCCTCCGAATGTAACCGGGAGTTTACATATAGGACATGCACTAACTTTTACCCTGCAGGATATTATGGTCAGATACAAAAGAATGGACGGATATGCAACACTCTGGCAACCCGGGACTGACCACGCCGGGATTGCAACACAAAACGTGGTTGAAAAACAGATTTTAGCCGAAGGAAAAACCAAAGAAGAACTCGGGCGTGAGGAATTTTTAAAAAGAGTCTGGGAATGGAAAGAATTCTCAGGCGGGACTATTACAAAGCAGTTAAGACATCTCGGTGCCTCTCCGGCATGGTCTAGAGAGAGATTTACAATGGATGAAGGACTGCAAAGGGCTGTAAGGGTTGCGTTTAAAAAATTATATGACGAAGGTTTAATTGTCAAGGGTAATTATATGGTTAATTGGTGTCCTAAAGACGGGGCGCTCAGCGACATCGAAGTCGAATACGAAACCCATCAGGGAAAACTGGTTTATATCAAATACCCTATCAAAGACAGCGATGAATTCGTTGTGGTTGCGACAACAAGGCCCGAAACTTATTTCGGTGATACGGCTGTTATGGTAAATCCGGAAGATGAAAGATATAAACACCTGATAGGTAAAACAGTAGTATTGCCACTTGTAAATAGGGAGATTCCTATTATTGCGGATGAATACGTTGATATGGAATTCGGGACAGGTTGCGTTAAAGTAACCCCGGCACACGACCCTAACGATTATGAAGTTGGACTAAGGCACAACCTTGAATTAATTAAAGTATTTGATGAAAAAGGTATTTTAAACGAACACGCCCTTGAATTTAAAGGAAGAGACAGGATAGAGGCAAGAGACGACATTATCAAAAAATTAGAGGAAAACGGATTTATTGAAAAAATAGAAGACCACACCCATCAGGTGGGACATTGCTACAGGTGTAAAAGTGTAATTGAGCCATACGTTTCAACCCAGTGGTTTTTGAAAAAAGAAGTGGCAATTCCTGCAATTGAAGCGGCAAACAGAGGAGATGTGAAGTTTCATCCAAAACAATGGAAAAACAATTACGATGCATGGATGAGGGAACTTAGGGATTGGTGTATTTCTAGACAGCTTTGGTGGGGACATCAGATTCCTGTATATTACTGCGATGAATGTGGTAATGAATGGGCAAGCGTTGAAGAGCCGATTGAGTGTCCTAAATGTAAAAGCAAAAATTTCCACCAGGACCCTGACGTTCTTGATACATGGTTTAGCTCAGCCCTTTGGCCTTTCTCGACGCTTGGTTGGGAAAACGGCGAATGGGGCAAAGGTGAAAAATGGCAGCCTGAGGATTTAGAGAGATTTTATCCAAACGACTTATTAATAACCGGATTTGACATTCTTTTCTTCTGGGTTGCAAGAATGATGATGATGGGTACACATTTTCTAAAAAAAGTACCGTTTAAAGACGTATATCTTCATGCACTTGTGCGCGACGAACACGGTCAGAAAATGTCTAAATCAAAAGGAAACGTTATAGACCCGCTTGAAATGATTGAAAAATATTCAGCTGATGCACTCAGATTTACCCTTGCAATACTTGCCGTTCAGGGAAGGGATATTAAACTTAGCGAAGCAAAGCTGATTGAGAGCAGAAACTTTACGAATAAACTCTACAATGCCGCAAGATATCTAAAATTGCACCATGATAAATTTGAAGATTTACAAAACATTGAAATCAAAACAGACCTTGGAAAATGGATGCTTTATAAACTAAACGAAGCCGTTAAAAATGTAAGAGGCGAACTTGACGAATATAGATTTAACGATGCGGCTATGACTCTGTACAGATTTTTATGGCAGGATTTCTGCGACTGGGGAATAGAACTTAGCAAAGTCAGCAAAGATTCAATTGCGGAACTTGGAAGCATTTATAAAGAAGCTATGAAACTGCTTCATCCTTTTATGCCGTTTATTACTGAGTTTTTATATCAGGAACTTTCCCTAAGCGATATAGAAACAAATTCGATTATGCTAAAAAACTTTCCTGAAGTTAAAGAAGTTGAAAAACCTGCGGATTTTGATATGATTATCGAAGCTATTGTATCTCTTAGAAGAATCA
>Ga0256836_1001074_pt1 | contig 12825 bp, 12 predicted proteins | sample 4561380metaG_FD_185974 | JGI IMG/M metagenome (GOLD analysis project Ga0256836, IMG submission 185974) | Hydrothermal vent microbial communities from Guaymas Basin, Mexico - 4561-380 | ecosystem: Environmental > Aquatic > Marine > Hydrothermal vents | place: Mexico: Guaymas Basin | collected...
ATTTTAGCAATAGCAACTTACCAGATGTATAGAAATGATATAGAAAAGGTTCTTCCAGCAGCATGTTCAATAGAGCTTTTACATACATTTTCTTTAATACATGATGATCTTCCAGCAATGGATAATGATGATTTTAGAAGAGGTAAACCTACAAATCATAAGGTTTTTGGAGAGGCAATAGCAATTTTAGCAGGTGATGCGTTGTGTGTAGAGGCTTTTAGAATTTTAGGAAAAACAGGAAATGCTAGGGCTGTAGAATTACTTGGTGAAGCAATAGGTGTTGGAGGTGTAATTAGTGGACAGGTTGTAGATATTGAAAGTGAGAATAAAGAGGCACCGAAAGAAGAGTTAGAAAAGACATTGGAATTTATTCATTTATATAAAACAGCAGCTTTAATTAGAGCAAGTATTTTAATAGGCGCATTATATGCGGAAGCTCCAGAGGAAGATTTTAAGGTTTTATCAGAATTTGGTAATAAAATAGGCTTAATTTTTCAAATAGTGGATGATATTTTAGATATTACTTCAACTCCAGAGGTATTAGGAAAAGATGTGGGAAGTGATATAGAAAAAGGAAAACTTACATATCCAAGAGTTTATGGAATAGAGGCTTCTTATAAAAAAGCGTATCAACTTCTTGATGAAGCTTTAGAACTTTTATTAAAAATAGAAAGAGACACTATAGTTTTAGAAGAGATAGCTAAATTTTTTATTAAAAGAATTAATTAATTTTTTTCTATTTAAGATTTTTTTCTATTTAAGTTAGTTAGATAAAAAAGGAGTATAGTAATAATGCTATTAGATAAAGTAAAATATCCTGAAGATTTGAAAAAAATAGAAAGAAAAAAGCTTGTAGAATTAGCACAGGAAATAAGAGAAAGAATAATAGAGGTTGTCTCAAAAAATGGAGGCCATCTTGCTCCTTCTTTGGGGGCTGTTGAGCTTTCTATATCACTTTTGTATGTATTTAATCCTCCTAAAGATAAAATTGTTTGGGATGTGGGACATCAGTCTTATGCATATAAGATTCTAACAGGAAGAAATGATAAATTTGATACAATAAGGCAATATGGAGGGCTTTCAGGGTTTAATAGTATATTTGAGAGTGAGTATGATTTTTTTACAGTAGGGCATGCTTCTACATCTATTTCTGCAGCTTTAGGAATGGCAAAAGCAAGGGATTTAAAAGGAGAGGATTTTAAGGTAGTTGCAATAATTGGTGATGGGGCTTTAACAGGAGGGCTTGCTTTAGAAGGATTAAATAATGCAGGAACTTCAAAAACTGATATCATTGTTATTTTAAACGATAATGGAATGAGTATTTCTCCAAATGTAGGAGCATTATCTCATTATTTAACAAAGGTTATTTCAAATCCCTTATATAATACAGTTAGGATTGAAATTGATAATTTATTGAACAAAAGTAAAATAGGTGGAAATATTGTAAAAACATTAGATAGATTAGATGGACTTTTAAAAGGGCTTGTTACACCGGGGAGGTTTTTTGAGGATTTTGGATTTAGGTATTTTGGCCCTATTGATGGACATAATATTGATGAACTTATTGATACATTAGATAATATTAAAAACCTTCCAGGACCTAAGATTTTACATATAAAAACAATAAAAGGTAAAGGATATAAACACGCAGAAAAAGATGCAACCAAATTCCATGGTATTTCCTCTTTTGAAAAAGAAACAGGAGAGGTAAAGAAAAAGGATAATAAGCTCTCTTATTCTAAGGTAGCAGGAACTATTATCACCAAATTGGGGGAAGAGCATAAGAATATTTCAGTAATTGTTGCTGCAATGCCTTCTGGTACGGGGACTGATATATTTCAAAAAAGATTTCCAGAAAGATATTTTGATGTTGGTATAGCAGAAGGCCATGCTGTTACATTTGCAGGTGGGCTTGCAACCCAAGGTATTCTTCCTTATGTATTCATTTATTCTACTTTTTTACAACGGGCTTATGATGAGATTATTCATGATATTGCTCTTCAGAATTTAGGGGTTGTTTTTTGTGTAGATAGGGCAGGGCTTGTTGGGGAGGATGGTCCAACCCATCATGGAGTTTTTGATTTAGGTTATTTTGGTATAGTTCCAAATATAGAGGTATGGGCTCCTACCTCTTTAGAAGAGTTAAGGGATATGTTATATTATAGCTATGAATATATAAAGAAAAATCCACATCCTCTTGTTATAAGATATCCTAGAGCAAGTGATGATGTTATTGATTTAAATAAAATAGAAAATGTAAGGGATTATAAGCAAGAGGATGTAGTTAAAGAGAATATTATCTTAGCAGTAGGTTCTCAATATAAGAATGTATTAGAGGCTGTTTATGATATAGGGGATAAACTAGATGTTATAAGAGTAAATAAGGTATATCCTTTGAATGAAGAGTTTTTTGAGAGGGTATTTAGTGTTGGTAAAAGGATAATGGTTGTAGAAGAGGTTGTTCCAAGAGGTAGTTTTGGAGCAAATTTAATTAAGTGGGCAAAAGAGAAGGGTTTTGATGTAGAAAAATTTAAAGATTTAACTTTGCCTGATGAATTTATTACTCATGGTCCTAGAGATTTACTATTGGAGATTTATGGATTAAAGGGTAATAAGTTGAGAGAGAATATAATTCAATTTTTTAGTTTATAAGCTCTTTATTTATTCTATTTTTATCCTATATTTAAATAATAAGAAAAAGGAGTAGAGAATGAGATTTTTACAATTTTTTATTTTATTCTATCTTATTAATATTATAAATATTAAAGCCCAGGATTATTTAGCAAATCAATTACCCCAAAAAATGACAAATGATAAGTATACATTTAAACTTCAATGGGTGGATGATTTTCCAGATGCTTTTACAAATGGAAGATGGGCTTATGCCACATGGACTTTTGACAATAATTTATGTGAATTTAGATATGATAATATTTTAATGACAGATAATGCTTTAAATTTACAAATAACAAAAAAAGTTGATCCTTCTACAACAAGTTATCCAGATAAACCATACTGGAGTGGCGATGTATATTCAAAAGAAGAGTATAAGTATGGAAGATTTATTTGTAGAATGAAACCAAATTCTCCTTCAGGTGTTATTACATCATTCTTTTTAATTCATATAGATTTTGATGCTAATTGGAATCCAACAGAATGGAGAGAGATAGATATAGAGTTTGTAGGAACAACTGAAAAGGTTCAATTTACACTTCATTGGATAGATAATGGAGTTCATAATCAGAATCCTAACACTATTAATTTATCTATAGATGTAGAAAATGATTATCATACTTGGATAATAGAATGGACACCGGAATATATTAAGTATTATTTAGATGGAGAACTTCTCTTTACTTTTGATGATCCTTATTTAATCTCTCAAGTATCAGAAGGCCCTCAGAGAATAGAGTTTAATTATTGGGTAAGTAGTGCCACAAGTTGGGCAGGAGAGTTTGATGAGAGTGTTTTACCAATAGAGGCAAGTTATGATTATATTGCGTATTATAGTTTAGATACAACAACAACATCTATAATAGAAACAAATAATTTAGAATCAAATAAAAATATTCTTCTAAAAAAGGCTAATATTGAGTATTATGATATTTTGGGGCGTAGATTATCAACACCACCAAAATCAAATGGGGTTTATTTTAGGGTTTATAAATACCAAAATAAGATTTTAAAAAAAGAGAAATTTTTAATTATAAACTAAGCATTAAATATATATGAAAATTTTAATAGTTTTCAATAGAAGTAAAATAGAAGAGTTTGTTAAAGAAGGGATTTTTAGTGTTATATTAAATGAAGATGAAATTGATTTTTTTCTACTAGAAAAGGATTATGAGATTATATCAAAATTTATAGATAAAGATTTAAAGATTAATATTTTGTCTTCAGAAGATGGAATTTCTAAAAAAATAGATTTTATTTTTTCAATAGGAGGAGATGGCACAGTTTTAAAAGCTGTAAGAGAAATAAATTATCCTCAAATTCCTATAGTTGGTTTAAAAAAAGGAAAACTTGGTTTTTTAACCTTTGATGATATTTATAATATTGATAAGATTATAAAAAAACTTAAAAAAAAGGAGTTTTTTATAGAAAAACGGAAACTTTTAGAGATAAATTTTAAGGGAAAAAAACAGTTCGCTTTAAATGATGTTGTTATTGAAAGGGAAGATTTGGCACGTATGATTCATATAAATGTTTATGTAAATGGGGAGTTTTTTACAACCTATTATTCTAATGGTATAATAATTTCCACACCAACAGGTTCAACAGCTTATAATCTTTCAGCAGGAGGCCCTATTACATCTCCAGAACTTGATTGTTTTATTTTAACACCTATTTGTCCCCATTCTTTGATTCATAGACCTATAATTTTTGATAAAAAAACAACTTTATCCTTTAAAACCTTAGATAAAAATATAGATCCTGTATTAACTTTAGATGGACAGGTTGCTAAAAGAATAAAAGAAAATGATAAAATTGAAATTACTCTTTCTGAAAAATATATTTTATTAGTAAGGGATCTTTCTCAAAAATTTCCTTTTGTATTAAAGGAAAAGTTTGATTGGAGATAGTTTTTATGCTTGAAAGGGTTAGAATTAAAAATTTTACTATAATAGATGATTTGGAGGTTGAGTTTTCAAAAGGCTTAAATATTTTAACAGGGGAAACTGGAGCAGGTAAATCTATAATTATAGATGCTATAGAGATTGCTTTAGGTGCTAAATTTGATAGTTCTTTAATCAGAAAAGGAGAAGACCAGGGCTTTATAGAACTTGAATTTATTGATTATCCGAAAGAGGTTTCTTTGATTCTTAAAGATTTAATGATAGAAGAAGATGACTCTTTGATAATAAGAAGGGTATTTGAAAGAGAAGGTAGGACAAAGTTTTTTATTAATTCTCAGAAAGTGTCTTCAACTATTATTAAATCATTAAAGGATTATTTAATAGATATAGTTAGCCAGCACTATACAATTAAACTTTTTAACAAAGATTTTCAACTTATTATTTTTGATTTAATAGCAGGTTTGGAGGATTTAAAGAAAGAGGTTTCAGAGATTTACTTAAAATTAGAGAAAAAAAAGCGGGAATATCAAAAATTATTAGAGAATATAAAAGATATAGAAGCAAAAAAAGAATTTTATGAGTTTCAATTAAAGGAGTTTGAAGAAATTTCTATTGATGATATAAATGAAGAGGAGTTTTATAGGGAACTTAATTTTTACAAAAATTATCAGAAAAATATAGATATAATAGTTCAAATTAAGAGTTTAATAGAGAATGAGGAGTTTTCTTTAAGTTCTCATCTATCTAATTTGAGTAAAAATATTTCTAAATTAAGTATAGAAAAAAAGGATTATTATCTAGAAAAGATTGATGAATTTATTGATATAATATCAGAATTAGAAAAGGAACTAGATATAGATTTAGATATTTCGCCAGAAGAGGTTGAGGAAAGATTTAATAATCTTCAGAAGATAGCGATAAAGTTAGAGGATTTAAAAGTAAAGTATGAAAAAGATAATGTTGAAGAGCTAAAAGAGTTAAAAAAAGATATAGAGGAAAAACTAAATTCTATTGGTTCTTTTGAGATTGATAAAAAGAGAATAGAAGAGGAGTTAGAAAAAATAGAAAAAGAGTATATAGAAAAAGCAACTCTTTTATCTAAAAAAAGAAAAGAAAAATCTAAAGAGATAGAAAAAACTATAACAAAATCTTTAAGAGAGTTATCAATGCCTTATGCGGAGATTGTTTTTAAGATAGAGGAGAGGGGAAGTTTTTCAAAAGATGGTATTGATGAACTGGAGATTTTAATAAAAACAAATAAAGGAGAGGATTTTAAGCCTTTATCAAAGATTGCTTCAGGTGGAGAATTGTCAAGGGTTATGCTTGTTTTGAAGGAGTTTTATATAAAGAAATTAAACATACCAACAGTTGTTTTTGATGAGATTGATACAGGAATAGGAGGAGAGACAGCCTCTAAGGTTGGAGAGCATTTAAGAAATTTAGGAAATTTTTCACAGGTTTTTGTTATAACTCATTTCTCACAGATTGCAGTAAAGGGGGATATCCATTTTAAAGTGGAAAAAGTGGAAGATAAAGAAAAAGTAGCAACATTTATTAAACAGCTAGATAAAAAAGATAGAATTGTAGAACTAGCTAGGATGATGGGTGATTCTAAAAACAAAGATTTTATAGAAACAGCAAAGTCATTACTTGAAAAGGAGAAAAGTTATGAAAAAATTTAGTTATTTTATTTCATTTCTATTTATAATAGTATTTTTATCCTCTTGTGTTTCTGTAAATGTGGAGGAGCAATTTATAACAGTTGTTGATTCTTCTATTTATTATAATGATACAATAAGAAGTATAATAGGTCCTGATACTGTATATATTTCTCCTTATTATATAGCAAAACAGGAAGAGATGCCATGGGCTTATTTACTTTTAAAGATATACTCTGTTTATCAAGATAAAGTTCCAGAGGATTATGTATATTATATAGATGCTAGGAAGATGTATGAAACAATTGGAGATCCTTTTACATTTTATGTTCCTTACTATATGTTAGAAGATTATTTATCATGGTTTGAAGTAGAACAGAGTAAGTTATTTGGTATTCAGGTAGGTGTATATAATGATACTGTATTTGTGGTAAAAGTCCTTCCAAATTCTCCAGCAGATTTAAGTGGATTAAAATCAGGAGATAAAATATTAGAGGTAAATGGTTATCCAGTAAAAGGTGATTTATCTTTATTTCAGTTTTTAACACAAGATGATGATATTGATTATAGTTTTGTTATAAAAAGGGATAATATTATAGATACAATAGACATATACAAAGATTTATATTCTATTCCAGTGTGTTATAGTGATTCAATAACACCTGATATTGGCTATATTTATTTATCTACATTTATAGCAGATTCTCAAACAGATGGTGGTTCAACTTCTGAACAATTAAAAAAGGCATTAGAAGAAACAGAAAAATTTAAAGTTGTTATTCTTGATTTAAGAGGAAATCCAGGAGGATATATAACAGAAGCTCAGAATAGTGCTTCTTTATTTTTAGATCCAGGCGATACTATTATAAAAGAGGTATATAGGGATTATGATACAACCTCATATACAGAAATAAAAGGTGTTTGGGGGGAGAGTTATTTAACAGCACCTGATTCTCCGGAAACAGGTCTTTTTAAGGATAGAAAAATAGTTTTATTAGCAGATGGAGGTACTGCTTCTGCTAGTGAAATTTTAATAACAGCACTTAGGTATAATAAAGGTTATCCTTTAGTAGGTCAAACTACTTATGGGAAAGGCATAGGCCAAGGTTCTTTTATAAATGATTTACTTCACTCAGCAGCACATATAACTATGATAAAGTTATATACTCCAGCAGGAGATTCTTATCATCAAGTAGGTATAGAACCAGATTACCCTGTTGATAGTTTATACGATAATTTTCAGGATTTAGAACTGTTAACTGCTATAAAGGTGGCTGATTCTATAGTAAAGGCAGAAAGTGGGGTTTTGGCAAAACTATCTTCTACATCCATAACAGAGGATCCTTGGATAAATTTAAAGGTTGAAGGAATAAATTATTTTAATAGTTTATATAAAAGGTTAAGCCCTAAGAAAATTGCAGAATTAGGATTTTTAAAGGTACCAGATATTCTTGATCCTATTAATCTAAGTAAAATAGAGAGCCTAAAATAAAAGATGAGAAAACAATAGGTGCTATTTTACTTCTTATGATTGTTTTAGAGAAGGTTAGATAAAATAGTTTATCTTTTGGGATAATATTTGAAAAGATTTCTATATCTTTTTGGGAAAAGCCGCTTTCAGGCCCTATAATAAGAAGAATGTTTTTGAATTTTTTTTTAGGTTTAAATAATTTTTCTTCTGGAGGGTTTGGATCTGCTATAATTATAGTATCAAAAGATGAAAAGAATTCAGGAGATAGTTTTTTTATTTCTTTTGGGTTATTTAGGTGAGGAAAGTAAAGCCTTTTGTTTTGACGAATAGATTCTTTTATAATAGTTTTGCCTTTTTTTTGAAGGAATTTCAAAGAGTATTCTTTTGAAAATTCTGTTAGTATTGGAAAAAATTCTATAATATCTGTTTGAGTTGAGTAATCAAGAATATCTCTAATAGTTTCTTTCTCACCAATAGAGAACATAAGGGATATTTTAATATTGTTTTTTGGTATAAATTTTTCGGTTATATCATCAATTATTTTAACTTCAATAGAGGATTTTTTTATAAATACTATCTGAGTTAGAAAGATTTGGTTTTTAGTAATAAGATGAAGTTCTATTAAATCATCGGGTTTTGCTCTAATAACCTTTAAAAATTGAAGTTCTACCTCATCAAGTTTGATAGAGGTTATTTGATTTTTACTAAAACAAAAATCACCTTCAATAAAAATTCTTGGAGTAAATTTTTCCCTTGGCATTTATAAAAAAATAAGTTTTTAAAAAGATTTAAAAAAAAGTATTTTCCTCTTTATACTTTTCCCAAAAATTTTTTACTTTATACTCTTCAAATGAGCAATAGTATGTTTTTCTTAACTTAGCTATTGTTAAGTTAATATCTATATTTTCTTTATCAGAAAGTCCTTTCTCTTCGATAAAATTTTTAAAAAGCTTATATTTTTTTCATATTAAGATATAGATTAGAGTTTGTAGGAATTCTTTAAGGATATGCAAAAACTTTATTGTTAGAAAATGTTTTTAAAAATTTTATAGTGTTTTTAAGGGAATTGAGTGTTTGGTTTGGTATTCCAAAGATTATATTTGAAAAATAATTTATATTATTTTCATTCAAAAATTCTAAAACCTTTTTATTATTTCTTATTTCTATATTATTCACTCTATTTAAAATAACCATTTCTTTTTTATTTATAGATTGAATGCCTATTTTTAAGTTTATTTTATTTTTTATATGTAGTTAGAAGATCTTTTAAAATAGGATACTTAAATAGTTCAGTCTTTACTTGTAATGTTAGATTTCCTTAACAGAGGAATTATTTAATTTTTTTTATCTCATTTTTTATTAAATCCACAACAGATTTTTCAGCATAACCTAATATGAAGTAATCAACATTTTTATATTCTTTTATTAAAGTATTTAAAGGAGAAGAGAAACTTCATAGCCTCCTAACACAATTTTATCTTTATAACTATAATTTTTAATTTCTTTTACTATTCTACGTGTTGAATTTTAGTCCAAGCATAAAGAGAGATTAATATATAATCATTTATGTTATGAAGAAAAGAATTGTTAAATTTATTTGCAATATCTTCTTCTATAATTTTTTGTTCTACTCCTATATATTTATTAAATTAAATGAATAAAATAGTCGTAAAATATATTGTTTCGTTTTATATTTGCCATTATAGAGGCAAGCCCTAGTGAGATTTTTGGATATTCGTTTTTTAAAAAATCGAAATTTATTATTAATATTTTCATTTTTTACTTCTCCTAGAGAGTTTTATTTTATTTGTTTTTAGTATGGTATCTATTGGGTTTTTTATTAATTCTATCATTTGCCCAAAATACTGTTATTAACCTATTATCTCCTAGTACAATAACAATGGAGTTATAATTCTTTTTTAATAGACTATCTTTTAACTTTTTGTCTTTTATATTCTTTTTTATTTGTTTTTTCCCAAATATTATTCTATTTGGGTTATTAGGTAACTTCTCACCTAATATAAAGCTAATTCTATAAGTTTATTAGGAATTCTTCTATGAAGTTTTCTGTAGATAAAGTGATTAGTTTCTTTTAGATTTTCCATTTTTCCCCTCCATTTCTTTATTTATTTTACTATTTGGTAGATACCTCCTCTTTGTTTAAACTTTTCAAAGTCAAATTTTAATTCATCTAATTGGGATAGTAATTCATACTCTAATAGATTTAAGCCACGTTTAATTTTATAATTTATATTAGTAAAGGGATAACCTTCAGAGTCAACCATTATATATGAACCTATCATAGTATGGTTATCTTCATATATTACAGGACATACCTTGTTAGCATCTTTATTTATATTTTTGAATAACCCAAATTTTTCTTTATTTATAGAGAGCATAGGTGTATATAGATCATTTTCACCTTTAATAGGTAAAAATTGGAATACTTTCCATCTTATAGGTTTTATTTTGGTTATAAATTCTGTAAAGTTTTCTTTATAGTTATAATTAGAAACCATGGTATTTATCTTAAGAGAAATATTTTGTTCTTTTATATCAAAACATATTTTATAATAATCAAGAATTTTATAATTTACGTGTCTTCCAAGAAATAGAAGGGTCTCTTTTTTAAGAGAATCAACACTTAGGCCAATTAAATCTAAAGAGTTATCAAATTTTTTTAAATAATCTTTAGTTATTAAATAACCATTTGTTACAATAGATGTTGTAAAACCTAAATCTTTGGCTTTTTTTACTAAATTAGGAAGGTATGGTACAAGAGTAGGTTCACCTCCAACAAAATTTATTTTTTTTATTTCTATTTCTTTTAATTCTTTTGCTAATTTTTCTATTATTTTTATCCAATCTTTTTCCTTTAAATTTTTATTTTTATACATATGTGAATAACAACCTTTACACCTCATATTGCAATAATTTGTTATATGAAGATTTATAGTCATACCATAACTATTCATTATTAAACCTCCTTTTTTTGATTTTCCAATATTTTAATAATAAAGCAAAAAATCATTATATTATTGTAACTTATTTTGTTTTAATATGTTACTCTAATTGGTTATTAGATAATCTTTAATTTTTAAGATTGTTATCTTAATAAAATTGGATATTTATCTTTTTAAAAAAGTATTAAAACATTAAATTTTTTATATTTTTTTAATTTTTTAAATTTTTTATTTTACTTAAAAATATAAATAAAAGACATTTTTTTAAGGAGATGTATATGTCTAAGAAAAGCTTTTGAGGAGGATTATTAGGAGGTTTAATTTTAGGGGCAGGCATGACTTTTTTACATAAGACGAATGAAAAAGAAAGATTAAAGAATGACTTAAATAATGCAAAGAAACTATTAACAGAGTTAGAAGTAAAAATGAAATTTTTGAAATCAAAATATAGGGAGTTAGAAGATACTTTAAAAGAGCGTAATAGAAGACTATCTTATCTAGAAAAACAAGACAAATTAATGAAGGAATATGAGCGTTTTAAAGAAAATTTTATAAATGTTTTTTATAATGATATGGTTAATGCTTTAATTAATAAAAAAATAGAATTTAATTTTGGGAATATTTTAGAGTTTATTAAAACTAATTCTAGTGTTGCAGAAATATTTAAATATTCAGATATTGATAAAGCAAGAAAGATAAGAAATAGAATCGCCCATCCATATAGTAATGAAAGAATCCCGGAAGAAGAATTACTTTTTGCTTTAGAAGTTTTTGAGAAATATAATAATATTTTAGATGAATATAATAAAGATAGATCAGTATAAATAAATTAAAAAAGAGAAGAGTTATGATAAGTAGAAATTCCATAAAAATTTTATTTATGATGGTTATTTTAGGGATATTTTATGTAGAATTAAACGCAATGATGGTACTAGATGAAGAAAAACTTCTTGCTGATAAATATATATACTATTCAAATAGAGATTTTTCATATGAAGCAGATATTAACTGTGAAATAGCAAGATTGTTAGATAAACATGGATATGAAAAAGAAGCTGTAGCATTAGATTCAGCAAGAAAGATAAGAAATAGAATTGCCAATCCTAAAAAAGGATTATATAAATGTATCTAAAGAAGAAGCAAAATATGCTATAGAGGTATTTGAAGAATATAAAGATAAAGAATTTGTTATTGGCTTTTTGGAAAGTATAGAAAAGGTATTAGAAGAATTGTATAACTTTTTTTGTTAAAAGAAAAATATATTGAATAAAATAAGGGTAAAAATAGTATGTCAGTATTAATTTCTTATTTAGCAACAAATAATGATGATCCTGAAAAGAAAGGTAAAAAGTTAGGGCCAACTTTATATGTGCTTACATCTAATTTTGCTAAAAAAAGAAAGATAAATAAGGCTGTAATATTTTTCCGTGAAAGTAATAAAAAAGAGAGAAAAATTTACAATTATATAAAGAGAGAGTTAGAAACAACATTTCGAGATTTAAAAATAAAACTTTATTATAAATTATGGAGAGGTGATGATCCAACAGATCATAAAACAATTTTTCAAGAAACTAGAAGGTTAGTAAAGGAAATATATGAGGAAATTATTGTTAAAGATAAAGATGAAGAGTACTATATTCATATATCTCCAGGTACTCCTACAATGCATGCGATTTGGCTTCTTCTTAGTGAATTAAGATATTTACCAGGAAAGTATACTATAATAAAATCTTATGAAGGTGATGAAAACAAAGAAGATTATATAAAAGAAGTTGATATAAAAAAAGAGATTTATGATGTTATTTTTAATAATCAAAGTATTGATAGAATCTTTTGGGATCCTCATAAATTTAAAACTGAAATATTAAAAGAGTTATTTAAAAAAGCAGAGATGTTTGCAAAAATAAAGGCACCTATTTTGATTTTGGGAGAAAGGGGTACAGGAAAAACTACTTTAGCCAAATGGATAAGAGAAAATAGTCCTTTTAGAAATCCAGAATTAAAGATTTGGCCTACGATTGTTACGAGTCAGTATGACGATAAGTTAATGAGATCTGAACTTTTTGGATATAAAAAAGGCGCTTTTACAGGAGCAGATAGCGATAAAGATGGATTATTAAAAATATTAGATGGAGATACTTTATTTTTAGATGAAG
>Ga0256836_1001075_pt1 | contig 12821 bp, 11 predicted proteins | sample 4561380metaG_FD_185974 | JGI IMG/M metagenome (GOLD analysis project Ga0256836, IMG submission 185974) | Hydrothermal vent microbial communities from Guaymas Basin, Mexico - 4561-380 | ecosystem: Environmental > Aquatic > Marine > Hydrothermal vents | place: Mexico: Guaymas Basin | collected...
TTAGAAGCTTTAAGAAATAATAAAACTTTATATTTATGCGGAAATGGGGGAAGTTTTTCAGATGCTTGTCATATTGCTGCAGAATTTACAGGAAGATTTCTTTTTGACAGAAAACCTTTAAAAGCCATTGTTCTTGGTGCAAATCCTAGTCATATGACAGCTGTGAGTAATGATTATGGTTACGAGTATGTTTTTTCAAGAGAACTTGAAGCTTTAGGAGAAGAGGGAGATGTTTTAATTGGAATTTCTACTTCTGGAAACTCTAAAAATATCATTGAAGCTGTAAAAACTGCTAGGAAAAAAAATATAAAAACTATAGGACTTTTAGGAAAAGATGGTGGAAAACTTAAAAATTTAGTAGATATTTCTATAATAGTCCCTGCAAATCTAACTTGTCATATTCAGGAAGCTCATATTACAATAGGGCATTATATTTGTTATTTTGTAGAAGAAAAATTTTTTAAAAATAAAGAGGGATAAAAATGAGCTCAAAAATAACAAAAGTAAAAGGAATTTATGATATTTTGGGAAAAGAGGCAAAAGCTTTTTCTTTAATAGAAGAAACTTTTTTTAAGTTAACAAAACTTTTTGGGTATGAAAGAGTATTTTTGCCGATTTTAGAAAGAGAAGAACTTTTTGTAAGAAGTGTGGGGGATACTACGGATATTGTAGAAAAAGAAATGTATACTTTTGAAGATAAAGGAAAAAGAAAAGTAGCTTTAAGACCAGAAGGAACTGCAGGAGCTGTAAGAGCTTATATAGAAAACCAGGTATTTTTATCTGAAAGCTACACGAAATGGTCCTACTTTGGAGAAATGTTTAGATATGAAAATCCTCAAGCTGGAAGAAGAAGACAATTTTATCAAGCTGGATGTGAATACTTTAATGCTCCCTTGCCAACCGCAGATGGAGAGATAATATATTTAGCCTCCTGGATTTTAAAAGAGCTTAGAGTAAATGCAGAGCTTTATATAAATAGTATTGGTTGTGAAAAATGTCGTCCAAGATATAAAGCTTATCTTATAGATTACTTATTTTCTAAAAAAGAAAAGCTTTGTTCAGACTGTCAAAAGAGATTAGAAAGAAACCCTCTAAGGGTTTTAGACTGTAAAAATCCAACTTGCAGAGATATTGTAGAAGAAGCTCCAAATATTTTAGATTTTCTATGTGAAGAATGTAAAGATCACTTTGAAAAATTAAAGGAAATATTAGATATTTTAAAAATTCCTTATAAAGTAGATCCTTTCCTCGTGAGAGGTTTAGACTACTATACAAAAACTGTTTTTGAATTTAAAGTAAATTCTCTTGGAGCTCAAAACACGGTTTTAGCTGGAGGTAGATATGATAATTTAATAAAAGAGCTAGGAGGTCCCGATATACCGGCTCTTGGCTTTGCTATGGGTGTAGATAGAGTAGCTTTATGCATCTTAAATTTACTGGAGGATAAAAGGGAAGGCGTTATTATTTTACCTTTTGAAGAAAAATATATTCCTTTTGCCTTAAAAGTATTTAAACTATTAAGTGAAGCAACAAATATTTTAGAGAAAATAGAGGAAGAAATAGATACCAAAAAGTTTTTATTTGTTAAAAATTTAATGGAAAATGAGAAATTAAGAAATTTTATGATAGAAGTAAGAAATAGAATAGAACTCCCTAATAAACTTGGAAAAATAAAAAAGCTTTTCAATTTAGCAGATAAGAAAAATTTTGCTTATGCTATTGTAATTGGAGAAGAAGAAGTAGAAAAAAACTTTATAACTATAAAAAATTTAGAAACGCGAGAGCAATTCAATTTACCTTTAAACATGCTAGAGGTATAGAGATTGGAAAATATTACTTTAAGGAAAGCCAAAGTAAAAGATGCTAAGGAAATTTATCACCTTATAAATGAATTTGCAAAAAAAGGGATTATGCTTCCAAGAAGTTTACAATCTATTTATGAGCATATAAGGGATTTTTTTGTAATCGAAAAAGATAAAAAGATTATTGCAACTTGCGCTCTTTGCATTTTTGGAGAAGATTTAGGGGAAATACGTTCCTTAGTTGTAAGAGAAAATTATCATAAAATGGGACTGGGAACAAAACTTGTAAAAGCTTGTATAAAAGAAGCAAAGGAACTTGGTTTAAAAAAAATATTTACTTTAACTTATCAGGTAGAGTTTTTTAAAAAGCTTGGTTTTAAAGTAGTAGATAAAGAAACTCTGCCTCAAAAAATTTGGAAAGATTGTCTTTATTGCCCAAAATTTCCAAATTGTGATGAAACAGCTTTAATATATGATCTAAAAGATTTTAAAGATAAAAATCTTTTTTGAAAAATTTTCTAACAAATTCTAAAAATTTTTGTAAAATAATAGATATATATTTTTCTTTATGATATATAAGATATAAATTCCTATATATTTTTAAATCTTCTACATGTACCGGGAAAAATATACCTTGCTTTATTTCATCTTCCACAACTTTTTTAGATACTACACTTAAAGTTTCTTTATCATATTTTAAAATTTGTTTTATTTCTTCTATGTTAGAACAAATAAAAAATACATTAAGTTTATTTGCTAAATCTCCAAGAGCATTTTCAAAAATATGACGAGTTCCGGAACCTTTTTCTCTTAACACCCATTTTTTATTTAAAAGCTCCTTTATAGTAAAAACTTTATCCTTCATTTTTGGATTACTACTAACTACTATAAGCTCATCTTTACAAAGAAATTCTTTAATAATTTCCTTATCTTCTATTTCATCTTCTACAAAACCTAGATCTAAGTCACCTTCTTTTACTTTTTCAAGAATATTTTTGGTGTTATCCGTAAATTTTTCTATATAAACATTTGGGTACTTATTTTTAAAATCGCAAATTACTTTGGGAAGTAGAAAAAAAGAAAAAGACTTAGAAGATCCTATTTTTATATATCCAGAAAGTCTATTTTGCTTAAAAATGTTTTCTGCATCTTTAAGCTTTAAAACAGCATCCTCGACAAATACTTTAAATATTCTACCTCTTTCATTTAAAATTAATTTTTTTCCTATTCTGTCAAAAAGTTTCTCTCCAAGTTTTTTTTCTAAAGATTTTATACTTAAAGAAATGGTAGATTGACTAATTCCAAGTTTTCTTGCAAGTTTTGTTACATGAGGTTCTTTACAAAGATTTAAAAATATATCTAACTCTTTTAAGGATAACATGAATTTTCTCCTTTTAGTTAAGATCAATTATTGTTAGGTATTATCTTATATTTTATAAAAGTTTACAAGAGTTTAAGTTTAATATTTATTTTATTTTATTTTTTAAAAATTTTTAAAAGTAACCCAACGCAAAATCATAGCTATTAATTATTTTCATATTATTGAAAAATTGATATTATATGATAAACCTTAAAATACATTTTTATAAATTTTATGCATTTCCCTTTATTAAATCGTTTAAAATAATAACAAAAAATTCTACTCGGAGGAGAAATGCTAAGTTTAAAATATTATCCAGTAGATGTAGTTTTAAGAGAAATATCAAAAAACGTTAATCAAAGTGAATTTGGGGAAAACTTAGATAAACTTTTAGATGAAATGATAAATGTAATGAAGGAAAAAAGAGGACTTGGACTTGCGGCTAATCAAGTAGGTCTTACTAAACGTTTTTTCGTTCTTGATATGAAAGCTTTAAAAGAAAGGCAAATTGGACACTTAAAATTTGATAAAGATCTTTTAAAAGATGGAAAATATTTAAAAGTTATAAATCCAAAATTTATTGAAAAACAAGGAGAAATTGTTTCCGAGGAAGGTTGTTTATCGGTTCCGGGAGTATATAAAAAAATAAAAAGAGCTTCTTTTGTAGTTCTTGAAGCTTACACCCCATACGGAGAAAAATTTACCATAGAAGCAGAAGGTATAGTAGCCAAAGCTCTTCAACACGAATATGATCACTTAGATGGAACCCTATTTATAGATTATTTGACACCTACTCAAAAAAGAATGTTTTTACCAAAATATTTAAAAAATTTAAGCAAAATATTAGGGAGAAAAGTGACTTTTGCTGATGTTTCAAAATTTGAGGCTTTAAAAAAGAGATAGTTGTTTTATAATATTTTAGTAATTTTTAAATGAACGACTAATTCTAGGAGGAAAATAATGTTTGGATTTTTTAAAGGAAATAAAGGTGGTGGAGGATTTCCAGGTTTTGGTGGATTTGGAGGCTTTGGGGGTTTTGGAGGTTTTAATTTTCAACAACTTTTTCAAATGGCTCAAGAGATTCAAAGAGAACTTGAAAGAATAAAAAATGAACTTGAAAATATGGAATTTGAAATAGAGGAAAATGGAGTAAAAGTTATAGCTAAAGGTTCTGGAGATATTATTAAAGTGGAAATTACAGATGACAGCCTTTTATCTCCAGAGAATAAAGAGAAACTTTGTGAAGCTATAAAAAATGCAGCTAACAAAGCATTGGAAAAAGGTAGAGAAACTGTAGCTCAAGGATTACAACAACTAGCTCAAAAATATGGTATTGATCCAAATATGCTTGGTAGAATGCAATAAAACTTTTATACTGAGGTAGAAATTGGATTTAAGCTTTATTGCTCAAGAGATAATAAATGGAATTTCTTTAGGAGCTTTATATGCCTTAATAGCAGTTGGATATACAATGGTTTATGGAGTTATTCGTCTTATCAATTTTGCTCATGGCGATATTATGATGGTAGGCTGTTTTATAGCCTACTTTCTTTTACTTAAACTTAAACTTCCTTGGCCTCTTGCCTTAATATTATCTGCTATTTTAACAGGATTTGTAGGAGTTTTGGTAGATAGAATTGCCTACAAACCTTTAAGAGATAGAGGAGCTGCTAGAATTATTAATTTAATCACTGCAGTTGGCGTATCCTTCTTTTTAGAATCTCTTTTTGTTGTTGTTCTTGGTGGAGTTCCAAGAGCATTCCCAGTTCCAGATATCTTTAATAAAGAATTTTGTATAGGAAATGTTTATATATCTATGGCAACTATAGCTACTATAATTATTGGATTAATATGTGTAAGCATTCTTTTTTATATTGTGTATAAAACAAAAATTGGAATGGCAATGCGTGCAATTTCTGTGGATTTTGAAACAACAAAACTTATGGGAGTGAATGTAGATAGAATAATATCCTTTACTTTCTTTTTAGGTTCGGCACTTGCAGCAATCTCTGGATTCATGTGGGCTATTCAATTTCCATCTATTGACCCATATATGGGAATTATCCCTGGGGTAAAAGCATTTGTAGCTGCCGTTTTCGGTGGAATTGGTAGTGTAATAGGAGCTGTAGTTGGAGGTCTCATTATTGGAATTTTGGAGATATTTATTGTTGGGTTTTTACCAGATTTAGCTCAATATAGAGATGCGCTTATATTTTTAATTTTAATCTTTACCTTGCTTGTTAAACCTACTGGACTCTTTGGAGAAAAACTAGAGGAAAAGGTATAAAAATGAACTGGTATTTAAGAATAAGAAAGTTAATTCAAAAAAAATTTCCTAATAATAAATTTTTACATCGTTACTTTGGGCTTATAGCTTTTATTATTGTTGGAATTATAAGTTTATTTATAGGAAATCATGTAAATGAATTTTGGCAAAGACTTATTATTTTAAGTGCTATATATGTAATAATGGCAGTAGGTTATAATTTTAGTAATGGAGTTGCTGGTCAATTTTCCTTAGATCCAAACGCTTACGCTGCAATTGGAGCTTATGTTGCAGCACTTTTAACTATGAGTCCGGAAACTAAAGAAAACGTATTTATTTTAGAACCTGTTATGAAACCCTTTGATAAAATACAACTTCCTTTCTTAATTGCAACTTTGATTGGAGGTCTTGCAGCAGCATTTTCGGCATTCTTAATTGGGATTCCTTCCTTTAGAGTAAGAGGAGATTATCTTGCTATTATTACTTTTGGATTTGGAGAAATAATAAATGTTATAGCAAATAACTTGGTTTCTTTAACTAATGGAGCTTTAGGATTAAAAGGTATACCAGAGTATACTACCTTAGCTTGGGCAATTGGTTGGGCAATATTTAGTGTTTTTTTCCTGTGGCATTTAACTAATTCTCAAGTAGGAAGAATCCTAAAATCTATTAGAGAAGATGAAATAGCGGCCGAAGCCACAGGAATAAATGTTTTTCGTTGGAAGTTATTTGCGTTTACTTTATCCGGGTTTTTTATTGGAATAGGGGGAGCTCTTTTTGCTCACTATTTAACTACTATTTCTCCTCAGGTATTTACCTTCTTTTTAACATTTAATCTTTTAATCATTATTTTAATCGGTGGTCTTGGTTCCATAGTAGGCTCAGCTATTGCTGCAGTTTTATTTACATTTGCGTTTGAAATTTTAAGAGTATTTGAAGAAGGTATTCATATAGGACACATAAATATACCTCCTATACCTGGTCTTAGAATGGTAGTTTTTGCTATTTTACTAATAGCTCTTATGATATTTAGACCTCAAGGTCTTTTTGGAGATAAGGAAGTTTCTATTAAATAAATCTAAAAAATAAGTCTATAGGTGAGTTAAATGGAAAAAATATATGTAGATCCTTTAGATCCACATTATATATTAGAGTTAGATCATATTTGGATTAAATTTGGAGGTCTTATAGCTTTAAAAGATGTAACTTTTAAAGTAAAAAAAGGGGAAATTTTTGGACTTATTGGTCCTAATGGAGCAGGAAAAACCACACTTTTTAACATCATTACAGGAGTATATAAACCCACTTCTGGAAAAGTTTTTTTTGATGGAGATGATATAACAGATTTAAAAGCTTACGAAAGAGTTTGGATAGGAATTTCAAGAACCTTTCAAAATATTCGTTTATTTAAAAACCTAACAGTTTTAGAAAATATAATGACCGTTTTTCACTTTAAAAAACTTCAAAAGTGGGGACCTTTCTTTGTTAAATTTTTAGATATTTTTCCTTATAAATGGTGGGAAGCAGGTCTTGCTCTTCCGAAATTTTTTAAATTTGAAGAAAAACTTGAAGAGTATGCTTTAGAGCTTTTAAAAATAGTAGGTCTTGAGGATTATTGGGATTGGAAAGCTTCTTCTTTACCTTATGGTAAACAACGAAAATTAGAAATAGCAAGAGCACTTGCTACAAATCCTAAGCTTCTACTTTTAGACGAGCCCGCTGCAGGTATGAATCCTCAAGAAACCTCAGAGCTTATGGAATTTATAAGAAAAATTAGAGACGAGTTTAACTTAACTATTATTTTAATTGAACATGATATGAAACTTGTTATGGGAGTGTGTGAAACAATTGCTGTTTTAGATCACGGAGAACTTATAGCTTTAGGAAAGCCAGAAGAAATTAAAAATAACAAAAGAGTTATAGAAGCTTACTTGGGAGAGGCTATTTAAATGGCTGAAAAAGAAATTTTATTAAATGTAGAAAATTTACATGTATATTATGGAGTTATTCATGCTGTAAAGGGAGTTTCGTTTAAAGTTCCCAAAGGTTCTATTATTACTATTATAGGAGCTAACGGAGCAGGAAAAACTTCTACTTTAAAGGCTATCATGAATTTAGTTAAGCAAAAAAAAGGAAAAGTTATATATAACGGAGAGGATATCTCAAAAAAGGGAACTCATGAAATTGTAGCACGAGGATTAACTTTAGTTCCTGAAGGTAGACATGTTTTTCCTAATTTAACAGTTTTAGAAAATTTACTTTTAGGAGCATATTTAAGAAATGATAAAGAAATAAAAAAAGATTTAGAGTTTGTATATTACCTTTTCCCAAGATTAAAGGAAAGAAAACATCAAAAGGCTGGAACTTTATCTGGTGGAGAACAACAAATGCTTGCTATTGGTAGAGCTTTAATGTCAAGACCAGATTGTATTATGATGGACGAGCCTTCCTTAGGGCTTGCACCTATAATTGTTAAACAAATTTTTGATATCATTTTAAAACTTAGAGAAGAAGGAAAAACTATTTTACTTGTTGAGCAAAATGCTTTCCAAGCTCTTAAAATATCAGATTATGCTTATGTAATGGAAACTGGAAAAATTGTTCTTGAAGGAAAAGCAAAAGATCTTTTAAATGATGAAAGAGTAAAAGAGGCTTACTTAGGATAATTATTGTATGCATGGAGAAGAAATATGAGAAAAATAAAAATTCCCGTTGAAGAAGCTATTGGTTGTATACTACCCCACGATATAACTGAAGTTGATTTAGAAAAAAACTTTAAGGGAAGAGTTTTTAAAAAAGGTCATATTATAAAAAAAGAAGATATAGAAAAATTAAAACTTCTTGGAAAAGATTATATATATGTTTTAAAACTTGAAGAAGATGAAATTCATGAGAATGAAGCTGCCATTTTACTATCTCAAGCTTTAAGTGGAGAAAATACCTATAGGGATAAAGAACCAAGTGAAGGAAAAATAAATATATATGCCAAAGTAGATGGAATTTTTGTATATGATATAGAAATATTAAAGAAATTTAACATGGTTGGTGAGCCCTCTTGTCCAGCAATATTTCCTTACACTTTTGTGAAAAAAGGTCAAAAACTTGCTTCGGTTCGTATAATATCTCTAGCTTGTAAAAAAAAAGAAGTAGAAAAAGCTATAAACATACTTCCAAAAGAGGGTCTATTTAAAGTTATTCCTTTTTCTCCGAAAAAAGCTGGGCTTATTATTACCGGGAATGAAATATATTATGGAAGAAAAAAAGATGCTTTTTATGATAAATTAAAAAATAAACTTAAAAATTACAAAGTAGAAATTGTAGAAAAAGTGATTTTGCCAGATGATAAGGAAAAAATTAAAGAAAAAATAAAAGAATTTTCTGAAAAATACGACTTAGTCCTTTTAACTGGGGGAACTTCTGTAGATCCAGACGATGTAACTTATCTTGCCTTAAGAGAGCTAAATCCAGAAAATTATATAAGAGGAAATCCTATTCAACCAGGAAATATGCTTACTTTTGGATATGTTAACGGCACTCCTGTAGTTTGCATTCCAGCTGCAGCTTTATACTATAAAGTTACTTCTTTTGACATATGGCTTCCAAAATTTTTATTAAAAGAAAGAATAACAAAAGAGGAAGTTGCAGCAAAATCTATTGGAGGATTATGCTTTAATTGTAAAATTTGTGTATATCCAATTTGCTCTTTTGGAAAAGGTTATTAACGATGAAAAAAATACCTTTTAAAGAAGCATTGCAAATTATTTTTAAGGAAGGTGAAAATTATAAACTTTCAACAGAATATACATTTTTAAATGAGGCTCTTTTTAGAGTACTTGCTCAAGATATATTTTCAAAATTTAATATTCCAGATGGAAATAAAAGCGCCATAGATGGCTTTGCTATAAATACAAAATTTCTAGATAAACCTCCAAAAAGCTTTAAAATTTTAAAAGATATTCCTCCAGAAAATATTGAAAATATGGAGCTTAAAGAAAATGAAACTGTTTTTGTAATGACTGGGGCCTATGTTCCAAAAAATGCAAATGCTTGTATAAAAATAGAAGATACTTTAGTAGATAGTAATTTCTCTTTTGTAACTATAAATAAACCTTTAAAGGAGGGAGAACTTATAAATTTTGAAGGGCAAGAACTAAAAAAGGGAAGCTTAGTTTTAAAAAAAAATACTTTTCTTAATTTTCAAAAAGTAGCTCTCTTAGCTCATTTAGGTTATTTTAAAGTTAAGGTTTTTAAAAAAATAAAAATAGGGATTTTTACAAGTGGAAATGAAATAAAGGAGCCTTACATTCCTTATTCAAAAGGAATTGTTTATAACACTAATTATTATCTTATTTCAAATCTGCTCAAAGAAGTTTTTAAAAACAATATAGATATTTCCTATCTTGGAATATTAGAAGATGAAAAATCATCTATAGAAAAAAATCTTTTTGAAGCTATAGATAATTATGATATTATAATTACTTGCGGAGGCATATCTAAAGGAAAGTATGATTTTATCAAAAACGTAATAAAAGAAAATTTTGAAGTTTTAATAGAAAATACTAATATTAGGCCTGGTTCTCCATTTCTTTTTAGTAAACATAAAAATAGCTATATTTTTTCTCTTCCAGGATATCCAAGTGCAAGTTTAGTAAATGCAGTAGTTTATTTAATTCCATTTATAAAAGCTGTTTTAAAATTAAAACCTTATTTTAAAACCTTTGAAGCTATCTTACAGGAAAATTTAAAAGGAAAAAAAGGAAGAACCGACTTTATAAGGGTATTTTTAAAGTGTTCCCAGGGTTATCTTTCTGTTTATAAAAACAAACTTCCAGAACATACTTCCAATTTCTACTCTATGGCTATAGCAAATGGACTTGCTATTTTGGAAGAAGAAAAAGACTATGCATTTAAGGGAGAATATATAAAAGTTATAGACTTTGAAAATCTTTTATAAATGGTCGGGGTAGCCGGATTTGAACCGGCGACCTCTGGCCCCCCATGCCAGCGCGCTACCAGGCTGCGCCATACCCCGACCAAACTTAGATATATTATTTTACCAAATTTTTCTTATTTTTCCATAAATTATTTTCCTCATAAATTTTATGGTAATATAATATTTCTAAAGTTCCTCTTTTTCCTATCGTAATACCTTGGAGGCCTTTATGAAAAAAGATTTTATTCGAGCAAAAATAACTATAAATGGTACTGTTCAAGGAGTTGGTTTTAGACCTTTTATATATAACTTAGCCAAAAAATATAATTTAAAAGGTTTTATAAAAAATTTTGAAAGCGGAGTTTATATAGAGGTTGAAGGAAAAAAAGAGAATGTTTTAAAATTTCTAAAAGATATTCCTAAAAAAAAACCAAAGATTTCTTACATATACTCTTTAGAATATTCTTTTTTGGAACCAATAGGATATAAAGATTTTGAGATAAAAAAAAGTACATCTTCTGAAAAAATAACCACTTTAGCTTTACCAGATTTAGCAACCTGCACAGATTGTTTAAAAGAACTTTTTGATAAAAATAATAGACGTTATAGATATCCTTTTATAAACTGCACCAATTGTGGTCCTCGTTTTACTATTATAGAAAAACTTCCCTATGATAGAAAAAATACTTCTATGAAATACTTTGAGATGTGTGAAGAATGTCAAAAAGAATATGATAATCCAAAAGATAGACGTTTTCATGCTCAGCCAAATGCATGTTTTAAATGTGGTCCATATCTTTATATGATTTTTTTAAAAAAAAATATTCTTTACTTAGAAAAAAAACTTTTAAAGCACAGAAGTAAAGAAGAAATCTTAGATCTTTTAAGATTAACCTTAGATATAGAAAAAATAGATTTTAAAAATAATTTTGTTTATTTAAAATTAAAAGATGAAATAAAAAAACTTAAAGTTGTGTTTATAAATGACTTAACAAAAACTATATCAAAACTTTTAGAAAAAGGTTATATTTTTGCTATAAAAGGACTAGGTGGTTTTCACCTTGTGGTAGATGCTTTAAATGAAGAAGCTGTAAGACTATTAAGAAAAAGAAAAAGAAGACCTAAAAAACCTTTTGCCTTAATGTTTCTTTCTTTAAAAGATATAGAAAAATATGCTTTTATTAATGATTTTGAAAAAGCAGCCTTGAAAAGTTATGAAGTTCCAATTGTTCTTGTAAAAAAGAAAAAAGATATAAAGGAAATAGCTCCAGATAATGCTTATTTTGGGGTGTTTTTACCTTACACTCCCTTTTATCATCTTTTACTAAAAGAATTTAAAAATCCTATAGTTTGCACTTCGGCTAATATTTCTGGAGAACCTTTAATAAAAGATGATATGGAAATTTTGGAAAATTTAAGTTCTGTTGTGGATTTTATTGTGGGATATAATAGAAAAATTGTTAGAGCTATAGATGATAGTGTTTTAAAAACTTTCCAAGAAAAACGTCTTTTAATAAGAAGAGCAAGAGGTTTTGCACCTTTTCCAGGATTTTCTAAAGAAAAATTTAAAGGGAATTTTTTGGCTTTAGGAGCAAATTTAAAAAACACCTTTTCTTTTTCTTTAAAAGATGAGCCTTACCTTTTTACCTCACCTCATATTGGAGATTTAGAAAATGAAAAAACTTTAAATTATTTAAAAAATTATTTAAAAGATTTCTTAAAACTTTATAATCTAGAAATAAAAAACTTAGATGCACTTTGTATAGATGCTCATCCTAAATATACTTCAACTAAACTTGGAAAAGAACTTTCAAAAGAGTTTAATATTTTTCTTTATAAAGTTTATCATCATCACGCTCATATAATTACAACTATGTTTGAAAATGAAATTGAAAGTGAAATTCTAGGTTATGCTTTTGATGGAACAGGATTTGGAAAAGATAATACTATATGGGGAGGAGAAATTTTATACTCTTCTTATAAAGACTTTAAAAGATTTGGAAGTATATATCCTTTTTATTTAATAGGTGGAGATAAAGCTATAAAAGAACCTTGGAAAATTTTATTTTCTATCCTCTTTGAAATTTACAAAGATTTTGACAAAATAGCTTACATTTTAAAAAAAATAAACCCGCAATTTTTTGATGAGAAAAAATTAAAAATATTTTATTTTGGACTTTTAAAGAAAGTAAATGCTATAAAAACAACATCCATGGGAAGACTTTTTGATGGAGTAAGTGTTTTATTTACAAAAAAACTTTTTTCTAGTTTTGAAGGTGAGCTTCCTATAGCTTTGGAAAACTTAGCTTTAAAAATAAACTTTTTAGATGATAAATATAAAATAACTTTAAAAAAGGAAAATAACTTTTTAATTTGGGATTGGAGAAAAGATATAAAACATTTAATAGAAAATTATTTTTTAAAAGAAAAAATAGAGGAAGGAGCTTTCCTTTTTCATAA
>Ga0256836_1001078_pt1 | contig 12806 bp, 15 predicted proteins | sample 4561380metaG_FD_185974 | JGI IMG/M metagenome (GOLD analysis project Ga0256836, IMG submission 185974) | Hydrothermal vent microbial communities from Guaymas Basin, Mexico - 4561-380 | ecosystem: Environmental > Aquatic > Marine > Hydrothermal vents | place: Mexico: Guaymas Basin | collected...
ATAGTAGTAAAATTTCTCGTTACATCATGGAACACCAAGGTAATGTACAAGTTAGAAAACCTGAAAAGCATACTAATCCTAAGCATTTTTATGTTGGTGGTGGTAACAATACTTTAAACCCTCTTGCACACAAAAGAATTGAAGGTTATGGTTTATTTAACAACATCACTCACCTAAAAGGTATCGGTGATACTCATCACTCTATCTTAGATAGATTTATAGGTTCACATGAAGAGTTAGATAATGTTGGATTTTTAGATTTTGAACAAGGTCAAGATGACCACCACGATAAAGGGGGACACTAAAAATGGTTGAACATACAATAAACGCAACTAATGCAATTGTAACACTAGATGTTGCACTTCCTGGGATTATTTGGGGTTGGATGATTACTCTAAATATGTGGGCAAAAAGTATAGGTACTGGTGTTATTTTAGTAGGTGCTTACTTACTTGGAAAACATAAAAAAGAGTCTATGCCAAACCTTAGATGGGCAATGCCACTTATCTCATTTGTAGCATTAAATGTTTTCTTATTATTTACATTAGTAGATTTACACCAACCACTAAGAATGATAAACATCTTCTTACACCCACATTGGACTTCTGCTATTACTGTTGGTGCATGGATGGCATCACTTTTTACTGGTCTTATAACTGTTATGGCTCTTATAGGATTTATGGATGCATTTCCTGATTTTAGAAGAACTTGTGCGATTGCTAAAACTGCAAGAGCAAAAAGTGGTATTTATGAAAAAATATTCCCTTTTACAGTATTTTTAGCGATACCTGTTACACTTTATACTGCTATCATTATGGCAGAGAGTACAGCTCGTGACCTATGGCAAGCTCCAACTGAGATGATGCAAATGTTACTTGCTGCATTTATGGTTGGTTCTGCTTCACTTGTTTTAATCTCTAACAAATGGGATGATGAAGTTAAACAGTCCTTAGCAAAAGTGATGGCTGTATCTGTATTTTTCAGTTTTATGATGTATATGGGTGAATACTTTTTCTCATTTAAATCTGCTGAAGCTGAAGCTACATTAGCTTATGTTCATAGTGGTGGAGAGTACAACACTCAATTTTGGTTAGCAATGTTTATGGGTTATATACTTCCATTCTTTATCGCTTTTAGTAGTGCTAAAAAATTCAATCCAACTCTTATGAGATTTGCAGCTTTAACTGCATTGATTGGTCTTTATTTAGCAAAAGATGTGTGGTTAAAAATACCACAATTATTACCATTAAGTTAAGGAGAATTATATGAGCTTTATTGAAAGTAGAAGAACATTTTTAAAAGGTAGTGCTTATACTGTAGCTGGTGCTGTAGTTGCAAAGGGAGTTTTTAGCTCTCTTGTTGTAGCAGAAGCATCTGCTGATGAGAGAATCCCAAATCACAATGGTAACCTAAACAATTACCCTGATTTTAAAGATTGGGATAGTTATAAAGAACTTGATGGAAATGACTGGAAGCGTGGTGGAACTGGTCGTAATGGTATAAAAAGTGAATCTAATCCTAACGGAATAGAAAAACATGAATATATGCTTGTTCCAACATCATGTTCAAATTGTGAAGCATCTTGTGGACTTACTGCATGGGTAAGCATAGGTGAATACAAAAAAACTAAAGATCCAAGAGATTTAAAAGTTAAAAAATACATGGGTAACCCTATACACCCAGGTAGTCGTGGTAGAAACTGTGCAAAAGGTTATGCTACATTATCTCAAATGTACGATCCAGATAGAATACCATTTCCACTAAAAAGAGCACCTGGTTCTAAGCGTGGTGAGGGTAAATGGATAAGAACTTCATGGGATCAAGCTATGAAAGAGATCGGTAAGAAAATGCACGATACTTTAGCTGTTGGTGATGAGATTTCAAGAAAATCTATCATGTACCATGTTGGTCGTCCAAATGAAAATGGTTTTGGTCACCGTGTACCACACTCTATGGGTTGTGATGGTTACGATTCACACACTAACATCTGTTCAGCAGGTGCTAGACAAGGTACTATTCAGTGGGCAAATGATGATAGAAACTCACCAGATTGGGCTAATGCAGACCTAATCTTTTTACAATCATCTCACGCAGCAGATGCTGGTCACTACTTCCAACAAGCAGCAGGTAGAATTGCAGATGCTAGAAAAAGAGGTGCTAAACTTGTTGTTATGGATCCTCGTATGTCAAACTCTGCTGGTATTGCAGACCTTTGGGTACCATGTTGGCCAGGAACTGAAACAGCACTTTACCTTTACCTAGCAAACAGAATCTTAAATGAAAAAGATATTAATGGTAACGATTTAGTAAACCATGCTTTTGTTAAAAACTGGGTAAACTGGGATAGACTTATGGATAACAAAGCTTATCTTGCTTTCTTAGTTGAAAAAGGTTATATCAAGTCAGTTCCTAAGGGTAACTCTTATGAAGATTTCATAGAGATGATAGCACAAATGTACTCACCTTATACACTTGATTTTGTTGTAGAAGAGTGTCGTATTGAGGCTCGCATCGTTGAAAAACTTTACGATATGTTTATAGATGCAGGTGCTAGAGTTGCTACTTATATTTGGAGAGCTGGACCAATTGCTCACCGTGGTGGTTGGATGATTGCTCGTTCTGCATTTTTACCATTTACTCTTCGTGGAGCTATGGCTGGAGATAAAGGTGGAGTTGGTATGCACCACTGGCATGTTATCTCAGTTAATGGTAAGGGAGATAAAGCTGCTGTTGCTGGAGAGAGACCACCTAAAGTTGATGTTTGGAACGAGATTGCTTGGCCACCTGAGTATCCACTAAGTTCTTATGAGATGAGTCATATCATGCCTCACCTACTTTTAGATGATGCTTGGAGAGATAAGTGGACTAAAAAAGGGCTAAAAGTTCCTGAAAAATTAGCTGTTTGGATCCCTCGTATGTATAACCCTGTTTGGATAAATCCAGATGGTTTTAGATGGATAGAAGCACTAAAGCGTGAAGATAAAATCGAGATGAGTTTTAACCTTTCTCCTACATGGAGTGAAACAAACTGGTACTGTGACTACATCTTACCTGTTGGTTTAGCTGGTGAAAGACACGATCAACACTCAGAAGCAACACAACCTACAAGATGGTTAAGTTTCAGACAACCTGCACTTCGTGTAGCACTAGAAAAACTTGGATGGAAACCTAAAAATCCTGCTCGAGGAACACTAGAAGCTCATATGGAAGCTGGTCTTGGTGAAATTTGGGAAGAGGTTGAATTTTGGGCTAATATCATGACTCATCATGTTGACCCTGATGGGACTCTTGGTGTTCGTAAATACTGGGCTTCAAAAGAAGATCCGTCTCGTGCAGTTACTATTAGTGAATGGTATCAAGCAGCATTTGATAAGCTACCAAATCTTAAAAGAATTGCTAAACAAAGATACCCTAAAGCTAAGTATCCTAACTATGAAATGATGAGAGATATGGGTACATGGATGGAAGAAGATAACATCTATAAACCACAAGCTCGTGATTTAAAAGTTGAGGGTGATTACTACATTGCTCATGGTCATAAATACCATAAAAATGAAGTTACCAAAGATAAGTACGGTGCATTAATGGTTGATGGTCATCATGGTGAAAAACATGCAATCGGTGTAGAGATAGAGGGTGAAAAAGTTCAAGGTTTCCATACTCTAAGTAAAAAACTAGAGTTCTTCTCTGAATGGTTTGCAGAGTGGAAATGGCCAGAATATGCTGTGCCTATCTACCCAACAAACAAAGAAGATAGAAAGAAAATGGTTCACTTAGTAACTCAAGTTCACCATGACTTTATGGAAAAAGATAACGAGTTTGCACTAAATACTGTGTTTAGACTTCCTTACAACATCCATACTCGTTCTGTAAACTCTAAACACCTTATGGAGATTTCTCAAAACCATAATCCTGTTTGGATAAACACTCAAGATGCAAAAAGAATGAACATCAAACAAGGTGATGCTATAAAAGTTACTATCTCAGATACTGTTTCAGGACTAGAATCTGGTTACTTTATAGCTATGGCAGTTCCAACTGAAGCTACTATGCCTGGTGTTTTAGCGAACTCACACCATGCTGGTCGTTGGAAACTTAAAAATGCAGTTGAGATTCCTGGATTTAGCCATAAACTTGGTGTTATGGGTCTTGGTGCTCCACTATACGATATGACTATGGATGGAAAAGTTGGAACTCTAAAACCTAAAGAGGGTGTCGATGCTGGTATGATGGCAAGAAAAGATACTTGGCAGTTTAAAGAGTACAACAAAGACCTTGACAACATCTGGTGGGATGGTTTAAGTGGTTCATGGCAAAATGCTGTAGCACCATCACATCCAGACCCAATAGCTGGTAACCATGCTTGGCATCAAAAAGTTAGCATTGAGTTAGCATCTAAAGATGACCAAATAGGTGATATTTGGGTTAATTATGAAAATAATATGAAAGTATATCAAGCATGGAGAGATAAACTAACTCGTCCACTTGATTCTTCTGATACACTAAGAAGACCTAAACATATAAAAAGACCTGCTGTGCCATTATCGCACAAAGCTTACTCTGTAAAAATTACAGACTAAGTTTTACTAAGCATAAAATATACATCATTTTGTTAAAATGGTGTATATTTTAGATATGGGGAAAATTGTATGCAAACTTTAACTATAAATATTGAAAATGAAACTTTAGTTGATAAAGTTATTTGGTTATTAGAACATTTTAAAAACGATGGATTAGAGATAATAGCTAATGAAAATGTACAAGATTTAGAACTTTTAAAATCAACAAGAACAGAAGAAAGTATATCTTTTGAAGATTATTTAAAAAATGAAAATTGAGATTAGAAAAAGTGCCATTAAAGATTTGAAAAATATTTCAGAACCATTTAAGACAAACATACATAAAAAGATATTAGAACTTAAAAAATTTCCAAAAGTACAAAATATAAAAAGACTGACAAATTTTGAATCTGCTTATAGACTTAGAATTGGAAATTATAGAATTTATTTGATGTAATTAACGATACTATTTTTATAGGTCGTGTTTTACATAGACAAAAAAGTTATTAAGTATTTTTCTATGATTTTTTAGTCAAAATTATATAAGGAAAGAATTATGCTATCGTTAAATATAAATAATCCAATAGTTGAAAATTTTTATAAACAAGAATGTAACAATGATGACAACAAATTTATTAGTAATATCATACATTATATAGAAACCTATAATATTAAGCAAAGTGTAAAAAAAGGCTTAAAAGAAGTAGAACTTCAAAATGATGGGAAAATAGAAAAAAGAGAATTAAAGCATATTTTAGATGAACTATAAAGTTATACCAACTCCTGAGTTTATAAAAAATTTTAAAACTCTAAAGAAAAAATATAAAAGTATAAAAAAAGATGTTTTAGAACTTGCAAATGAACTTGAGAAAAACCCAACAATGGGTATAGATCTTGGGAAAAATACATTTAAAATAAGAATTAAAAATAGTGATAATAACAAAGGTAAAAGTGCAGGTTATAGAGTTATAACATACTGTATAAATGAAGAAAATGAGATTTTTTTAATAACAATCTATTCAAAATCTGAAAAAGAAAATATTTTAGATTTTGAATTAAAAGAACTTATAAATAAGGTAAAGACATGAACATAACAAAAGAAGAACTAAACAATAGAATAGAATTATATGCGATTATCTCACGACTGATGCTTATGGAAGTTGATGAAGAATTTTTAAATATCATAGAGTCAAATGAAGATATACTAAATCTTTTCCCAAACTACAAAGATTGGTCTAAAAGAGAAGAGTTTACTAAAGAGGAGTTGATAGAACAACATCTTAATGTTGACTTTACTAACCTTTTCCTACTGCATCTAGTACCTTATGAGAGTTTCTATACTAGAGATGACCAGATGATAGAGAGTGGTTCAGATAATCCACTTATAGACCTTTACAATGCACTTGATTTTAAAGTAGAAACTAAAGAGGCTAGAGTTGTTTCAGCTGACCATATAGGGGTTGAGTTAGAGTTTATGTATATGCTTTCTAAAGCACTACTAAAAGCTTATGAAGCAGATGATAAAGTTGGTATGGTTGAACTACTAGAGGTTCAAAAAGGTTTTTTACAAGATCATTTGTTAAACTGGTCACCAATGTATCTTATAAACTTAAAAAGAGAATCACGAACACCTATCTACCATGATGGTGCTGAACTTGTTTTAGAGTTTATGCTTAGTGATTTTGAGTATATTAACGAAAAGCTTAAATGAGTTTAAAATTTGATGTTGGTAGCTGTATAAGAGCTACAAGCAAATTTTCTGAGTGTACTAAGTGTGTAGATATTTGTCCTGTTTCTACTATAGAGTTGGCAAATAATATACCTGCATTTACCCCTGCTGAGTGTACTAACTGTGGTGGTTGTGTTGGAGTTTGTCCAACTGATGCATTTGCACTTGACAACTTTTCACCTATAGACTTTTTCTTTAACTTTTTAGAGTCAAAAGGTGATGAACTTAGTTGTGGTGTAGATATGCCATGTCTTAGTATTTTTGGTGTAGATGAGTTAATCTCTTTAGCCCTTGCAAATGAAAAACCACTAAAACTAAATGGTTTATCATGTAGTTGTGGTGGTGATAAGCTAAGAGATAAAATAGAGGAAAATATAGAAGAAGCTAACTACATTTTATCTAGTTTTTCATCTAAACAACTTACAAACCAAAAAGCAAAAGTTATAGAGATAAAAGAGGATGAAAAAGAGTTAGACCGTCGTTCATTCTTTTCACTTAAAAATGTTGTAAAAACTAAAAAAACATTTGAAGAAAATGTTGAGAGTGACATACTAAAAGAGTTTGAAGTAGACAATGACACAATAAAGAAGATAAAAGATAAAAATATACCAGATAGTAGAAAACTGATATATTCACTTTTTAAAAGAGTAGATAAACCTGCAAAGTATGAGGTGTTATCATCTAATGATGTTGGCTTTATCTCTCAAAAGATTGTAGATGATAGTTGTACAAACTGCCAAATGTGTTACAGAATCTGCCCAAGTAAAGCACTAAGTACAGATGCTAAGTTCTCAGTTATAAACTTTGAGGCTATGTTATGTTTAAAATGTAACCTTTGCCATGATGTTTGTGAGCCAGATTCTATAAAAATAACAGAGGGCTTTAGCATAAAAGAGTTTTTTGAACCATCTAAAAAAACACTTATAAAGTTTGATGTAAGAAGATGCGATATGTGTGGAAACCATTTTACATATATAGATGGGGAAAGTATGTGCCATAGATGCAAGATAGAAGAGAGTGAAGCACTAGCACTTCATGGATTTTAGGAGATAAAATGAAACCAGAAGAGATAAAACCAGATACTGAGCTTTGTACCATCATAGGTTACAATGCACAAACTGGAAAAAGTAGAAAGTATTTCAATGCTATTTTAAAGCATTTTGAAGTAAATGCTACCGCTATAGCACTTAACATAAAAGATGACCATTTTGATTTTATGATGAAAAGTTTGGCTAATTCACCTGTAAAAAAGATGATGATTGAAGATGATTTTCAAACAAATATCTTAAAATATATAGAACCAAATGAGTTTGAATATATAGACTTTATAGAAGTAAAAGAGGGTAAAATAATCGGCTATAACTTAGATAAAGAGGTTGAAAACTTAGTTGAAGATGTAAAGTTTTTAGATGAACCTACAAAACTAGCTATAAAGATGCTTATCATCGCAAACCGTTGGTATGGTACAAAAATAGATATGGATATAGTTCCAGTAATATTATAAAGGAAAATTATGAGAGATATGCAAGATTTAAAATCAGAATTTGAAAGTTTAAAAAATAGCGAAGATTTTTGTGTGGACAATAGCTGTTCTACAGATGAAGAGGTAGATTTAAAAGATTACCCAAGTTATACAGAAGCACTTTATGCAAAGATTATAGCACCAAGTGTAAGTGGTATATACCTCTCAAGATGGGATATCAAAGAGATTGCAGAGATTGCAGGTGATTCTATGAGTATCCACCCTAGAAAAAGGATGTTTGAACTTCTTATGAAGTTTGCAATTAGTCAAGAGAGAATGGAAGCTGTACTAAATGCAATGGAGGCTCACATGAAAGATAAAGTAAGTATATATAAAGAGTTACAAGAAAATTTTCCAGCATCTCATAGTATCTTTGAAGATAAAATACTTAAAGCTGAAAAGACTATAAAAATGTTTCCTACTATACTTAAAGAGTATTTTTAATAAGTTATTTTAAAGATGTCATCAATGTAAAAATGGCATCTTTCCCATAATCACATCATTTTTATTTACATATTGTTCACAATTTAATCCACCTAAATTTTTACAAGTTTGTTGCCATAACTTAGAGTGTCCAGCTTTTTTTGAACTCATATAACCCTGTTTAAACATCAAAGCATGAGCATATTCATGAGCTATAACATTATCTAAGATATATTTCATACTCTCTTTCATCACTTTTTTGTTAAGATAAATCTTAATTTCACCATTCTTATAACTTGTAAGTCCATATAATCGACCTTTAAATTTATCTGTTATAATCAATGGTACTTTAAAAGAAAAACCATAATTTTTTTGCATCATATTTAATACATCTTTTTCTTTATCTGTTATAAGCTTTTGATACTCTTTTGATATATCATTATGATTAAATTTATAATTATTATAATAATTATTTACAAGAATACTTATAGAAATAACTATTACCACTAAAAATATAATTTCTAACTTTCTTTTAAACAACTAGAAATCCTCTTATATATATAAAAATTATTATCAACTGAACTATAAAAACCATAAAAAACTTTATCATAAAAGATGCTTTTTTTATCTTATGTCTAAAAATAAGCATAGATAAAAATGAGCCTATAGTCCCACCAATAAGAGTGCTAAAAAGAAGTCTTATCTCAGGTACTCGTTGTATATTTCTTGAGTTTTGCATAGCTTGAAACTTATCGTAAGCATAGTAGCAAAATGAGATAAAACTAATCAGTATAATATATATCTCAATATATGTCAGAGTAAAAGAAAACTCTACCATAAAAACAAACCTAACGATAAACATACAATAACAAAAGCATCTATTTTACTTCTCATAGACAATGCCCTTTGCACATCTTCTTTTTTAATAATCTCATTACCAACTCCAAAAAAAGGCTTTTTCTTAATCTTTCCAAAATAACTTGTATCACCACCTAGTTTTACATCTAGTGCTATGCCCATAGCAGTTATGGGGTGTCCTGCATTTGGACTTTCATGTTTTTTACCCATACTATAAAATGAAAAAATATCTTTTTTAAAGTTTATAACCATGATTAAAATAGCAGTAACTCTTGATGGTATAAAATTTAATATATCATCTAATATCGCAGATACTTTTCCAAACTTTTCATACTTTTTATTTCTGTATCCAACCATAGAATCTAATGTATTTACAGCTTTATACAAGATGATGCCACTTAGTCCAAAAAACAAAAGGTAAAAAAGTGGAGCTATAACACCATCACTTAGATTTTCTCCGTAAGTTTCTACGGATGCTTTGTATATATCACTATCACTTAGTTGTGAAGTATCACGAGAAACTAGCATAGAGATGGCTTCTTTCTTATCATCTGCTTCTAGTACACCTTTTACTGCATCATGGAGCATTTTATGAGCTAAGAACATAGATGCTATAGATGAAGAGATGATTATATTTAAAATTGTAGGTAGATTTGATAGTAAATATTCTAAAGAAAAAGATAAAATTCCAACAACACTTAAAACAAAAGTGGTAAGTAAAAACCCTATAAAAATACTATCTTTATAAAATCTTTTTTCAAAAAAACTTATGATGTCCCCTATGATGATAATAGGATGTTTTATAAATCTAAATTCACCAAATATTTTGTCAATGATGTATGCTAAAAGGGAGATGATTATGCTAGTCATTTAGCTCTTTTTCTACAAAGTCCATATCTATATGCTCATCTATATGAGATGCAAACTCTTTTATGGCTTTTGCTTTATACTCTTTAAAATTATACCCTTTATAATTTTTATCTATACTAAAAAAAAGTTTCTCTCTAAACTCATCACTATCGAAAAGTCCATGAACAAATGTTCCGTAAAGATTGCCTTTTTGTTTGCATCTTTTTTTGGTTATACCGTTGTGAATCTCATAACCATCTACTATGCATCTAAAAAGTCTATAAGTTCCTTTTTTAACAATCTTTTCTTTTTGAAAAACTACATCACCTTTAAATCTTGCAAAACCTTTTGTTATAGTTTGGTTTGATTCTATGTTGGCATCATCTATGATTTGCTCAAACATCATCTCATAACCACCACAAATAGCTACTATAGTTTTAGTTTTATCTTGAAATATTTTCTCAAAACCTCTTTTTCTAAGCCAAGCTAAATCATCTATAACAAGCTTACTACCAGGTAAAACCAACACATCACAACTAGATGCTTCAGATGGGTTAGATATAAAACTAAGTTCCACCTCATCATCTACTATAAGTGGCTCAAAATCTGTAAAATTACTTATGTGTGGAAGTTTTATAACTCCAACTTTTATGATGGCTTTTGAAATATCTTGAGTATAACCCATGATGGAAGCACTATCCTCAAAACCTAAATTAAATGGCTTAAATGGAACTACCCCTAAAACCTTGATGCCAAAATCATTTTCTATAATTTTTACACCCTCATCAAAAAGTCTCATATCTCCTTGAAACTTATTTACAATAACACCTATAATATTTTTACGAAGTTTTTTAGGAAGTAGATTATACACTCCATAAATGGATGCAAAAACTCCACCCCTTTGTATGTCTGCTACTAAAACTATCTTAGTATTAAACTTATCTGCTACATAGATATTTGATAAATCTTTATCCATTAGGTTTAATTCTACTGGACTCCCTGCTCCTTCAGCCACTACACAATCATACTTATTCTGTAATTTTTTAAAAGCTTTTTTTACAACTGGTTTTAGTTTATCTATATCTCGGTAATAACTCCAAACATCAGTATTTGAGATGCTTTTACCATTTAAAATGATATGAGATTTTCCTTTTCCACCTGACTTTAAAAGTATTGGGTTTATAAATGGTGTAGTTTTAAGCCCTATCGCTTCAGATGCAAAATGTTGTGGTATCGCTATCTCACCACCGGAATCTGTAACTTGAGAGTTATTTGATACATTTTGAGCTTTAAAAGGTGTTACTTTGATGCCACGATGATGGAGCAAGTAAGTTATAGCAAAAGACAATGTTGATTTACCTGCATCGCTACTTGTTCCAAAGATGCTTAATGAGTTCATAATTCTTACTTTTACATAATTATACTAAATATAGTATAATAATACCACTAAATCAAATTGGGGTTGATATCTGATGTTTAATGATAAAAATATACTTATAACTGGTGGAACTGGTAGTTTTGGCAAGCAATTTGTTGCAACTCTACTTAAAAAATATAAACCAAATAAAATCATAATCTATTCAAGAGATGAACTTAAACAGTTTGAAATGGCTCAACAATATAACCAAAAATGTATGAGATACTTTATAGGTGATATAAGAGATGCCAAACGACTTCAAAAAGCGATGCAAGAGGTTGATATAGTGGTTCACGCAGCTGCACTAAAACATGTACCTATTGCTGAGTATAACCCTATGGAGTGCATAAAAACAAACATCATAGGTTCTCAAAATGTTATAGATGCTTGTTTAGCCAACAATGTTCCTTTTACCATAGCACTCTCAACTGACAAAGCAGCATCCCCTGCAAACCTATACGGTGCTTCAAAACTAGCATCAGACAAACTTTTTGTAGCTGCAAATAACTTAACTGGAAAACATAAGATAAAATTCTCAGTTGTAAGATATGGCAATGTTCTTGGTTCTCGTGGAAGTGTTATACCATTTTTTAAAAAACTTATTGCTGATGGTGCTACTGAACTCCCCATAACTGAACCAAATATGACAAGATTTTGGATTACTCTTCAAGAAGGTGTGGATTTTGTTCTTAAAAACTTTGAGAGGATGCAAGGTGGAGAGATATTTGTCCCTAAGATTGCTTCTATGAAGATGACTGACTTAGCATCTGCCATCGCTCCTAATCTACCTCAAAAAATCATAGGTATAAGAGCAGGAGAAAAGCTTCATGAGGTTATGTGTCCTCTTGATGATTCCCATATAACTTTGGAATTTAATGACCATTTTGTTATAAAACCTAGTATAACTTTTCACTCACCTATTGACTACACAACAAACAATCTTGGAGAAAAAGGTAAAACGGTTAGTGCTGGTTTTGAATATAATTCAAAAGATAACGATATCTGGCTAACACATGAAGAGTTAAGAAAGAAGTTAGATGATTAGTTACTCTACACAATGCATCGAAGATGATGATATAGCAGGTGTTGTTGAAGTTTTAAAATCATCATATCTAACACAAGGTCAAAAAGTAGCAAAATTTGAAGAGGAACTTTGTAACTATACTGGTGCAAAATATGCCATAACTTTTAACTCAGCTACATCTGCACTTTTTGGGGCTTATAGTATAGCTGGGATAACAGAGGGTGATGAGATTATAACAAGCCCCATAAGCTTTGTAGCTACTTCAAATATGTTTGTAACACTAGGTGCAAAACCCATTTGGTGTGATGTAAAACTAGATGGAAATATAGATGAAAATCGTATAGAAAAACTTATAACAGAAAAAACAAAAGCGATAGTTCCCATACACTTTGGTGGAAAACCTGTAGAGATAGAAAAGATTAATA
>Ga0256836_1001079_pt1 | contig 12805 bp, 14 predicted proteins | sample 4561380metaG_FD_185974 | JGI IMG/M metagenome (GOLD analysis project Ga0256836, IMG submission 185974) | Hydrothermal vent microbial communities from Guaymas Basin, Mexico - 4561-380 | ecosystem: Environmental > Aquatic > Marine > Hydrothermal vents | place: Mexico: Guaymas Basin | collected...
CCGGCGTTGACGTAATGTCGGCCTACCCGGGAACCCCCAGCTCCGAAATTATGGAAACCTACCAGAAATTGGTTGAACAAATGAACCTTCCGGCCTACGGCCAGTGGGCGACCAACGAGAAAGTAGCCTATGAAACCGCTTACGCCGCCGCAATAACCGGCAAGAGGGCCGCCTGCGGAATGAAGATGGTGGGGCTCAACGTCGCTTCGGATGCCCTCATGAGTAGTGCCTACATAGGAAATAAAGGAGGCTTTCTTGTTATTTCTGCCGATGACCCTGGTTTTTACAGCTCCCAGACCGAGCAGGATTCCCGCTACTTTGCAAAGTTTGCCAGAATTCCAGCCCTTGACCCTTCAAGCCCTCAGGATGCCTTTAGACTAACCGTTTTAGGAGTTAACCTTTCTGAAAAATTTGAAATCCCCGTTCTCCTCCGCCCGGTTCTGAGGGTCTGCCACGGAAGACAAATTGTTGACATTCCGGAATTTGAGTTTAAGGGAAGGAAGGGAGAGTTTGAGAGGAACATAGAGAGGTGGGCTGCCGTCCCGAGGCTCCCGAGACTTAAACAGGGCTACCGGCTCCTTGATAAACTTGAGGAGATTGCTAAGTGGAACTACGAGAACCTTTTAAAGCCGCAGATAGAGAAGCTGGAGGGCGGAGAGCTCCTCATAATCGCCTCGGGCACCCCTTACTCCTATGTCTTGGAAGTCCTTGATGATACGGACCTAAAAGCAGACCTCCTGAAAGTTGACATGCCGACTCCCCTCCCTGCCGAGCTGTTAAAAGACCTTATTTCCTCCTATAGAGAGGTAATTGTTTTTGAGGAGACCTACCCCCTAATTGAGGAGCAAATTCGCCACCTTGGAAACGTCAGAGGGAAATTGACCGGCGACGTTTACAGAATTGACGAGTGTACCCACGAAAGGGTTGCAGAAGCCCTTAAAAAGAGAGGCTTTCTAAAAGAGAATATCTACAAGGGGGCTGAGTACGAAGGGGAAGTTCCCCCGAGGGCTCCTGCCCTGTGCCCCGGCTGTCCCCACAGAACTGTTTTCTACGCAATGAAACGGGTCTTTAAAAACAGTGCGATTTATCCCTCTGACATCGGCTGCTATACCCTCGGCCTTAACCAGAAGGCCGTTGATACGGTTCTCTGTATGGGAGCATCAGTGGGGCTCTCCTGCGGTTTTTCAAAGTCTGTTCCCGAAAAACCGATAGTTGCAACAATCGGAGACTCAACCTTCCTCCACGGAGGAATTCCACCTCTGATAGACGCCGTTGCAAACCGTCACAAGTTTATCCTCGTAATTCTTGATAACAGCACCGTTGCAATGACCGGCCTTCAACCGACTCCTGAGAGAATCGGAGACGTCAGTATTCCCAAAATCGTTGAAGGTTGCGGCGTTAAACCTCTTATTCTTGATTATGACGGGACAATAAAGAGTACGATTGAGTTTTTTAAGAAAGTTAAAGAGACTTACGAAAAGGCTAACGGTCCTGTGGTCGCAGTAGTCAACGAGTTCTGTACCTTTGATAAAGAGAATGCAAAACTTCCGGGTAAATTTGCAAAAGTTAATCAGAATAAGTGTACCGGCTGCGGCCACTGTATAAACGACTTTGGCTGTCCGGCCTTTGAGTGGAACGACGAAGGTAAAGTTGAGGTTAACCCCTACTTCTGCGTAGGTTGTGGAGTTTGCCTTTCAGACCTCTGCCCCTTTGACGCCTTTGAGGAGGATAAAAGATGAGGTATCAGATAGTTTTAACCGGAGTCGGCGGGCAGGGAACGATTTTCCTCGTGAAGCTCCTTGCCCAGTGTGCCCTGAATAGGGGGCTTGACTTTATCGGAACCGAAACTCACGGAATGGCCCAGAAGGGGGGAACCGTTATCTCCTATCTGAAAATCGGGGACTTTAAAGCGCCTCTGGTCGGCAGGGGAAGGGCGGAGCTCCTCCTCGGCCTTTACCCGACCGAAACCCTCCGCTTCCTTTACTACCTGAAGCCCGAAGGGGTTGTTGTGACCAACGTGGAAAGCGAGGAGTTCCCACAGCTTCCCTTTAAAACCTACACCGCCCCGGCCTCAGAGCTTGCGGTTAAGGGAGAGATTAACCCTAAATCCTTAAACGTTTTCATGCTGGGTTACGCAATGGCCGTAGTTAAGGACTTCCCCTTTACGAAGGAGGAGGTTAAGGAGGCCATCTACCAGCTCAACCCCCGCTTTGCTCCCGCTAACGTTGAAGCCTTAAACAAAGGCTATTCCTACGCTCTAAATGGGTAAAGGACCGAAACTTTTTCTAACAACCTACTTTACTCTGGGGTTGGTCGGCCCCGTTCTCTCCTACTTTTCCCTTCAGGGGGTCGGTTTCTCACCTGAAAGAGCTCTCCTCTACTCACTTTTAACCTTCCTCTTTGACGGCCTTTCTGTCCTCTTCTTTGCCCTCTACATTAAGAGGAGGTGGGGAGGGGAATGGGAGGGAGCTCTCGACACCTCAACCCTCGTTTACCTTCCCCTCTGGCTCTTTGACTTCTTTGACATCAGCCAGAGCTTGCGTCCCTTGAGTAACCTTGCACTTCCCCTTTCCCTCTACCTTATTTACAAATCGGGGAAGGAGAGGGTTCCCTTTAAAGAAATCCTCTTGGGTGAAACTCTCTTTCTGGTTCTTTACACCTTGAACGGCTTAACCGCAGAGCTTATCGCCTCAAGCCCGCTCTTTAAAAGGCTTTTAGGGAGTATTTAGCGGAGAAGAGGGGAGGGGGAGCTCTCCCTCCGAACTACCTGCTCATTAGGACAATTACCTCAAGCATGATTCCGACAGAGGGGGTGAGAGCCAAAACCGGCCAAATTAAGGTTTTCAGTAGCTGGCTCTCGTCCTTCCCCTTTAAGCCTACCAGTGCGGCAGCGTTTGTAATCTTTGACGGGATTATTGCACTTGCAACTCCGCCGGCAACGGCGTGAGCTCCGTAAACTGCCGTAAAGGTTGAGGAATAGTAGTATCCAAAGAGAGGCGGCTTTAAAGAGCTCGGCGTCAATTTTTGTCCTCTCCTAATTACCTCTTTTGCAGAGAAAGTTTTGTAGAGAAAGTATGAGACCACCATTGTCGCAAATCCGGAGATAACTCCGATTACCTCAACCGGCAGGATTTTTGTAAAAGGTCAAAATTAAAGCCGTTAGCGAGAAAATGAGCCCTGCGACCGTTGCCTGAAGCCAGTTTTTCTTTATTGCCTCCCATCTGCCCGCGAAGTAGAGCATCATCAGGGCAGGGCAAAGCCGACCGAAACAACGGGCAGGAAAACGGTCATGTGCTGGGTGAAGCTCCAGATAAACTGTTCAACGTTCTCAATTCCGAGAGGCCTAACCCCGAAGGGGCCCCAGCAGGCAACCTTGGCGGGAATTGTAATCGGAATTGAGAGGAGCGCAAAGGAGGTCAGAGGGTCGTAGCAGAGAACGGAGATTGCAACCGCCGCTAAAGGTGAAAATCCGAGGGCAACGAAGAGGGGCGGAAAGAGTGCCGGCGTAACCACACCGAGAGAAGTTGCTTGCAATGCTTCCGCCCCCAATTCCTATAAAGAGGGTCTGCTGGGTTTTGTCCTTCGTAATTGAGAGGATTGTTTTGACCAATTCGTCAAGAGCTCCCGACTCCTTCATTATAAATATCATCAGCATCGTAAAAGCAACGGCAAAGGTGATTGCGAAGGCCTTGATGATTCCGTAAATGCTTGTCCCAAAACCACTTCCCAAGGGGTTTTAAAGTAGGTGGCCGCAACTACCGCCACCGCAAGCCAGCTGACAACCGACATAAAGACTCCGGAGCGTGAAAAGAAAAGCATTCTAAGGAGGACAATTAAAATCGGAAAGAGAGCCATAAAGATGCCCGCCTTTACATCCTCTCCTACCTGTAAACTTCCACGGCTTCAATGAGCTTAATTCCCTGATTTAAAAGGGCTTCAACGGCTTTTTCAAACTCCTCATCTTTAACCTTGAAAAAGAGAATCGCCCTTTCGGAGCTCCCTGCGTATGCGTAGGTGTACTCAACGTCAATTCCCTCGTCTGCAAGGACTTTAACCACCCTGTAAAATCCGCCGGGCTTATCCTCAACTTCTACGGCGAAAACGTCGGTTTCGTTTGCGGCAAAATCCTTTGAAACCAAAATCGCTTTTGCCTTTTCCGGGTTGTTTACGACCATCCTCAGAATTCCGAACTCGGAGCTGTCTGCTAAAAAGAGTGCCCTGATGTTTATGTCTGCCTCAAGGAGAGCTCCCGCAACTTCTGCCAATCTCCCCCTTCGGTTTTCAAGGAAAACCGAAATCTGCTTTACCGCATACTTACTCTTTAACATGACACCTCCCTAAAGGTTTAGCTCCCTTTTGTCAATAATCCTCTTTGCTTTCCCCATGCTTCTTTCAAGGGTTTTGGGCTCAACAAGTTTCACTTTGGCGTTAATAAAGAGATTGTTTAGGAGTTCCTCCTCTAACTTCTTCTTTAATCTCTCCAGCGTTCCTACTCCATCCGTTAAGAGCCTTTCGTCAACCTCAACCCATACCTCTAACTTGTCTAAAACTCCCTTTTTGTCAACAACTATCACGTAGTTAGGAGTAACTCCCTCAACCTTTGTTATAACGTGCTCAACCTGTGAGGGGAAAACGTTAACGCCGTTAACGATTAACATGTCGTCGGCCCTTCCCTTAATGCTCTCCATTTGGACGATTGTCCTTCCGCACCTGCAGGGCTCCCTGTGAAGGACGGTAATGTCCTTTGTTCTGTACCTAATCATCGGAAGAGCCTGCTTTGTAATAGTTGTTAGTACCAGCTCTCCTTCCTCTCCGTCTGGTAAAACCTCCCCCGTTTCGGGGTCTATAACTTCGGGAATGAAGTGGTCTTCAAAGACGTGAAGTGAGCCGTGCTCACAGCTTGCGGCAACCCCGGGGCCGATAATCTCTGAGAGGCCGTAAACTTCAACGTACTGAATTCCCCAGCTCTCGGCCACAGTTTTCTTTAAACCTTCCGACGCCGGCTCGGCTCCGAAAAATCCCGCCCTCAGCTTAAAGTCCTTCTTAACGTCGTACCCCTCCTCTTTCGCAACTTCGTAAAGGTGAAGGGCAAATGAAGGGGTAGAGCAGAGGATAGTTGCACCGAAATCCTTCATCAACATCAGCTGTCTCTTTGTAAATCCTCCGCTTGCGGGGACTACCGCCGCTCCTATTGCTTCTGCCCCGTAGTGGAATCCCAGCCCTCCTGTAAAGAGACCGTAGCCGTAGGCGTTGTGGACTATGTCTTTGGGGTTAACGTCGGCCATCAGTAGAGTTCTTACCATTACCTCCGTCCAGACCCTCAGGTCGTGCTCGGTGTAGCCCACAACCGTCGGCTTTCCGGTCGTTCCGGAGGAGGAGTGAATCCTCACAACCTGCTCCATGGGAACGGCAAAGAGGCCGAAGGGGTAGTTGTCCCTTAAATCCTGCTTTGTTGTAAATGGGAGCTTCTGCAGGTCCTCTAAGCTCTTTATGTCTTCCGGCTTGACTCCGGCCTCGTCAAATTTCTTCCTGTAGAAGGGAACGAGGTGATAGGCCCTCCGAACGGTTTCCTTCAGTCTCTCAAGTTGAATTTTTCGGAGCTCCTCCTTGGGAATGTAATCTTTACCTTTTAATCTCATTCCCCTACCTCCTTTATTTAGAAAAGTAAAAACATTCTATAAAATTGAAACAGAATTTCCTATTTAAAGGGAGCACTAATGTTTCAGAGGAGACTTGAGACTTTGGACAGGGAACTGATAGAGAGACTTCAGGTTGAGAGACTCAAGAAGACAGTTGCAAGGATTAAAGAGAAAAACCCCAAGTACTGGGAAAAAATCGGAAAGCCCGAACCCGAAGACGTTAATTCCCTTAACGACCTTAAAAACTTTCCCTTTCTAACTAAAGAAGATTTGCGACAGAACTATCCCTTCGGCCTTGCCTGCGGTCAGCAGTGTGAGTTCGTCCGCTTCCACATGTCCTCTGGAACAACCGGGACGCCGGTGGTAAACCCTTACACCCCAAACGACGTTGAGCAGTGGGGAGAGATAATGGCCCGCTGCCTTGCGGCCGCAGGGCTGAACTACACTGACGTTCTTCAGATTACCCCCTCCTTCGGTCTCTTTAACGGAGGCTTCGGCTTCCACTACGGGGCCGAGAAAATCAGCTGTTTTGTCGTTCCAATCGGTCCGGGAAGAACTCTTCTCCAGCTAAAGTTCCTGAAAGACTTTAACACCACGGCAATTGCCGGGATAGCCTCTTACCCCCTTCGTCTCATAGAGGTTGCCAAAGAGGAGGGCTTTGACTTTAGGGAAACGAACCTGAGGGTCGGGATTTTTGGGGCAGAAGTCTGGAGCGAGGAGATGCGCCGCTACATTGAGAGGGAGATGGGCATTGAGAGCTTTGACATAATCGGAATGACAGAAACGGGAGGGGTCGGCCTCGGGATAGACTGTAAGGTCCACAGCGGAATCCACGTCTGGGAGGACCACTACGTAGTTGAGATAGTTGACCCCGAAACCGGTGAAGTCCTTCCCGACGGAGAGGAGGGAGAGCTGGTAGTAACCACCCTGACCAGAGAAGGTCTCCCTCTAATCAGGTATAGAACGAGAGACATAACGAGGGTTCTCTCAAGGGAGAGGTGTGATTGCGGCAGAACCCACCTTCGCCTTGACAGGATTAAGGGAAGAACCGACGACATGCTGAAGGTTAAGGGGGTCTGCTTCTACCCCCGCCAGATTGAGGAAGTGATAATGAAATACCCCGAAGTCCTTCCCAACTACCAGATAATAATCGGCAAAGTAGAGGGCAAAGACGTTGTTGAGCTGATAATTGAGGCCGAGAGGCAGGACGAGTACCTGAAAGAGAGAATAGAGGAGGAGATTTACAGTCTCCTGGGCCTCCATGTAAACGTTCAGCTTAAGAAGAAAGGGGAAATTCCGAGGAGCGAAGGGAAGGCTGTAAGGGTAAAGAGGTGTGACAAATGAGCCCGAAAGAAATTGCAGAGTTTATGCTGGAAAACGATAAAGTTGCAGTATGGCTGAAGGTGGAGCTCTTAGAGGTTGAGGAGGGCCGCTCAAAAATAGCAGCGGTCGTCAGGGAAGACATGCTCAACGCCGCCGGAGTCTGTCAGGGCGGTGCAATCTTCTCTTTAGCAGACTTTGCCTTTGCCCTTGCTGCCAATAGCTACGGTAAAGTAGCCCTTGGAACCAGCTCGAACATCACCTTCGTCAATCCCGCCTTTAACGGAGAGAGGTTAATTGCAGAGGCCTTTGAGAGGGGCAGAACTAAGAGGAGGGGGGTTTACGAGGTTGAGGTCAAAAAGGAGGACGGAACTCTCGTAGCCCTCTTTACCGGCGAGGCTTTCATAAAGGACAGGGAAATCACTACCGGATAGGGAGGTGGAGATAATGAAAAAGACCCTTGCTCTTGCCACTTTAACGGCGGTTTCGCTGGTTGCACCCTCTTTTGCCGCCACAGATAGCGAAGTTCAACAGTTAAAACAGATGATTGAGGAGATGAGAAGGGAGCTCCAGCAGGTAAGAGAGGAGAACAGACAGCTAAAGCGAGAGATTGAGCAGCTGAAAGGAGTTAAGGGAGCTCCCGTAGCAAAAGCCTCAAGGGGCTTTATCAGCAAGCTCGGTAAAAAAGTGGATTTCTACGGATTTTTCAAAATTGACGCCGCCTACTCGGACTCTAAAGCGGCTGGGAAAGACTACATCCTCTTTGCCCTTCCGGAAATCGGTTCCTCAAACGATGACGACTTCAACCTCAACTTCAAGCACAGCCGTTTCGGTTTCCTTATTAAGACTAAAGAGGGTGGCTACGACATAGTCGGGAATATGGAGTTTGACTTCTACGGCGACATGTCTGGTAAAGACGACCCCAACAAGGCAGGCATAAGGGTCAGGAAGGCCTGGGTTCAGTTCGGTAGGGACGACTGGAACGTTCGCGCCGGTATGGACTGGATGCTCTTAAACCAGCTCTACCCCCACCTTTCAAACTTCCCTTCGGGAGCTCTCATGGGTAACATTGGTTACCGTATTCCCCAAGTCCGCTTTACGAAACTCTTTAACTTCAGCGGAAACAGGCTCACCACCCAGCTCGCCTTTGATAAGGTCTGGGGAGATGCCTGGAAAGACCCGCTTAAGCCCTACATAGACACCGGCTCCGACTCGGGTCTTCCCGACGTTCAGGGCAGGATTGCCTACGACTTTGCCCTTGCAGGAGTTAAGCTCCACCTGGGAGCAATAGGCCACTACGGTAAAGAGCAGGTTGACCTCGTCTCCGGAACTAAGTACCTTGACACCTACTCCTACGGTCTTGAGTTCGGAATTTCCCCAACAGGCTGGCTTTCCCTGACCGGTAAAATCTGGGCGGGAAGGAACCTGGGCGGTTGGTACACAGGAGGAGTGGGTCAGGGCGTTCTCTACGTCGATTCTCAGGGTCTTTACACGAAGTTGACAGATGTTAAAGACTCTAAGCCTACAGACGCCAAAGAGATTGACGCAAAGGGCGGCTGGGTTGAGCTTACCTTTAAACCCTCGCCCAAGTGGGTCTTCCACACCGGCTACGGAGTTGACAACCCCGATAACGACGACTTTAAGTACGGCTCTTCTGTCTATAAAAAAGCAAGGACGAAAAACACAATGTACTACGCCAACGGCCTTTACAAGATGACCCCTTCCCTCGGCTTCATGCTTGAGTACCTGAGGGTTAAGACCGACTACGACTTCCTTGACGCCGACGGAACTGTCAACAGGTTCCAGGGTAGCGTTCTCTACTTCTTCTAAACTTCGGGAGGGGAGTTTCCCTCCTGGCTCACATTACCTCGTTTTAAATTGTTTTAGTTCTTTTTCAATGGATTGCAGTAAGTTAATTATTTGTTGATTTATTGAATGAAATTTTGTATTATCTTTACCAATGGTTTGGAAAGCTTCTTGTTCTATTTTTGATATAGTAGTTATAAGAGTAATGGCTTTTTCTATTAAAAAACTAAGATCTGCATCATAAGGTATACCTGTAATTTCTTTGTTAAAGATTTTTAATATCGCTTCTTTATTGTCTCTATTAGCATCTGGATCATAACCAATGTTACATCTACTCGGATATTGATAGGATACATTTAGTTCTTCCTTAAAATTTTTGGAAATTTCAGCTATTAAGAGTAGTTTGAAAATGTCAATAACATATTCATAAACCTCAAGTAAATTTTCCTCATCTCCTGAATTGAACTGTCTTAGATGATTTATGATATCTCTGCTTAGTTTATTTAAATTTGTTGAACTGCATTTTTCTATAATTCGAGTGAAAAAGGCCTTTAATTTTTCTTTAGAGGGCTCCTTTTTGAGAGGAAAAGGTAAAGTAATGTTTTGGATTTGGTTTCCAAATAGAATTTCTACTTGCTTGCTTTCGGAATTATAGTTTACTTTGGCTAAAGTATGCTTTAGTTTTTCTAATTCTGCTTTAATTTTAAGACTGAGTAGTTCCTTGATAAAGTTTGTAAAAAGCCTCTCATCCTTTTTTATGGTAATTCTACTTAAATTCTCATTAAACTTTGCTTTTGCAAGCTCTTCCTTTAAATTATTTAATATTTTCTCGATTTTTAAATAGAGTGTGTTAAACTTATGTATCTTCTCTTCTAAAGAGTAGATATCTTTCATTAGAATTTTCCACTTTTGGATTTCAGGAATTGATTCTTCCAAGAAGTTAATGCTTTCATTTATATTACTGAAAGTTTGCGAGCTAGAATTATTGTACTCAGCGCTTAAATATTTTTTGGGTATTGATACCGTTAATATAAAGGTCAGCTTATTAAAATGGACTGAAATTCTACTGCTATTTGTATGCTCCACTTTAATCTTTGGTTGTGGATAAAGGTTTGTAAATTTATTTAATTTCTGATATAGTTCTATGATAGTAATTGTATTTTCTTCCGGATGAAATATAGCTTCAACATTCTTAATTCCTTCTTTTTTCCATTCCAAAAACCTTTTCATTTTTATATAACTCCTTATTATTGTTTATGCTACTTCTATTGAAGTCTTAGATTAAGAACATTATACTCAACTTTATTAGTCTGGAGGAAGTTTTGAGGGTTCTCTACTTTGAGGAGCTCCCCTCAACAAACGACTACCTCAAAACCGTTCCCTTTGAGCCCTTCCTCGGGGTTGTCGCCCTCTCTCAGACTGCCGGCAGGGGAAGGAGAGGCAGAAAGTGGCTCTCAGAAAGGGGTAAAGGGCTCTACTTTTCGGTTCTCTTTCCCCCTTTAAAGAGAAACTTAACCCTTACGGGCCTTGCCTTCGGCTACGCCGTTTATAAGACTCTTACAGAGCTCTCCCCCTCTTTCTACCTCAAGTGGCCCAACGACGTTTACATAAACGGCAGGAAGATTGCCGGAATCCTGCCCGAGCTCCTAAAAGAGAGACTCATCGTTGGCGTGGGGATTAACCTTCTCTATACGGAGAAGAAGCTCTCAAACCTTACCCACCGGGCAACCTCCCTCTTCCTTGAGGGGATAGACTTTGACTACGAGAAGCTGGTTAATTCCCTCCATAAAAACCTCGTTGAGCTCTACCGGAAGCTTGAGAGAGGAGAGTTCTCTCCCGCCCTCTTTGAAAAGGCCTGCCCTTTAATAGGGCGTGAGATAACGGTAATTGAGGGGGAAAAAGTTTATAATGCACTTGCCTTAGGGATAGATAAGGAAGGAGCCCTGATTGTTGAGACAGAAAGCGGCATAAAAAGGCTCTTTTCTGCCGAGGTCTCTGTCAGAGAGGTGAAATGAGAGAGGTTGAGTTTCCGACTTACAGGGAGCTCTTAAAGGATAAAAGGATTCTCTACTACATTGAGAGGGCCGACTACTTCCTTGAGAGAATGGGCTACACCGACCACGGAATAAAACACGTAGGCTGGGTTGCCCAGAAGGCCAGGGAGCTCCTTCTGACGATCACCGGAGACAGGCGCCTTGCCGAGCTTGCCGGAGTTGCCGGCCTCCTCCACGACATCGGCCACGTCGTAAGCCGCCACGACCACGCCCAGAGCGGTGCCCTCCTTGCCTACCAGCTCCTAAAGGGCAGGGGCTACCTTGACGACGACTTAACCGAAATAACCTTTGCAATCGGAAACCACGAGGAGGGAACCGGAGAGCCCGCAACCGAAGTTGCCGCCGCCCTCGTGATTGCCGATAAGTCCCACGTCCACAGGACGAGGGTAAGGAGCTCCAAAACAATCTACGAGGACATTCACGATAGGGTCAACTATGCCGTCCTCTACTCAAACCTCCTGGTTGATAAGAGAGAGAGGGTGGTGAAACTCGTTCTCAGAATTGATACTGAAATTTCCGACCTTTTGGACTACTTTTCTATATTCCAGCCCCGAATGGAGATGTGCCGCAGAGCTACCCGAGTTTTGGGCTACCGGTTCAGGATTAGAATTAACGACACCGACCTTTAGGGGAGTTTGATGGTAACTGTAAAGCTGAAGCCGATGGTTGAAATTCTGGAGCTCCTAAAACCCTACGAAAGGGTTTTCGTTATAGGCTGTCAGCTGGGCTCGGGAAGGTGCAAAAACGGAGGTTTAAGGGAAGCCTTTAAAGTCGCCGGATACCTTGAGCTCCACGGTTTTAAGATAACCGGGGTAAAGAGCCCGGGGGGAACCTGTATCCTTGAGAGGATTGATGCCCCCGAAAAGAGCCTCATTAAAGAGGCCGAGAGTTCCTCAGACGCAATTCTCTCCCTTGCCTGCGGTGCCGGAACCCAGCTCATTGCCGAAAACGTCTCAATTCCCGTTATTACTGGCGTTAACACCCTCTTTATCGGGGTTGAGAGGGAGAGGAAGTACTTTGACGAATACTGTATAGCCTGCGGAGACTGTGTGATTTCCGAAACGGGGGGAATCTGCCCCGTTGCCCGCTGTCCCAAATCCCTCATAAACGGCCCCTGCGGGGGGGCTATTGCAGGAAAGTGTGAAGTTGATCCATCAATTCCCTGCATCTGGTACAAAATAGAGAGCCGCCTGAAGGAGCTCGGCTCCTTAAAGAGCGTTGAAAAGAGGGCTCCCCTCAAAGACTACCGCTCCTGCGTCTACCCCAGAAGGCTCGTTCTGGAGGAGTAGCGATTGAAGTTCAGGGAAACAGTAAACTCCGGAAAGTTCGTAATAACCGTTGAGGTTGCCCCTCCGAGGGGAACAGACTACCGGGAGGTAATCTCTGCCCTTGAGCCCCTAAAGGGTAAAGTTGACGCTTTCAACGTTACCGACTGCCAGCGCTCAATGGTCAGAATGTCTGCCCTCTCAATGGCGAAGCTCCTCCTTGACTCGGGCTACGAGCCAGTTCTCCAGATGACCTGTCGGGACAGGAACAGGATTGCCCTTCAGTCGGAGCTCTTGGGGGCGTGGGCTTTAGGAGTAGAGAACCTCTGTCTCATGACCGGCGACTTCACAACACTGGGTGACCAGCCCGACTCAAAGCCGGTTTTTGACCTTGACTCTGTCCAGCTCATAGAGCTTGCCCGAACTCTTAACTCCGGAAAACTCCTTAACGGTAAGGAGTTAAACGGCAAACCCTCCTTTTTTATCGGGGCCGTTCACAACCCCTTTGCCGGTCCCGAGCTTCTTCAAACCCTGAAGCTCAAGAAGAAAATTGAGGCAGGAGCCCGCTTCATTCAGACCCAGCCCGTTTACGAGCTTCAAGTCGCCCGAGAGGTTCACGAGCTTATTTCCTCTTTGGGAGCCGTTCCCCTTATCGGCCTTCTGCCCATAAAGAGCCTGAAGATGGCAAACTTCATGAAGAAGCTCAACCCTACTTCCGTTC
>Ga0256836_1001080_pt1 | contig 12802 bp, 15 predicted proteins | sample 4561380metaG_FD_185974 | JGI IMG/M metagenome (GOLD analysis project Ga0256836, IMG submission 185974) | Hydrothermal vent microbial communities from Guaymas Basin, Mexico - 4561-380 | ecosystem: Environmental > Aquatic > Marine > Hydrothermal vents | place: Mexico: Guaymas Basin | collected...
GATTGAACTAATAGCGTATATTAAAGTTTAGTCTGCATATGAAACATCTACAGCGGTGCGCGGGCACCGCCTTTTTGTTTTTTGCCGTCAGAAATTAGCAATAAGTTGTTTGTTTGCGTTTGTATCCAACATTACACTTTTAGTTTAAAATATCAGTAGAAATAAAACATTGTGGGGTGATAGATGTGGGCTTTCCAAGGGAGTTTTTAGATGCCTATAAAGAAAAGATGGTGCCCCGAAAGGGGAGTGAGAAGGACTTTATTGTAGAGGTAGAGAGTATCTCCGAATTGTTTGCCATTATTGACAGCTTTATAGTCAACAAAGTCAGACTTATCACTATTACATGTTATCCAGAGCCTAAGGGAGACAGATTGTTTTTAGAGTATCACTTTACCGATGGGCCCGGTGTCATTTCACTGAAGATCCAGGTGCCAGACGATAAGAAAATGCCCTCTCTTACGCCTAAACTTCCCGCTGCTGGTTGGGCTGAAAGAGAGATTATGGATCTGTTTGCCGTTGAGTTTGAAGGTCATCCCAACCCGGCAAGGCTGCTTATTCCGGAACATGTACAGCGCGGTGTCTATTTAAGGTCATAAAAGGGGGGAAGGCTGATGTCTTATAAATTTCCACTTGGACCGTTTCACCCTTCGCTTGAAGAGGGAGAGTACTTTGAGCTGGAGATAGAGGGTGAGGTTATCAAAGAGGTTAAGATCCGTATTGGTGTATCCCATCGTGGTATAGAAAAGCTTGCCACAAAGAAAAACTATATGCAGAATTTGGGACTTGTTGAGCGTGTGTGTGGCATATGCTCTATGCACCACACATGGGCATATGTGCAGTCTGTAGAGAAGGCTCTAGGGCTGCAAGTGCCTGAGAGGGCCGAGTACATCAGGGTTATTGTAGGCGAGCTTGAAAGGTTGCATTCTCACATTTTATGGTTTGGACTTGGAGCCCATGCTATTGGCTTTGATTCTCTTTTTATGTTTCTCTTTGGTATAAGAGAGGCTGTTATGGATGTACTTGAGGCCATATCGGGCAACCGTGTCAACTATGCCATCAATACTATTGGTGGAACAAGAAGAGATATCACAGATTCTGACATGATACTGAAAATGCTTGACGAGCTTGAGAAGAATGTTGCCAAGGCAGTTGATGTTGTTCTCAATGATAAGACTTTCCGTATGAGAACCGAAGGAGTAGGTAAGATGACGCCCCAGCAGGCATATGAGTGGGGTGTGCTTGGTCCTACGCTGAGGGGAACAGGAATCAAGTCTGATATCAGAATAGATGCTCCGTATAGTGTGTATCCCGAGCTGGAGTTTGAGGTGCCTGTAGTAGATGATGGTGATGTCTTTGCCCGTGCTGTTGTCAGAGCCCTTGAGGTACTGGAGTCAATCAAGATTATTAGGCAGGCACTAAAGAAAATGCCATCTGGACCATACAGAATACCAAGGGTACCACCTGTTGTTGCCCCAGCCGAGACCATAGCAAGGGTTGAAGCCCCTCGTGGTGAGTTGATTTATCACCTTATCTCTAATGGAACAAACAAACCACACAGGTTGAAGATAAGAACACCTACCATTATGAATTTGCCAGCCCTTGCTGAGATGATGAAAGGTGCTTCTATTGCCGATGCACCACTGCTTGTGCTTCATATTGACCCATGTATGTCTTGCATGGATAGATAAGGGGGGATGGCTGTGAAAGGGAAGGCATTTATAGGAATCTTTATCTGGGCATTTATCCTGTGGCTTCTACTGACTATGTCTTTGAATGTGTGGGAAGTTGTAACGGGATTGCTTATTGCCCTATTTGCCGCTTTTGCCGGTTCTTCTATGCTTGCCGAGACAAGATGGGTAGAGGTGTTGGTAAATCCTGTTAAATGGCTTGGATTCATTGCCTACCTTGTTGTGCTGTGGGTGGAGATTGTAAAGGCTTCTGTAGATGTGTGGATGAGGGCTATGGGACTGAAGAAACCCGATGTGGATGCCGGGGTGGTTGCCATACAGGTACCCAATGAGTCTGTAGAGTCTATGGTGATGCTGGCAAATTCTATAACACTGACACCGGGTACCATCACGGCAAAGATAGAGCCAGAGAAGAAAACGCTATATATTCACTGGATTGCCGTTGGCGATAAAGAGAAATGGTATGAGGATATTGCCGCTGCTCTCAATCGCGGTGTAAGGAGGGTTTTGCCATGAGTGTATGGGGTTACATGTTTATTGGACTGATAGTGCTCTCTATTCCCATGCTGTATATTGTGTTTACCGGCAAGACCATACTGGAAAAACTTGCTGCCCTTGATACCATAGGTGCTATGGGCATTGCCGCTCTTATGATGTTTGCCGCATATTCAGGTAGGAATATATATATGGATATAGCTCTGACATTGGCTATGCTTGATTTCCTTGGTAATCTTGCCTTTGCCCGCTTTATTGCAGGGAGGTGGAACTAATGGATATATATGCCTATATCTCGTTTGGCTTTGCCTTCTTGTTTCTTATAGGGGCTGTTGTTGGGGTGTTTCGCTTTAAAGACGGTTATCAGAAGATGCAGGCTGTTACTATTGCAACAAGTATGTCAATGTTCTGGTTTGCTCTTGGTGTTGCCCTCTACAGCATGGATATAACTACGGCTGTGAAGGCACTGCTTGTATATCTCTTTATGCTAATCACATCTGCTGTGTCTTCCAACATGGTTGTTAGGGCATCGCTTGAGGCTGGCATTAAAGTGGAGGGAAAAATCAACCTCTTTACAGAGGGTGGTGATGAGCAATGATTTATGTACATATAGGTGTTGTAGCCCTAATGGCACTTGCCGCCATATATATACTGTTTAGCAACAACAATCTTTACAATGTTGTTGCCCTTGAGGTTATTGGTGTGCTTGCCGTTTTGGAATTTTTGCTTCTTCATGCTCCCGATGTGGCCATTGCCGAGGCCGCTGTTGGAGCTGTTCTTACCCCATTTGTGTTTCTTGTTGCCATACGCCTCACAAAGAGAGGTGAAGAGAGATGATGAGAAAAATTGTTGTTACCGTGGTATTAATAGTCATTTTCTTCTATCTCGGGCTTAGCCTGTATAGCGTGAGAACATTTGGTGACCCAATGGGGGCCACATATGTCGGTATGCATATTCTTAAAGATGCTATAGGGAGAACGCATGCCTCTAATGTGGTGACTTCTATTGTGTTTGGATACAGAGGATATGACACATTGGGTGAGGCAACGATATTCTTTGTTGCCGTTCTTGGTTTCTACTGGACTATCTCCCGTATGAAAGGGGGGAAGAAAAGTGACCATAGTAGCTGATAAGACAGCAAGACTGCTGTATCCTTTCATACTTGTATTTGGTGCTTATGTCATCATACACGGGCATCTGACACCAGGTGGAGGTTTTCAAGGTGGTGTAGCCATTATAGGTGCCCTTGCCCTTGTATACCTTGCTATGGGAATGAAAGCAGTTCACAAGTATGTATCGCTCCGAAGTCTGACAGTTGCAGATAGTCTTGGTGCTCTTCTGTTCTTGCTATGGGCATTTTTGGGGCTTGTATACACTGGCTATTTCTTTGGAGACTTTGTGGGTAAGCTCTGGGGTGATGGAACATTTAGAAGCTTGCTCAGTAGTGGTGTTATAGCTTTGATGAATATATCCGTTGGTATAAAGGTGCTTGGTGGTGCTGGAGAAATTGTTGTTGGACTGGTAAAGGGGGTGAGTGCCGATGCTTAGTGTTATCTTTTACGGTATCCTCATGGTGATGTTTCTCTTGGGACTAGCCGTTTTACTGCTGTCAAAGAATGCCATTAAGGCTGTTATGGGACTTGGTGTAATGACAACGGCACTCAATGTGTTTCTTGTATCGCTTGGCTATGTCAAAGATGGTACTGCTCCAATATTCTTTGATATTGACTTTACAACAAAAGCTGCCGATCCTATTCCGCAGGCCCTTACACTGACATCTATTGTTATTGACATTGCACTGACGGCTTTGGCACTTGGGTTTGTTGTGTATCTGTTTAAGAAGACAGGATCTGTAGATCTTCGTGATATGAGGAGGTTGAGGGGATGATGGGCTTCTTAGGACTTGGTGATCAGTGGGTATCACTGCTTATAGTGTTTCCATTACTTGGTGCCTTTCTCATACCGTTTGTATATGCTTTTGTGAAGAATAAAAAGATATCTGCATGGATAGCCATACTTACCACAGGTGCTGGCCTTGTGGTGGCGATAGACACGCTTATGAAAGTGGTTAGTGGACACACTATAGAGGTTATCATGGGTGGTTATATGCCTCCTATGGGTATCAACTGGAAAGTAGATATCTGGGGAGCTCTACTTACAACACTTATATACTTCATAGGCTTTCTTGCCACCATATACTCCATGGGATATGTTAAAAAAGATAAGTGGGTTCAGTATTTTGCCACTATGCAAGTTATGATTGCCGGTGCAGTAGGTGTGGCTATGACAGGTGACCTATTTAACATGTTTGTATTCTTAGAGGTTGCATCTATCTCGGCATACATACTTGTGTCTACAGAACCTGAGGCATCTACACTTGAGGCTTCATTTAAATACCTTGTGCTTGGTAGCATGGCCACCTCTTTCATACTGCTTGGTATTGGTCTACTATATGGTGCATACCATACACTAAACATATATGATATTGCCTCTAAGATAGGGGCACATCCTATGCTTGATATTACCGCTATTGCACTGCTTCTTGTTGGTCTTGGTGTTGAAGGTGCAATGTTCCCGCTAAATAGCTGGCTTCCCGATGCACATCCATCTGCTCCATCTCCCATCTCCGCTATGCTTTCAGGTACTCTTATTAAGATTGGACTTGTTGGAATTGTCAGGGTTTTGATTATGGTGAAGAATACACCTTACTTTGACAGGATTCTTTTTATTCTTCTTGTGTGGGGTATAACGACATCCTTGTGGGGAGAACTTTCTGCCCTCAGACAGAAAGATATTAAGAGGATGCTTGCTCATTCTTCTTCTGCCCAGATGGGTTATATCGTTGCTGCACTGTCTACATTTACTCCTGTTGGTATTGCCGCAGCACTGATGCATATGCTTGTGCATGCTTTATCTAAGGCACTTCTGTTTATGTCTGCCGGTAGCATGATAGAGGGTAGACATACAAGGGATATTGAAGGTCTTAGAGGCAGTGGAAGGAATCTTTCTGGTACTATGTTTGGTGTTGGTGTACTTTCTCTTGTGGGGCTTCCACCACTGCCTGGTTTCTTCTCTAAGTTTCTTATCCTTGTATCTGTGTATCAGAAATGGGGACTGACACCTGTCATATTTATATTGTTGATTACAATTGCCGAAGTCTTTTATTATCTTAGAACAACAGCTGTTATCTTTGATGTAGGTGAAAAGATAAAAGAAAACGGTTATATACTTTTTTCAACCATTTTACTTGGTATTACCGTGATAGTGCTTGGCTTTATGCCCCATGTGCTGGAGCATATTGCCACTGTAGGAAAAGATACATTGGCAGCATCGGTACTTCCTTATACCTCTCTTATGCCATCGGGTAATTTATTTATAGCAATAAGCTGGCTACTTGGTGCTGCAGTGATATGCCTTATTCCCGGCCTTAGAATTGTGGGGATATTGCTTGGTATTGGTGCCGGTGGCTATGGCGTATATACCATGCTCGGTGCTACGGTACCAGCTGTGGTGTCTGTGCTTGCCTACCTTGCCGTGTTTGGGATTGTGTTTGCACATATGCAGGGTGATGGTAAGGCAGATGGTGTTAAAGATGCCCTTCTGTTTGTGGCATTTGCCTCACTGATGGCTGTGCTAAATACAAATAGCATGTTTGTTGTTCTGTATTTCTGGGAGCTTATGAGCGTGATGGCGTTCTTCATGTTCCTTACAGAACCTCGCAGGGCTATGAGTGGTGTTAATTATTCCACCATGATGACAGCTTTTTCTTATATCTTCATGCTGGGTATCGTTGTTCTGTATGTTAATACAGGTAGCTATGAGACGGCAAAACTTTCATATGTATTTGCTGCAATCCTTATAGGTGTGGCCATGTCACTTAAACTGGGTGTGTTCCCATTCCATGTATGGGCAGAGTATGGATATAAAGAGGCGCATCCCGTAGTTGCCGGCTACCTGTCTGGTGCTGTTTCCAAGGTAGCATTCTTCCTACTGTTTATAGCAGCTGCTTATGCCACATTGCCTGCCAAGTTAAACTATATTCTTATACTCCTTGCTGGCATTTCCATTGTGTGGGCTGGTTATAGGGCCATTGTTGCCGATGATCTTATGGGAATATTGGCATATTCTTCTATCAGTCAGATGTCTTATGTCCTTGCCGGTGTGCTTATCGGCGGTGCTGCTATGAGTGGTGCATGGCTTCATGCACTGGGTCATGCCGTATTTGAAACGGGATTGTTTATTGTTGCCTATGTGATACTTCTCATATATGGCACCACAAAGATAGATGAGCTCAAGGGTAAAGGTGGGGTGCACCCTGCCATATTCTACCTTTCCATAGTCTTGTTTATGTCACTTGCCGGTGTGCCACCACTATCTGGATTCGTATCTAAATGGCTTATGTATCAGGGAGCACTTGATGGTGGATTTGGACTTGTTGCAGTGCTCATGATGATTGGTTCTGCCATGTCCATGATGTATGGTCTGAGGTTTATCATTGCCCTATCTGGCAAGCCCCAGAAAGGTGGAGAGCTTTCTATTGTGCCACTTACTATATATGCTCTTATCACCTTGGGACTGGGTATCTATCCATGGCCTTTCTTTGAAAAGCTGTCTGTTGCCCTTGCACCATTTAAAGTAAATGTTCCACTGACATGGAAAGAGCTTGTGCTTGGTACATCTGGCGGTGGAAAGTATACAGCTCTAATGATTATTACCCTATTTGTGCTGTCGTTTATCTTATTCCTGATATTCTACGCTCTATCTGCACCAGCAAAGAGAAAAGGCAAGGTATTCAGAGGTGGTACTTTCTACGAACCTACCGATGAAAATCTACCAGCTCTTGGTGATATGTTGTGGCCTATGGGACATGTTGGTCAGTATATTTCATACTTTGATACATGGCACGAAGGGGTTGCCGTTTTTACGCAGACAGCTGCCGATGTACTTAGAGGGGTATACACAGGATATCTACCCGACTATGCACTATATGTCTCTATCACCCTGGCAGTAGTGCTAAAACTTGCACACATATGATTGGAAAGGGGTGGTGATGGTGAACATATATATCACATATATCCTATTGGGCGTATTGCTTCCGCTGATTGCCCTTTTGTATGATGGTATAGAAAGGAAGATGACAGCTCGTATTCAAGGTAGGGTTGGACCGCCTATTACCCAGTCTTGGCTTGACTTTATCAAACTTCTTACTAAGAAGGTGAAATTGCCTGAAGATACAAATATGCTTATGCTTTTTACCGGACTTGTGCTAATGTTTGCAGGGGCCTTTATACCACTAATTATGGTCTTCATGAGAAAAGGTGATTTGATACTGCTTATGTATCTAATGGTAGGTGGTACTCTGGGGATACTCCTTACCGGTCTTGCGTTTCGTAGTCCATATAGCCGTGTTGGTGTATCCCGTGAGATGCAAATGGCATTTGCCTATGAGATATCTTTTATATTTGCCATTGTCATTACCATTATGGTGACGGGCTGTCGTACACTTGAATCTTGCAATGTTTCTTCTATACCACTTGTAAAATGGCCGCTGCTTCTCATTCCGTTTATTCTGTTCTTGTTTGTGGCGCCTGCCAAAGTGGGTGTTGTTCCTGTGGATATTGGTGAGGCAGAGAGTGAAATAGCAGAAGGTCCCTTTGTGGAGATTGGAGGAAGATATCTTGCCATAGCCAAGCTCTCAAAGAGCATGAAAATGCTTGCCCTGATGCAGCTGATAACACTCTTGTATCTGCTTCCTGCTGATGTTACCGGTATATGGTACTGGATTTATTCTTTCGTTATAGATGGTGTGCTTGTGTTCTTCACCATATCTGTGGTGAGAAATGCTGCCAGTAGAATAAAGATAGACCAGGCTGTAAAGTTTTATGCTACGGTGCCACTTACCATAGGTATCATAGGACTTGTTATTGTATACCTCATGAGGGGGTGGGGAATGTGAGTTTGTGGAGTTTGCTGTTTGACCCAGACAATTCTATTTGGGTATACCGTATTAATGCCGGTTCATGTAATGGTTGTGAAATAGAGACAACACCACTATTTACCCCACGATATGATGCCGAGAGATTTGGTATCAAATGGGTGGGCACACCAAGACATGCCGATGTTGTACTTGTTACTGGACCTGTTACCGCTGTAGCCAAAGAGAGTGTTATGGAAGTGCTTTCCCAGGTGCCAGATCCCCATGTTGTTATAGCTATAGGTTCCTGTGCTGTATCAGGTGGTGTGTTTAGGGGGAGCTATGCCCTTGAAGGACCCCTTGATAATTTATATCCTGTTGATCTCTATGTGCTGGGGTGTCCACCAAAGCCTGAAGGGATACTTACAGCTCTTCTTGAGGCTAAGAAAATACTAAAGGCAAAGAGAAAAGGTCAACATCAGGAGAAACCACTTGTGGTTGATCCTGCAGGGATGGTGATGGGGCGATGAAGGTTGGAGTAATACTGAAACACATATGGGAAAATCTATTTACAGAACCTATGACGAAGAAGTTTCCGAAGGAACCTGTACAGTTGCCAGAAGGTTTTAGAGGTAGGGTTGGCTATATACCTGAAAACTGCATCATGTGTAATATGTGTGTGCTGAACTGTCCCGCAAATGCCATAGAAATCAAGCCTGAAGAAGATGGTAAGCGTTGGACACTCCACTATGATAGATGTTTAAACTGCATGATATGTGTAGAGGTGTGTCCTGTAGAGGCACTTTACAATGATGACAAAGAACCGTTTAGGGTGGTAACTGACAGGATCAATGCCATAGAGACAGGTAAAGTGCCCATGGTGTCTTGCCCTATATGTGGTAAAAAGGTGCCAAGACCCTCTAATACAATGGTAAAGCGTATGATGAAAGAAGTTACACCAAGGAATCTTTTAAAGGCAGCGGTATGTCCTCAGTGCAAAAAAGATCATAAACCTGAAGAGATAGATGCCATCATAGATAAGATTCTTGAAGAAGGTTCCTATCCCGATATGGATAAACTTCTGGGTAAAGAGGGGTTAGAATAGTATTGTCTTATAGTTGATATATGTGGGGAGCTTAGGCTCCCCCTTTTTGTCCTTTTTATGTATATAATAAGAAAAATATCAATGATAGTTGGAGGCGGGTTTATTGCCATTCTTAAGTGAGATATTGGGTAATGGTAAAATAGTAAGAGAAACCGTTGGTGAATGGATTGCATATGTAGATGTGTGGTTATCTTTTACTGAGGAATCGAGTGGGAAATCGGATTGGATAAATTGGGAGTTGTTTTGGTATGATTATGTAGGATTTTTAAGAATGGAAGATTCACGAGCTGTTTTTAGAAATTTGCTAGATATTTGTTTTAATAAAAGACATGATGTTGTTAGAGATATATGCGAGTTGTCGTATTTGGGAAAAATATATCAGTTTTCTATTTTTTCTGTTGTTGTTTCACAAAGTGAGTATAAGTATGGTAAAAGCTTGCTTATGGAACGAGAAGGATTTTTTAAAAACTTGTATTTACAAGGTAAGCCTGAAGAAAATAAAAAAGAAAAAGGTGTTGGGAAAAAAGGGGAATTTATTGAAGAGATAGAAGAGTATCTACGAATTTGGGCAAAATTGCTTGCTTGTAGTAGTAATAGCAACCAAGTGTTTGCTGATTTGGGGATATCTCTATATCAGAGAGTTGGTTTAATATTAGATAATGTTCCGTGTATGAAGCCTTTTATTTACCATGGAGGCTCAGATGAAACAAATATTTTTGGTAGAGGTGTGAAAATTTATCCTCTGCTGAGGAGAGGGCTATAATGATTCGTCGATGTATTAATGATATAGAGAAATTTATAAAAAGTAAAGAAGAGTTATGGCATTCTGTTATAAAGGATGAAGAATTCGAAAGAAAATTTTCCAAAGGAGTAGTAGCTTTGCTTGTTGAAAATGGTAATCCTGAAAATGGGCTGATGGACCGTATTGGTAGTTCTGAATTTGGGAAGGAGGAAGTGATTAGCCTTTATAAGATGTGGTTAACTGGGGATCTATGGAAGATTCTTTTAGCAGAACCAGATAGGCTATGGGAGTTAGTAGAGGAAGATCAGAAAGTAGAGGAAGATCAGAAAGTAGAGGAAGATCAGAAAGTAGAGGAAGATCAGAAAGTAGAGGAAGATCAGAAAGTAGAGGAAATTCAAGACCATTTATATAGCTTGATTGAAAATGCCTCTGCTAGTTTAGAAGAATATTGTGCTTTTATGAGTCTTATCGTTTTGTATAGTTTGTTATATAACAATAACTTTGATAACACTAAATTGTCTGGTAATTTAGTGAAGAAGGTTGAAGTTCTTTATACTAAATTTTGTTCTAAGCTTTGCATAGAGCATAGGGTAGCAGAGGAAAATAACATTGTGTATTTATTACATTTATGGTGGCTGAGTATCAAGTTATTCTATAAAGAGCGTTCTGAAAATAACGTTCCTAATAGTTGTAAAGGAGAAAAAAAGGAAAAATGTACATTTTGGTTTTATCTTTTTGTGTTGGATGATAAAGAAGAAGAAAATTTTTCTCAGTGTTGGCTATGTCTTGATATCGATGATATTTTATCTTATTTTTCAATTGACTCAGAATGGAAAAATAAGATACAGAAAAAGAAATTAAAGATAGAAGAGATATGGAAGAGGAACTCTCCAGGGGAAAAAAGAAATATTCTAACTTTGGGTGTGTTGAGTTTGTTAAGTTCTATGCATAAATATCTGGAAATAGCAAAAGATACTGGTTCTCAACGTTCTTTCAATTCCAACTATGAGCTTTGGGGAAAAAATTATGGATATACTGACAAGTGGATTAGGATTGTTGGTGGTAGATTAGCAATAGAGCTATTTTTCTTTTTATCTTTCTTTCAGTATTCGCGGGACACAAAACAAAAGAAATATATAGATACTTTATTTAAAATATCTTATTCTGAACTTGTTAGTTTTATTTTGTATCTTATAGCTACTAGTGAAGAAATACAATTTATAGAAAAACGATCAACAGGTGTTGAAAGTTATGAAAGAGTATGGCGTAATTTGCTAGGTTATATAAATAAAGTGTTTTGCAGCTTCTTAACTTGCTAATTTCTGATAATTGTTTCTATAATTTTCTTAGTATTTTTAATTAGGGGGGATGGGGCTTGATTGAGAATATAAGATGGAACGTCTAAATTAGTAATCTTGATGTTGCTGCTCTCATTTGTACATTCTTCTAGTATCTCAATTATTAGGTTAGTATATTTGGTAAAATTATTTACTGTAAGTAAATAATCCAATAAAAAAATATGTTTAATGGACAGATTTATTGAATTGTTGGTACTTTCGCATAAAAGATGCTTGATGAGCAATTTTTGCTCAATGTCTGGTATGGAGGAAACCCATAACCAAAGTTTGTTGTTCTTCTGTATGTTTTTATAGTCTTTGTCACTATAATAAGGGTAGAGGTTAATAGTTTTCTCTAATTCCTTAGTAAATGGGTTTGATGCTATGAAATCTTTTAACTTCCAGTCTTGGTTTTTTGCATATTCTGGGGAGAGAAAGGTGTATATTGATGTTAACCAAAAAATTATAGAGTTAATTGATTTATTTGTAAATTGTTCAATAGATTTTAGTTCGTCTAGGATAAGAACAAGATCATTGATGGAGGTTACGTTTCTAATAGCTAGTATAGTTGACAATATTATGTAGGCTGTATCCAATTTTCTCGTTATTTTATCTTGTTGTTGGCTTAGATTTTCTTCTTGTCGTAATATTTGTTGCAATATCTTTTCTTTTATGATTTTTATTTGTGGCTTTAGCTGGAGAGACTTATTTATGATTTTCTTTATATCCCTATATGTTAGGAAATGAAAACTAGAATGCGTTATGGTTTGAAATGTCTTTTCAACAATATTAGATATTTCGTTGTCTCCTAGTGAAATATTTAAATATTTCTTAATTAATTTGTCTTCTTGGTTAATAATTTTTTTTATGGCTTCTGCGGTGCTAAAAGCACCTATTGTAGGGATTATATATGTTATATCAAATAACTTTTCTAAAGTGTTATTTACTATTTCTGCTGATAAGTTGTGAGGGGGGTGTTGTTTAATTACTTTTAAAATATTCCCTATTGGTACAATAAAAGTTACAGTGTTTAAAATGTCTGGCGTAGGTGCTATACTTTCAAAAGATGAAAAAACTCTTATGATTCTGATAGCGTCAAGGAGCTTATCTGGAGGTATTCTGTCCATGTCTTCGATTACAATAACAATATTGCTAAAGTTTCTTTTTCTTACTTCTTTTATTATTTCTATGAATGCCAGCTTGAATTCATATGTGTTGTCTTCGATGTTATTCGTGTTTTCTTCATACGAAACCTCCTTTGTGTATTTAAATAGTACTTCTATGATTTCGTTTTTGTGTGTAATTACTAGATAGCTTGTTAAAAATAAAGACATTGAAAAAAGTATAATGTAAGGTTTTTGGATCAAAAGAAATATTGTCTGTAAAAAAGAGAATGTTGGCAAGATCATTCCTAGCGTTATCCCTATAGGCAAAGTAGCGAGAAGTGTGAATAATAAGAAGCGTTTTTCTTTTGATGATTGTTTTAATGATTCTGATGTTATTGTAATTGTGATTGTAACA
>Ga0256836_1001082_pt1 | contig 12796 bp, 9 predicted proteins | sample 4561380metaG_FD_185974 | JGI IMG/M metagenome (GOLD analysis project Ga0256836, IMG submission 185974) | Hydrothermal vent microbial communities from Guaymas Basin, Mexico - 4561-380 | ecosystem: Environmental > Aquatic > Marine > Hydrothermal vents | place: Mexico: Guaymas Basin | collected...
ATAACACCCATTCCAATTATCGATTTGCGATCTGAGATAAGAGCCCCAATCCCAAGGATAGCCCACAAAATGATGGAAATAAAAAGGAGAGCGTCCACCTCTCATCCCCCCACTACTGCATTATTGTCGTTTTCTTGTGGAAATCCATCCACCCCCCATTCAAATATCCACTGGATTTCCGAAGAGGCTTTTCCAAGCTTTGGAAGACTCGTCAATGCAAATGCAAACCAACCTACTGGATTACTACCCTCAAAAACAAGCTGCACTGTGGATATTATTTCCCCTATAGTGGAACCGTAATCTATTGACTTTTCTAATGTATCTCTGGTATCTTTATATACCACAGTTATCACGTCTGAAACTGGATAATTAAGTTCACTGAATTTTGCTTCAATTAAGTATGAATAACCAGCGAACTTATCGATATAAGTTCTATAAATTGGCTTCCCAAAGTAGTAGTTCGCTAGTGTGTCGTTTATTGTAATCGTCACTGTTAGATTCTCCTGCATGTTGGTTGGGCTTAGCGTAACTCTCTGAGCTTCAACCCAAACACTACCGGGCCCATTGGGCCACACCTTCTTACCCCCAAAGTCAATCTCCATAAGATGGAGAGTAACCATATCGGGGCTTCTAAGATTAAAACTTACCTTACACCGAGCTGATCCGCCCAAGGAAACAACCGCAGGGTCGCACTTCATCACTGCCCTCACCGGGTTATCGTCTATCACAGTCAGCTTGGAGGCTGCCACCTTATGCCCGTCAACTTCCAAGTAGAACGTTACATTGTGGTTAACAACCGGAAGAAGCGTGCTGAGGGTGGCATTGAAGCCGTAGTGGAGTCTAAGCATCCCATCAGTGTACATATAACCCTCGCCTGTCTGCACATCTCTGGGCTCTTCAAAAGCCCTCCCCTTGTAAGGCCACCAAACAACGCCACGTTCATCAACTATCTTTACATCGTGACCTTCCCAAATGTCAACTGACTTTGATCTTGTGTCCCAAAGCTTGATTTTTACAGCTACCTTCTCTGTTTTTCCGATGTATGCAGTACTGGGGGAGAGCTCCAATCTTCCCAAAACCTTGAGTTCATCCCTAGCGCTATACGGGAGAACTATAAATTCTCCCACCCTAGAATCAACGTATCCCCCATATGAGTAAAGTTCAATACGATATGTATAACTACCTTCTAAACCGTCCCAGTAAAGGGTAAAAGTTTTCATTGAATTGGGTTCGACAGTCCCATTTACCCAATATGCCAGTTCACTGCCGTATTTGCCATCGACTATCAACTTCAGGCTTATATCCTTGGCAGATCTGTACGAATTAACAACCGTTACGTTGAATTCCACTGAATCAGTCTCAAAGATGGGAACCGGCCCAACCTCAACTTTACTGATTTTTAGTTCCCCTCCACCAACAGGGGCCAATACAGTTACTTCTCCACTATACTCCTTTTCAAACCCTCCAAAATCCAGAATCCCTGTGAATCCATACGTGCCCGAGCCAGGATATTCAACTGTGCTGAGATCAACTGAGATTTGGGAATTTGGCATAATGACAACTCTCGTGTAATTAACGACCTGTCTAGGAAGGTGATCGCCATCCAGTATAGTAAAGTAAAAGGTTAATGTACCCCTAATCGGGACGGAGTTGGAGTTTGAGATCCTTGCAACATACTTAACTTTTTCTTCTGACATTTTGATAGCCTGTATCTTAAGATCAACTTTTCCAGGATCAACCGCCGAGACCAAGTCAATGGTTCCGTGGTAGCCCTCCATCACGAGAACTGGCGCGGTGGGAGTGGAGTAATCCGCGGGAGTGTAGGCCTGAACCGAGGTGGTCTCAACAGGATCGCCGGGCTTGGAGTTGGGGGTATCCCCACCTGGACTGGTCACCGAGCGGTAGCGGATCTTGACTATTCCGGAAACCGAAGCCTGAAGGGCGTTTCCAACGGGAGCGATGAACTCCGGGCTCTCAACGCTTCCCGGGCCGGTGTAGACGATAGCGTCCATGCTGAGAACCTTACTCTCGCTGCCGTCGTTGAACTTGACCCGGTCGATCATAACGGCGCCACCATAGACGTAGTAGTCAACCCTAACGCGGTATTTGACGAGACCTTTGATAAAATCGGCATCTGTTTTTATAACCTTAACATCCGTAATCACGAGCCTTGGCTCGTCTCCGGGAGTATATGAAGCAGGAGAGAATGAATCAAGGCTGAGCGGAATTGGCATTGGGGATGGACCGGGCCTTGGAGCCGGGATGAAGGTTGTAGATACTAACTTGACGGCCAGGATAGAATCGAGCTCCCTCTTGTATTGTCTCACCAGATCCCAGAGATCTTCGTTGGAGTTGCCGTTCTTCAATGCAACTGCAATTGTGTAGAGCTCGGAAACGAGACGGTACGCTTTAAGGGCGTTGGCCCAGTAGTAGGTTTTAATGGTCTTCCCAGAGCTTGAGAGGCTCGTTGTCTGGAACTTGACTCCACCGTTGGTGTAGTATGCTATGGCAACATCGGTGATAACGAATTCTATATCGTCCCTAAGGGACTTTACCGTCGATAGCAGTCCGTCGGCGTTTTTCGTTGAGGCCGCGTAGTCGAGCTTGCTGACGTCGTAGGCGCTGACGTAGGGGTTGGAGACAACATTTCCGCTCGGCGGGTTTGAGAGAGCATTGTGCCAGTAGTACTTCTCAAAGGCCCAGGTTTCATAGCTCGCATACTTCTTGCCAACCTCGATAAATGAGTCAGAGAAGGCCTCAAGGTAGGCACCGAGATCAAAATCACCAACGATATCGTTCGAGTGATCTCTGATGTAGGAAACTAGGGCGTTGATCTGGTCGTCACTCCATCCCTGCTCTTTGAGAGCCTGAACAGTCTCAGAAGGCAGTCCGTTGCGGGAGATATTGGAGGCCAAGGACCTGAGCTCTTCGGAAGTGTAATGAAGCTTAACACCCGAACTCTTGAGGTCGAGAAGACTCTTCCAGACGAGAGCCGAGATGTTTCCCGCGTTCTCTTCACCAAGGCGTGTCCACCTGATCAGATCATGAACGTTGTTGTAGTTCGGGCTTGAGTTTACCTCAACGACAAGAGCGGAGACGTTGCCCAGTATCCCCCAGAATTTCTCGAAATCCCCGTTACCTCCAGTGTCACCTACACCACTTGCACTAACAAAAAGATTTCCCTGAGCCGTTGCAGCTGACACAATGGCCAGCAACATCATTCCAATCAGTAGGATTCCTACCCGCTTCATGGTATCACCAAGATGATATATTAAGAGAGTATTTAAAACTTTTTTCTATTCAAATTTTACTTACCACTTTTAATAGTGTACAAAACTTGGAAAGTTTGATCAGCAAGAAGACCTCAAGTGAACACAAAGGAACAATGGAAACCGTGCGATTCACCCAAAGAATTCAGAAACCTTGACCCTGTACTCCTTTCCAAGAAGTTCTGGATTGGCGGCCTTGTGAACGACAAGGACGAGCTCATCGCCGTCCAGGTACCACTCCGTAACCGTTGTGGCGATCTCCTCGAACAGGGGCAGGAAAACGGGCTTGCTGCTCTCGATCACGTCCTCGTTTATTAGGTAGAAAGAAACCCGCCTGTCATCCCCAACGAAGTACGAGATCGTCGTGAGCAGGGACAGCATCTCCCTTTCGGAGAAGAGCGTCACCATCCTGTGGATCCCAACAACGGGATTGAAATAGCGGCCGTTGGCCTCGCGGAACTTGTTGATGGAATTCATGTAATGGCCAAAGGGTATGGAGTACTTGTCGACCTCCATCCTGCTTATTATCGTACCCGCCTCAAGCCTGCCTCCCCCTATCTTTATGACGACGGTCTCACCAAGGGGAAGACCCATGGACTTAAGGCCCTTCACGAGAACGGGATAAGCGTCTAGGATGTCATCAACGAGAACGTGAAGGCCTCTCGAGGATGCATAGTCGTGGAGGAGCTTGAGGAACAGCTCGGGATACGAGTTCGAGGGGTACTCCACGAGCACGGTCTCGCCGAATTTAAGCCCCGAGAAGAAAGACTCAATCTTCCCCACCCGGAATCACCCATAGAAAAGACGAACTTCAAACTTATTAAGGTTGCGTTTATAAGCGATACAGCCGATCGGGTTGGGGTGGGAATATGGAGGATAACCTGTTCGAAATCGCTGAGCGAACCGCCGATAAACTGGGCGTGGGGTACTTCGAGATAAGGATCTCAAAGGCAAAGACGACGTCGGTTCTCATCCAGAACGACCAGCTGGACGAGCTCTCGAACAACGTTGAGATGGGGATCGGGGTCAGGGCCTTTAAGAAGGGGTGGGGCTTCTCATCGGCCAATGACCTCTCAAAGGCAGAGGAGGTAATTAAAACCGCAATGAAGATGGCCGGGCTCTCAAGGGGGCCGGAAAAAATATACCTCGGAGATCCAGTTAGGGACAGCGTCTCAATATTGGGAGAGAAGAGGCTTGATGATGTGGACATCTCCGAGAAGCTCGAGGTCACGGGCAAAGCGGCGGAACTCCTGAGGGGGGAGAACGTGAAGAACAGGATCGCGAGCTACGGGGAATCCATCATCGAAACCCTCTACCTTAACTCCCTGGGGAGCGAGATAAGAACCGTGACGTCGAGGGTTCGTTTGAGGATTGCCTCGACAGCTTTCGAGGGTGGAAAAACTGGTGAGTACTGGAAGAGCTTTGGGGGAACAGGAGGGTGGGAGCTGATCGAAAGAATCGAGCTTGAGAGGTGGGCTGACTTCGTGTCAAGAAAGGCGCGAGAGCTGCTGAGGGCGAAGGCCCCTCCCTCCGGAAAGTTCGAGGTCATAATGGATCCCGAACTAACAGGGGTCTTCATCCACGAGGCGGTTGGTCACGCCGCCGAGGCGGATGCCGTGAAGAACGGGGAGAGCATCTTCGCGGGCCGGTTGGGGGAAAAGATTGGTGCAGAAGAGCTGAACGTTGTAGACGACCCAACTTTGCCCGGCAAGTTCGGATCGTACGCCTACGACGATGAGGGCCTCCCAGGAAAAAGGGTCGAGATAATCAAAAACGGGGTTCTGAACGAGTACCTGAACGACAGGGAAACATCCACCCTTCTGAACCTCATCCCCAACGGACACGGCAGGGCCCAGAGCTACGCCCATCAGCCCCTCGTCAGGATGTCCAACACATTCGTCGAGGCCGGAACATGGGAGCCGGAGGAGATCTTCGAGGAGGTAAAGTACGGCCTCTACATGATAGGGGACAAGGGTGGTGAGGTTGACGTTGCCACCGGAACATTTACCTTTGGGGCGAAAGAAGGTTACATCGTTGAAAACGGGGAACTGAAGGTTCATCTGCGCGACGTGTCGCTCTCCGGAAATCTCGTGGAGGTTCTGAGGAGCATAAAGGCCATCGGCAGGGACGTTAAGATACACTTCCCCGGCTACTGCGGGAAGGGCCAGTGGGTCCCAGTTGACGATGGCGGTCCTCACGTGCTCACTGAGGCCCTGGTGGGAGGAAGGTGATTCGAATGGAAGCTGTTGAAAGGCTCGCGGGGATCCTCGATAAAAGAAACGTGGAGTGGGAGATATACTGGGAGGAGGGAAAGAGTGCCTCCTTCAGGATTGAGAGGGAGAGAATCGAGAGGGCTCAGTGGAAGTTCTACTCGGGGATGGGGCTGAGGGTGGGCCTGAATGGGAGGGTTGGTTTTTCCTACGTAACCGGCCTTGACCACGACGAGAAAAGTCTCTTTGAGCTCGTCAAAAGAGCCGAAAAGCTCGCCCGGATAGGGTCGAGGCCTTTCAGGGGGTTCCCAACTAGGGAGAAATTTCCCCGGGTTAGGGGGCTCTACGACAAATCTATAGACGATCTGGACTTTGATGAGGCACACTCCTTGGCTGGAGAGTTTGTGGAGAGGATGAGGGAGATGAAGGGAGAGAGGGGAGAGTACACCCTCGCCGGCGCGATGAGCTTCGGCACGGTAAGAGCCGGAATAGTAAACTCCAACGGCATTGAAGGCGAAGAGCCAAGAACCGGCCTGGCGATATGGGCCTATGCGGTAAAGAAGAACGGCAGGAGTGGGAGCGGCTACGCCTCGCAGAGCTACACGACGCTGGAGGGAGTGCACGAGGGTGAGGAACTCATAAGGAGGGCTATGAACGAGGCCGACTCGAGCCAGAGGGCGGAGAAAATCGAAGGTTTTAGCGGGGAGGTTCTGCTGGAGCCCCAAGTCGTTGAGGCCCTGGTTTACCTCTTCCTCGAGAACCTCTACGGAGACAGCGTTTACTACTCCCGCTCCCGCTTCTCGGTGGGGGACCTGGGAAAGAGTGTGCTCTCGGAGAACGTCTCAATAATCGACGACCCCACACTAGGATTCTCTCCGGGAAGCTATTCCTTCGACGGAGAGGGTGTTCCGGGAAGGAGAAAGGTACTGATCTCAAGGGGAGAGCTGAGATCTTTCCTCCTCGACCACACCTATGGAAAGCTGCTGGGCCTCGATAGCACTGGGAATGCACTGAGGGACTTCAGGTCGATCCCGAGGATAGGAACGGGTAACGTTCTGGTCGGGAGAGGAAGCGAGAACCTAGGGGAGTGGAGCGGCGTCGTCGTTTCAAAGGTCTTCGGAGAGCACACCGCCAACCCGGTAACCGGCGATTTCTCGCTCACGGTCGAGCTCGGCTACGTGGTGGAGAACGGCGAGGTCACACCCTTCAGCGGGAACATGGTATCGGGCAACGTGTTCGAGGCCCTTGGAAGTGTTTCACGCGTCGGCAAAGAACTGGAAAGGAGGGGAAGCTTCTACTCGCCAAGGATCGTGACAGAGGTAAGGCTGGTCTAGCGGACGATCATGGTCGGAACGTTTATCAACCCAACGACTTCCTCGAGCAGGGATCCTATCCTCGTCTTTCCGCTCCTCCCGTAGGCACCCATGACGACGAGGGAGTAGTTGCCCGAGTTCGCCTCGCGGAGTATTGTCTCCTTGGCCAGACCTTCGATTATCCTGAAGGAGCAGTTCACCCCCTCCTCCTGGCAGAGCTCCATGAGACCTGTCATTATCGTACGTATTCCCTTCTTCATCTCCTTCCATATCTCATTCTCAAAGCTCTCAACCTTCTCAAGCCTGTCGGTAAACATGCTGAGGTTGAAGGCCATAGACCTCGCTTCCCTCCTGTCAAGAACGGAGAGTAGTATGACCTTACCCCCCCGCTTTTTGGCTATCGCTATGGCGTGGAGCGCCGCCTTTTGACTCCACTTGGAGCCGTCTATAAGCACGAGTATCTTCAAGCTCATGTTCACACCCCCGCGTACCGGAGCCAGAGCAACAGAGAGCCAAACCCAACGGTGGCAAACATCACGACCAGGCCGACCTTGAGAAAGTCTGCAAAAGTTATCCTTATCCCCTCTTTCCCGGCGATACCGATGACCACGACGTTGGCGCTCGCTCCGATTGCGGTGCCGTTTCCACCCAGACAGGCACCGAGGGAGAGGGCCCACCAGAGGGGATAAGTATTGAGGGACGAGCCCATAGCCTTGATCAGGGGTATCATCGTCGCGGTCAGGGGTATGTTGTCAACGATGGCTGAGGAGATAGCCGAGAACCAAGCGATAACGAAAATTGCCTCCCCAGTGCTATGAATGTAACCCATCATCCAGCTGGCAACATCGTTTATAACGCCTGTCTCAACAAGTGAACCGACTATGATGAAGAGACCCACAAAGAAGAAGATCGCCGTCCACTCAACCTTCTCCAGTATCCCCTCCGGATCCTGCCTGCTCCACAGGAGGAGAAACGAAGCGCCGCTTAAGGCAACGACCGCCGGCTCAATGCCAAGCCTGTCGTGAACAAAAAATAGGGCGACCACGGACAGAATAACAACTACGGATTTCTTGAAGAGAACCGGATCTTTGATGGCCTCGTCCTCACTGAGTCCCTCTATTACCGAGAGGAGTCTCTGCCTGCGGGAGGAACTGACGTGGATCTCACCGCGGTAAGCGAGGTAAATTATGCCGATCGTGATCAGCAGGTCGAGGAAGGCTATCGGCCCCATGTTAAGGAGGAACTCGTTGAAGCTCAGGTTTGCGGCCGAGCCTATCATGATGTTCGGAGGATCACCAATCAGTGTTGCCGTCCCACCGATGTTGGAGGCGAAGACCTCCGACAGGAGGAAGGGGACCGGATCAACCTTCATGAGGCGGGTTATGTAGATGAGCATTGGAGTGAGCAGGAGAACTGTGGTAACGTTGTCGAGAATTGAGCTGACAACAGCGGTAACAATCGAGAAGAGCAAAAGAACCCGCATAGGACTGCCCCTGGCAAGTTTCGCGGTTTTTATCGCTATGTATTCAAAGAGACCACTTTCCCTCGCTGTGTTCACTATGATCATCATCCCTATGAGGAGGAAAAGGGTGTCCAGATCTAGGTAGGCGGGGAGCTTGTCCCATGGCACAACATGCAAAAACAGGACTATAGAGGCTCCAAAGAGGGCTGCAACGGTTCTGTGAACCTTCTCACTTATTATGAGGGCATAGGTAAAGAGGAACACTGAAACCGCTATTATAAGCGCTGGATCCATTACGACACCTCCACTCAGTAGACGATGACGGGCTCATCGATGTGCTGGACGATTTTAAACACCACCGGGCTTATTGGGGAAGTTCTGCTCGGCTCGGAGCCAAAGCAACGGGAGATCACCAGCAGGTCAAACTTTCCGGTGGACATGAGCTCTATAACGTCGTCGCTCTTGCTCCCGATGAAGTAGTCGGTTTCGACCGAGAGGCCTAGATTCTCAAGCCCGGGCGCAAGGTTGCGGAGTGTTTCGCTGGCAAAGCGCATCTTCTCCGCCTTCAGTTTCTCGGCCTCCTCCTTCCCGAGGGTCTGCTCTATGATGTGAAGGGTTCTCTTCTCGGAGATGTAAATGAGCTTTAACGAGGCCCCGGCATAAGCCCTCAGGGTCTCAAAAAGTTCTTCTGGTATGTCAAGTGAGAACCTGTCCACAGGAAACAGTATCGATTTGACCTCCGGAAGAACCAGTTCCTCCGGGAGGAGAAGGAACTCACGGTAGCGCTTGGCTATCTGCTCATAGCGATCCCCGGCAATGTCCCTGAACTTCCGGGAGATTATGCGATTGAGCACCTCCATGACCATCATCCAGATTCCAGAAGTGCGAGGTCAATTTAAGGTTTTCTAAATTCAGCGAACCGAAATCCATTTAACAAAACCACTTCACTTAAACCCGGTGAGGAGTAATGAGAAAAACGTACGCCCTGGCAGCGGTACTGCTACTCATCTTCTCGATACTGCCAGCGGTGGGGGCCCAATGTCCCTGTGAGGGGCACACGATTGTTCTCAAGGCACCAGCTGTCTCAAGAACCCCCGATGGAAGGCTCGTTGGAGTGGCCACCAACTTCGTAATAACGGTAGCCCCAGGAAGCGGGCACGTGTACCTTGAGACGTGGCCCCTGGCGGAGGTTGACATGCAGGCGAGCGCAAGGCTGGCAACGCAGATAGCCGGAGAGGTCACTGGGAAGGACATGAGCAAGTATGATGTTTTCATACAGGTCAGGGCAGACTCACCGATCATAGGCGGCCCCTCCGCCGGAGGAACTATGACCGTTGGAATAATAGCGGCACTTGAAGGCTGGAAGGTCAGGGACGACGTCATGATGACAGGAATGATAAACCCGGACGGCACGATAGGGCCCGTCGGTGGGATCCTCGAGAAGGCCGCGGCGGCCGCGTCCGTTGGGGCAAAGCTGTTCCTCATCCCAGAGGGCCAGAGGATACAGATGGTGCAGGAAAGCGAGGAGAAGAACATAGGGGGCATAATCCAGATCACGACGAGAACTAGGAAGGTCGATGTGGCCCAGTACGCCAAGGAACGCTGGGGTCTTGAGGTCAAGGAGGTAAGCGACATCTACGACGCCGTCTATTACTTCACGGGGCACAGACTATCAAAGCCACAGGTACCCCCCAACATCAGGATAGACACTGCTTTCCTCATGGATGATGCCAAAAAGGACTATGCCAACACCACAGCTTACTACGATCTCGTCCTTGAGAAACTCAAGAAGAGCACCGTGGACTACGAAACCTACGTAACCCTGAAGGAGGCCCTTGACCAGGCGAAGGCCATACTGGACTCCTCGAAAGGGGCCCTCGACGAGGGAATGTACTACACCGCCCTGAGTAAAGACTTCCAGGCGAGGATCATCATCAGGCACGTCGATTGGTACATGAACGTCCAGAGCGTCCAGGACGTTGCCGAACTGCTAAACCGCGTTAACGCGTACATCAACGGGACAGAAAGGTACGTCTCGGGAATGGAGATAAGGGGCATGACGATGCTCCAGGCAATAGCAGCGGCCGAGGAGAGGGTCGAGCAGGCCAAGGACATACTCCAGGACGCGTGGAAGAACTTCTACAACGGTGATTACTGGGACGCCGTTGGAAACGCCGCCTATGCCTACGAGAGAGCCGACACTGCTCGCTTCTGGGCGTCCCTCGGAGAGCGCTTCGCAAAGGGGGACGCTATCGAGAGGGATGAGCTGAAGGACACCGCCAGAAACTACATCGACGAGTCCAGCCTGATAGCGACCTACATAGAGTCCATGTACGGAGACGTCGTCGGCAGCTCTCTCAGCGACACGATCCAGAAGGCTGAGGAGTATTACGACGACGGAAAATACTCGGCGGCAATATTCACGGCTATGGAGGCCAGGGTTAGGGGCGAAGTGTTCCTCGACACCCTAGGCATAGACAACGTTACCGTGCTCAGGGACAAGCTGGAGCAGATGAAAGAGGCAGCCAAAACGGCCATAGGACTCGCCCAGATGAAGGGGATAACCCCACTCCTAGCGATGGCGTACTACGAGTTCGCTGAGAGCTACGAGAAGGGCAACGGTATAGACGACATCCAGAACGCAATGATATTCTATCAGTACGCGAGAGAAAGCGCAGGTGTCTTCCTGCTGAAGATAAACTCAAGTGAGGTAACGTGGACCAACCCTATGGGAAGTGAAACGGTGTCCTCGACCACGTCGAGCACGAAAGCAACCGGCACAAAAACCCCGAGCACAACATCGAGCACCGGCGTTGGAATAACCTCAGTCTGCGGGCCGGGAATAATAGCGCTCTTCGCGCTCCTACCCCTGCTCCGGAGGAGGGGTTAAGGGGAGCTCCTCCACTCCCCTCCTTTTGAGCAGTTGTATCTCCCAGTCGGCAAGGCTTGGGCAGATCGTGCATCCAAGGCGGTAGAATCCCTCGTAGTAGAGGGGATGAAGCTCAAGACCCCTCTCCAGAACGAAGAGCTGAACCATGAACCCACTCCAGAATTTTATCGGCATAACCTCGAGAAACGTCCCGAACTCGGTCTTTCTCTCAACTACCGGCGGTTTGAGCCTTCTCCTCGCGCTCTCCCCATCCCTGTCCCCCAGCACGAGAACTGGATCCTCAAATTGAGAGGCGACGGAGTATAGTGCCTCAACTTTCTTCCGCGTGCACCACCTGTTTGAGTGGGTGGGCATGCCGTACTTCTCGATTGGCATGGGAACGTCGACGCGGATCAGATCCACGCCGATTTTCCTGGCGGTTCTCTCAACGTATTCATCGGTCAGGGGCATCTCGTACTCCATTCTGACATAGACTGCAGTCACATCTCCGAAGACCTCCCTGGCCAAGATCAACGCGGCAGTTGAGTCCTTGCCCCCGCTCCAAGGCACGAGAACGTCACCGCCCTCAAACTGGCGCAGGAACTCCTTAGAGGCTCCTGCAAAAGCCTCAATATAATCCCGGTTGAGTTCAATGAGGCGCCGAAGGGAAACGTTCTCCGAGTGGGGGATCCTCCAGAGAACTTCCGTCGGAAAACCGAGCTTCTTGCTGACTTCCGCAACAGCATAGGGGCCGGAGTAGTAGGTCTCCCTGTTCATGAGCTTCCTGAGAACGAGGGAGTTCTCACCGAGTTCAAGGCCGAGGAGTTCTCTCATGGCAGTCCTAAAGCCCTCACCAACAGCCAGGTATACATCGTAATCGGGGTGGAGCTCTATTCCCAATGGGTTCTGCGGGTCGAGCGCGTAGCCCTCTTCCCACCTGAAACCCAGCCTAAAGCGGGCCTTGATCTCCTCGATATGAGAGTAAAGCTCATCAACGCGCATGTTCCTGACGCGCTTCGTTCGGAGGGATCTCGCGTAAAAGGGCTTTCCCGATTCCCTCAAAACAGGAAGGAGCTCCTCCATAAGATCCCTCTCCTTCTCACCGAGGAGGAGAAGGGGGATGTAAGGCCCTTCGAGGGCTCTCCCAAGGTTCTCAAGGACTTCTTCCTTGGTCCTTCCCCCACCGAGGCTCTCAACCTTCAAAAAACCGCCGTAGTTCCTCTCGTTTATGTACTGCAGGGCCTTCGCATCCTTTCTGGCTCGGGCTATGAGTGTGAACATGGTAGTAGTTAAAAGGGCGCAACTTAAAAAGTCTTCCAGCCGATGAGGAGAACTCCCTAACCTGAGCCATGATGAAACCGGCTTCACTGAGGCTTCCGCGCGACGATTAAACGGACGATTCCGCGGTAATAGCGCTCCCCGCGCTCGATTTCAAAGTACTTCGGGACGAGTTTATGAGTCTCCCTGAGAGGGTCGTCATCGAGGAGCAACTTCAACGGCAACTTCAGGGGGAGGAGGAAGAGGTAATTCAGTAAAGCTGAATCGCTCTTCGTGTGCTCAAGGAAAATAGCCCTCCCACCGGGCTTCAGAACGCGGAGGATTTCGCTCATCCCCCTCTCGGGGTTCGGAACGGTGCAGAAGACGAAGGAGCTAAGAACGGTGTCAAAACTGCC
>Ga0256836_1001083_pt1 | contig 12789 bp, 15 predicted proteins | sample 4561380metaG_FD_185974 | JGI IMG/M metagenome (GOLD analysis project Ga0256836, IMG submission 185974) | Hydrothermal vent microbial communities from Guaymas Basin, Mexico - 4561-380 | ecosystem: Environmental > Aquatic > Marine > Hydrothermal vents | place: Mexico: Guaymas Basin | collected...
GACTTTAGAATTTTACGTTATTCGCAAAGTGAAGCATTAAACGCAGAAGCAGATCGAATAAAAGAGCGTTTAAAAAATGTTATTTTTCCAAAGAATCCTCAAAACAGATCAAGTCGAACAAAAGTTGTACTTATATCAAAGGAGTAGTTTTTGAAAATTTTACTTGCCCTCTTAATGTTTTTTACTTTTACCTATGGAGCTGATGCTACCATTGAAGTTATTAAAAAAGCAGAAACATTACCATCTATCGCTGTTGAAGATGCTTCAAATGATTATGATGAATCATTCAAGCTGCGTTTTTTTAAAGCATTGATAGCTGATTTAAATGTTATCTCTATCTTTAATGTTGACAGACACTATCGTATCAATGAATATGACGCTAGTAGTGTTGTAGTTGAGAACAAAGACCAAGAGTATGTACTGCGTTATCTGCTGCAAGAGTTGGACAATGGTGGTCTTGGTGTAAGTATGAAGCTGCTACAAAAAGATGGCACAGAAGTCTTTTCTAAAAACTATAGAGTTAGTAAACAAAATATCTATATGTTTGTTGCTCACGCAATAGCTTATGATATCAATGAATTTATGGGTGAAGCTCCAGTTTCATGGATAAAAAGAAAAGTGATTTTTGCTAAAATAGTAGCACCTATGAAAACAGAGATAATTATTTCTGACTATACACTCTCGTACCAGCATGTTATCGTAAAAGGTGGCTTTAATGTTTTTCCTAAATGGGCGAATAAAGCACAAAGTGCATTTTACTACACATCACTTGACAGTGTTAAGCCGACACTCAAATATATAGATATTCGAAAAGGGGCAGTTAAGAGTCTTATGTCTTCAGATGGAATGATGATATGTTCTGATGTCAGTGATGATGGGCAAAAACTGCTACTAACTATGGCACCAAAAGGACAGCCTGACATCTATGTATATGACTTAAATACAAAAAAATACTCAAAAGAGACACATTATCGTGGTATTGATGTTAATGGGCAGTTTATGGGGAGAGGTAAAATGGTCTTTATCTCTTCAAGATTAGGTTATCCGAATGTTTTTTCAAAAACACTCGGGCGTGATGATGTTGAGCAGATGGTTTACTATGGTAGAAGCAACTCAGCATGTAGTGCACATGGGCATTATGTTGTTTACAAAGCACGTGAGACCTCAAATGCGTTTAGTGAAAATACATTTAATTTGCATCTAATCTCTACAAAAACAGATGTGATTCGTCGTTTGACCGCAACCGGGGTGAATGAGTTTCCTAGATTTTCACATGATGGTGATGCAATCATCTTTATAAAAAACTATAAAGGGCAGAGTGCAATTGGAATTATACGACTCAATTACAATAAAAACTATCTCTTTCCGATTACAAGCGGAAGAGTTCAATCTTTAGACTGGTAAAAGGAAATAATATTAGAAGTTGTTTCCTTTTTTTGGTATAATTATTCAACATTTAGATTATAAGGAATAAAATGATGAAAAGTATAGTACTTTCGGGTGTTGTTGCAGCACTATTGGTTTTTAGTGGTTGTTCAGATAAAGAGCCCGTTGTAGATTCACAAAACAGTGAACAAGTTGCTGCAGCTACAGAAGCAGCTGCAGTTGAAACAGAGACTGTTTCTGCAGAAGACAGCATGGTAAACTCTAGCACTAACAGTGCTGAAATGACAATGGCTGAAGTAGAAAGTAAACTTCCTACAATTTATTTCGCTTTCGATAAATATGATATTACTCCAGAGATGCAAGAGCGTATAGATGCTGCTGCAGAACTTGGAAAACAAGATATTGCAAAATCTTTAAGTGTAAAACTTGAAGGTAACTGTGATGAGTGGGGAAGTGACGAGTATAACTTCGCACTTGGTCTTAAACGTGCAGAGGCAGTTAAAAAAGCTTTAGTTGCTGATGGTATTGAAGCTAGCCGTATCTCTATGGTAAGTTATGGAGAGTCAAATCCAGTATGTACTGAACATACAAAAGAGTGTTGGGCGAAAAACCGTCGCGTAGACTTTAAACTTATTCCATAATTTAAGTTTTACTATTATGAAATACAGTGCAATAATCAGTGCGTTTATTGTGGCTGTACCTCTCTATCTCAACGCATCAGAGCCATCGGCTTTTGGTGCGGGAGATCTCTCAAGTCCTGAACCTTATGGACTTACTCCCAATGAAGAAGTTATTTTAAAAACAAAAAAAGAGCTCAAAAAGATTGAACATAAGAGTAGATCTCAAGAGTCTCAACTTGATTCGTTGCGTGAGCGTTTAGACGGACTTCAGAGTATAGTAGAGAGTTTAAGCCGCAAAGCACATAATAATAAAGTCAACCTAGAGAAACTCAAAGAAGAAGAGAACCAATCTTTTGCCAATGCCAGTGAGTATGAGCAACGTTTGGCAGCATCAATTGAAGAAAATGCCAAGAAGCTTCAAGAGATTCAGGCGGCGCTCTTAGAGACAACGAAGCATATCGATACTATTGATTCGAACTATGTAAGTAAAGATGAGTATAACAGACTTGTTAAAAATTTTAATGATTTTAAATCATTAGTAGCAAAAGAATTAAAGTCAGGCGGGCATACAAAAAGTAGTAGTAAAAAAAGTAAGATTAGCAGTCCAGAGTTATATAATCTGGCAAAGAAAAACTTTGATAGAAAATATTACACAAAAGCGATCGAAAATTATGAAGAGCTTATAAAGCGAAATTATAAACCTGCATTCGCACACTATATGATCGGTGAGATGTATTTTAAACGTAAAAACTATGCATTGGCTTTGACATATTTCAAAAAAAGTTCAAAACTCTACTCAAAAGCTTCTTATATGCCTAAGCTACTTTTACACTCTGCAATAGCGATGGACAAAACAGGGGATAAAGCACATGCTAAGAAGTTTTATCAAGCAGTAATAACTAAGTATCCAAATAGCAAAGAAGCCAAAGAGGCAAAAAGACTTTTAGCAAAACTATAGTTGCTCTTTTTCAGCTAAAAAGAGCAGATTTTATGTTAAAATCGCAAAATTAAATTTATAAGGCAAATAATATGGCAATAGAAAACAATCAAGTTGTATCTTTAGAATACGAAGTAAGAGATGGTGATAAAGTAGTAGATAGTAATGTTGGTGGAGCTCCGTTAGTATTTATGTTTGGAAAAGGGCAGATTATTCCTGGTCTTGAAGAAGGTATCAAAGATATGAAAATCGGTGAGAAAGCTGATGTTTTAGTAAAAGCTGCTGACGCATATGGTGAGTATAATCCAGAAGCAACACAAGAAGTTCCAAAAGAACAATTCGCTGGAATCGATCTTCAAGAGGGTATGACTCTTTATGGTCAAGGTGAAGATGGTTCTACTGTCCAAGTAACTGTAAAAGAGATCAAAGATGATTCTGTTGTTATTGACTTTAATCACCCATTAGCTGGTAAAGATTTGATGTTTACAGTAACAATCAATAATGTTCGTGATGCATCTGCAGAAGAGGCAATGACAGGTGTTCCTGAAGAGAATAAACAGGAAGAAGAACATTGCGGATCTGGCAGTTGTGGATGTCACTAATTTTATAACAAAATCTTCTGCCTCTATTGGGGCTAAGAAGACAGCGACTCTCTTAAAGTCTCTTAGTGTTCATGCCCTTATAATGGGAGAAGATGGAGTCGGTAAGAGAACGCTTGCTTCTTTTATACTTCCTGAAGCATCATTTGTAGATGCTTCAAACCATGATGAACTCTTAATTGCATTGGCAAGTAACAAAGAGCTTATCATTACAAATATTGACTCTTCCCCAAATCTTAGTATATTGATTGACGCTATTAAAAAAAATGGTGTACGTATAATAGCAACATCAAAACAGTCTCTTTCAAATGAGATGATTGATGATCTTTTTAGTGTTAAATTTGACATTCCGCCTTTGCGTGAGCGTCTTGAAGATGTTGAACCACTTCTGGAGAAGTTTGTTGCAGAAGCAAGTGGACTTTTTGGTGGAATAAATAAGTTTAATATTAAAAACTTCAAACCAGACTTGTCCCATAACGCAAATTCATTGCGTAGGCAAGTGATGATAGGATATCTTTTACAGGATATACAAGATAGAGAGTTGATAGATATCATCGAGAACTATCTCTATGATAAATTGGGATCTAACAGTGACTATAGAAACTTTTTGTATCTTTATGAGGTACCGCTCATTCGAGGTGGCCTTAAAAAGTTCAAGTCACAACTCCAACTTGCAGATAAGTTGGGACTGAACAGAAATACACTGCGTAAAAAGATAGCAGAAAACAAAGAACATTTATAAAGGAAAAAAGATGAGTAAGAAAATAGCAATGATATTTGCAGGGCAGGGTAGTCAAGCTGTAGGAATGGGTAAAGACTTTTATGAAAACTCAGAGTTGGCACGTGAGATGTTTGACAAAGCTGGTGAGAGAATAGGTGTTGACTTTAAAGAGATCATCTTTGAAGAGAATGAAAAACTGGGTCAGACTGCTTACACACAACCGGCGATACTTCTAGTACAGATGATTGCATACAAACTCTTTAAAGAGGCATGTCCGGATGTAAAAGCAGAGCTTTTCTTAGGTCACTCTCTTGGTGAATTCTCAGCACTTTGCGCTGCAGGTGCAGTTGACTATGTAGATGCAGTTGAGCTTGTTCACAAGCGTGGAGCACTTATGCAAGAGGCATGTGAAGGTAAAGATGCAGGTATGATGGCTATTGTTGGTCTTGATGATGCAAGTGTAGAGAAGATCTGTGCAGATGCACAGGCTGAGGGTAAAGCTGTATGGCCTGCAAACTATAACCAAGATGGTCAGCTTGTAGTTGCAGGAAACAAAGCAGATTTAGCAAGCTTGGAGCAGACATTTAAAGATGCAGGTGCAAAACGTGCACTTCTTTTGAATATGAGTGTAGCATCACACTGTCCTATCTTAGCCCCGGCACAAGAGCCACTTGCAGAGCTTATGGAGAAGTACATCAAAGATAGCTTTGAAGCACCGGTTATCTCAAATGTAACAACAAAACCATACAGCACAAAAGCCGAAGCAGTAGAGCTTTTAAAAGATCAACTTGTAAAACCTGTGAAGTATAAACAGTCAATTCAAGCAATTGCCGGTGATGTAGATATAGCTATTGAGTTTGGAAATGGTGTTGTTCTTAAAGGTCTTAACAGAAGAATCGCAAAAGAGCTAAAAACGCTTAACATCTCAGATATGGCTTCATTAGAGAAAGTAAAAGAAGAAGTTTGCTCATAATATGCAAGTAACATTAGCACAGAGTGCACCCAAACTAAACCGCAGTAACCTTGAAGATGTCATAACTCTTGTAAAAGAGCATAAGGATAGATCAGACTTGATAGTTTTTCCTGAGCTGGCTCTAAGTGGCTATATGCTTCAAGATAAGCTCCATGAGGATGCATGGAGTCTTGAAGAGTTAGATGCTCTTGCAACATTGAGTGAAGATGTTGATATCGCAGTCGGTGCTGCACTGCGTGAGGGAAAACTCTTTCGTAATGCTGCACTCTACTTTAGCGGTGGCAAACTCCTCTCAAAACACATAAAAGTACACTTGCCAAACTATGGTATGTTTGAAGAGGCTCGCTACTTTGAAGATGGTAATGGTTTTGAGGCTTTTGAGAGTGCTTATGGTCGCGTGAGCATGCTCGTGTGTGAAGATATCTGGCATGAGAGTGTGCATAAAGAGCTTATAGCTTTAGATCCTGATATTATCTTAGTACTTGCTGCATCACCTGCTAGAGGCTTTAGTGATGATGGTTTGGCTATTGAGAAGAAGTGGTATGGCATTATCAAAGAGGTTGCAAAGGAGTGCTCTGCAAAGCTTGTTTTTGTAAATCGGGTCGGTTTTGAAGATGGACTTGGATTTTGGGGTGGTAGTGCTGTTGTCAATGAGTTTGGCGAGATAGTACAGAAGTTGGCTAAGTTTGAAAAAACTGTAAAAAGTGTAGAGATATAAGGAAAAAAATGAAAATAGCAATAATGGGTGCAATGCCTGAAGAGATAGCACCGATACTTGAGCGTCTTGATGATGTCGAAGAGGTAAACTATGCAAAGAACAAGTACTACAAGGCAAAATATAAAGATGTAGAGGTTGTTGTAGCTTATTCAAAGATTGGGAAGGTATTTTCAACATTGACAGCTTCAACAATGCTGCAGATGTTTGCCTGTGATGTACTCCTTTTTACAGGTGTCGCAGGGGCAGTAAATCCTGAGCTAAAGATAGGTGACTTGGTAGTTGCTTCAAAACTGGCACAGCATGACTTAGATATTACTATCTTTGGGCATCCACACGGATATGTTCCAGGTGGAAGTGTTTTTGTAGAGGCTGACAAAGATCTCATAGGTCTGAGCAAAGTTGTTGCCAAAGAGATGGGAGTTGATGTAAAAGAGGGCATTATCGCCACAGGAGATCAGTTTATCGCTTCAGAGGAGCGCAAAGAGTTCATCGCTAAAACATTTGGTGCGGATGCTTTAGAGATGGAGGGTGCTAGTGTTGCTGTTGTATGTGACGCACTTGGTGTTCCTTTTTTCATTTTACGCTCTATCAGTGATTCTGCAGATATGGATGCAGGTTTTAACTTTGAAGAGTTTGTGGAGAGCTCTGCAAAGATCAGCGCAGAGTTTTTGATGAAGATGGTAGATAGGCTGGCACAGCACGCATGAGCATAAAACTCTCAAAAAAGATCATGTCAAAACTTGGCAAAACAAATGCCGAGTTTGAGCTTATAGAGGAGGGTGATAAGATACTTGTCGGTCTCTCAGGTGGAAAAGACTCTTTGACTATGATACATGCCATGAAAGAGCAGCAGCGTCGTGCTCCCTTTAAGTTTGAGTTTTTGGCAGTCACTATCAGCTATGGGATGGGAGAGGACTACTCAAATCTTGCAGCACACTGCAGAGAGCATGACATCCCGCACATAGTTCATGAGACACAGACCTATGATCTGGCAAAGGAGAAGATTCGTAAAAACTCTTCATACTGCTCATTCTTCTCACGCATGCGTCGAGGCTATCTCTACACAGTAGCCAAAGAGCATGGGTGTAATAAGGTAGCCTTGGGTCACCATATGGATGATGCAGCAGAGAGCTTTTTTATGAACTTTATCTATAACGGGCAGCTAAGAAGTCTCGCACCAAAATACAGAGCAGAAAACGGGCTTATCGTTATTCGTCCTTTAATACAGTTGCGTGAGCGTCAACTGCGTGCCTTTGTAGAAGAAAACGGCATTGAAGCCATAGGTGATGAAGCCTGTCCTGCAATGCGCTTTGACATCAAAGCTCCTCACGCAAGAGAAAATACCAAAAAGATGCTTGCAGAGATGGAAAAAAACTTTCCTGATCTCTTTACTTCACTCAATGCCGCTTTTAAAAATATTTCAGTTGAGAGTTTTTTTGATAAGGAGAAGTTCTCTTTATAAAAGGCTACTCCAGCCACTTAAAGTTACAGGCTTTACAGTGGTGGAGTTTGTTAAAACTTTTCTCTTTACTACCTATAATTACTTTAGGATTTTCAAATACCTCTATGTTGTCTGAACAACACTTTGGACAAGCGTGTAGTTTACACTTTTTCTCTTTTTGTTCTTGCAATCTCTCTGTAAACTCTGAAGCAAGAATCCCTCCTGGAATGGCAACAAAGCCGATACCAAGCAGTGAGATAACAGCTGTGATGAATTTCCCCTCGGCTGTGATTGGGTACATGTCTCCATAGCCTACCGTTGTAAGTGTTGCTACTGCCCACCAGAGCGTTTGAGGAATGTTGCTAAAGACATCGGGTTGAGCTTCATGTTCTATGCCGTAGATAATAAATGCCAACATTACTAAGATAATGAGTGTATAGACGAGCAGAACAATAAATTCCTCTTTTTTATCCTGAATAATCTCACGCAGTGTATGTAAAAAGCGTGCATATTTTTGCATACGAAAGAGACGAAAAACACGAAGTAATCTTAGAGCTCTGACAAATGAGTTGTCTATATTAAAGCCCATAAGCATATATGGTGCAATAGCCAAGAGATCAATAATGGCATAAGGAGAGAAGATATAGCGGATTTTCCCCATAAAACCTCTGTATGGCATGACTGCACCAGATGCGTAGAGACGTGCAATATATTCAACGATGAAAAACTGCATGATGATGTTGTTTGTCATTTCAAAGGCTTGAGCATATTTGGCATTGAGATTCTCTACGCTTTGTAGCATTAATGATACAATGCTCATCAAAATCAAAAAGTATATAAAAAGATTGAGCAGATATGATGCTCTGTTTGTTGCAGGTTCTTCAAGTAAGATATAGAGTTTTTTTTGTAAGTTCACTTAGTTTTCTTTCTCATCATAGATCACGAGTGTATCTGCAAGCAGATCATGTAGAGCTCGTTTATCTTTGCGAAAAGCTATCATCAAAAAGCCGATTCCAAGTGGAATAGATGAGATGATGTAGCCCAACGAACGGGTAATAGCTTGTTTATTGCTAATATCTTGCAGTGTTTTTGCATCGACTATCTTGATGCCTGCAAATTTTTTTCCAGGTGTAGTTCCCTTCCACTTTTCCCAAAAGATAACCGTTACTACAAGGACAGAAATTTCAAAAAGAAGTTCCCACTTCATAGATTTTTCTGTTGGCATAGAGTTGAGTGCATCAGGATTGCCTAAGAGGGCGAGTTGCATACTTTGTTGATAAGAGGAGAAGTCAAACCAGTTACCATCACTTAAAAAGTAGATAACGGCTCCAATGGGAAGGGCTAAGATGATAGTGTCAACTACCGAGGCGACAAAACGGACCCAAAAGCCCGCATGGCGCAACTCTTTTTTAGACATGGTAGTTTGGCGCTTCTTGTGTGATGATTACATCATGAACGTGAGATTCTTTAAGACCGGCAGATGTGATCTCTACAAATTCTGCTTTATCCCAGAACGCTTCAATACTTTCACTTCCACAGTAACCCATAGAGCTTCTAAGTCCACCCATCATCTGATGAACGATTCCAGCAATACTGCCACGGAAAGGTACGCGTCCTTCAATTCCCTCTGGAACGAGTTTGTCAGCTGCAGTTCCTTCTTGGAAATATCTGTCGTTACTTCCTTTTTGCATAGCACCGATACTTCCCATACCACGGTATGATTTGTACTGACGCCCTTGGAACATGATAGTCTCACCAGGTGACTCTTCTGTACCTGCAAGTAAAGAACCTGCCATAACACAGCTTGCTCCTACTGCTAAAGCTTTTGCAATATCACCAGAGTATTTGATCCCACCATCTGCGATAACCGGTACACCATGTTTGCGCGCAGCTGCAGCACACTCATCGATTGCCGAGATTTGTGGAACACCGACACCGGCTACGATTCTTGTAGTACAGATAGAACCAGGTCCGATTCCTACTTTTACACCATCAGCACCAGCTTCAATCAAAGCTTCTGTTGCTTCTGCAGTTGCTATGTTACCTGCAATAACATCTACCTCTAAAGTCTCTTTGATAGCTTTTACAGTATCTAAGATTCCTTTTGAGTGCCCGTGAGCAGAATCAAGTACCAATACATCAGCCCCTGCATCAACAAGTGCTTTTGCTCTGTCCATCTGACCAACACCAATAGCTGCACCAACAACCAAGCGACCAAAGTCATCTTTGTTTGAGTTAGGGTATTCGATACGTTTTTTGATGTCTTTGATAGTTACAAGACCTTTTAAGAAGCCATCATCATCAATGATAGGAAGTTTTTCAATTTTGTTTTTATGCATGATGTCTGCTGCATCATCAAGGCTGATACCTTTTTTAGCAGTGATAAGAGGCATAGGTGTCATAACCTCTTTTGCAAGTTTACGCATATCTTTTTCAAAACGCATATCACGGTTTGTAAGGATTCCTAAAAGCTTGTTATGTCCATCTACAACTGGAACACCAGAAATTTTAAACTCTTTCATAAGAGCTTCTGCGTCTGCTAGTGTAGCATCTGGGTTTACATAGATAGGGTCAATGATGATTCCACTTTCGCTTTTTTTAACTTTTTTAACCTGCTTGCATTGTGTTTCGATATCCATGTTTTTATGGATGATTCCGATTCCACCAAGGCGTGCCATAGCGATAGCAGCACGATATTCTGTTACTGTATCCATTGCAGCTGATACCATAGGGATTTTTAAACTGATGTTACGTGTTAGTTTTGTCTCTAAAGAGACCTCTTTTGGTAGTACTTCAGAATATTGTGGTACTAAAAGTACATCTTCAAATGTCAGGGCGCGTTTACGAATTCTCATGGTTATCCTTTTGCAGAGTATATAGAAGTTAAATGTTTGAAATTTTTGGATTATACCTTTTTTGTTGTTAAAAAGAGGTAAAATCCAAAAACATGAATTGTGAAAGCAGTATGATTATTACTACTAATATAAACGGAAATATATGGCTTTTAAAGACCCATGGCTGTATGCCAAAGAAGACCTGGTTTACACCGCGAAATCCAAGCCACAGACCTAAAAATGCTTTAATTGAGAGTGCTATCTGAAATGTGCTCAGTCCATTGGGACCAATCTCTCCAAAGACCTGTGTAAAGAGGTACATTCCTGAGATTACCGCTACAATAAGTGCCTTTGGAACAACTTTACGCACATGCATCATGATGGCTTCACGAGCTTTTTTATGCTCCTCTTCTGTAAGGCTTTGTTTCATTTTCGACATAAAAAGATTGTCAGTAAATAAAAAGCCTCCGTAGATAAATACAGCAAAGATATGAATTGTATGAATGATTGTGTATAAAATTACTTATCCTTTTTCTTTTGGGTTTTTCTAAAGAGGTGGTAGTTTTCAGCTTCAAGCATATCTTCAACATAGCCTTTGACACATTTTGTACAATCTGTCCAAATACCAGAAGGCAGGCGCACTTCAAGTTTTTTCTTCTCACGCAGCTTAATGATCTTTTTAGGAGAGAGTACTTTTGTAACAGGAGCAAAGTCAACATCTGTCAGGTCAATGTCTTCTTTATAAAATATAGTCTGTTTTTTAAAGTTTCCCCATCCTGGAATGCCATCTTCTGTGTAAGGAACTTCATAACCGTTTTTAAACTTCACCATCATCTTATAGTGTGAGTCATCAAAAACCTGAGTAACCTTTCCTTTACCAAAAACAAGCCCAAAGAGCTTGTCTTTTACTTTTACATTGTCAAAATATGCCATCTTTTTCTCCTCTTTATGAAATATATTCGTATAGTATATCAAATTTATTTCACTCTGATTACATTATGCTTTGTAAGCAACTTCACGCTCTAGTGAGAGTGCACCATCAAAAAGTGTCTGCTCATCATAGGCTTTTGCAATAAGCTGCAATCCTACTGGCATACCATCACTGTTTTTTGTTATAGGCAGTGAGAGTGCCGGAAGACCGGCAAGGTTTACACTGATAGTGTAGATATCACTCAGGTACATATCCATAGGGTTTGCAAGCTCACCAAATTTTGGTGCAACAGTCGGTGCAACCGGAGATAAAATCAAATCTACCTCTTCAAATATCTTTGCATACTCATCTTTGATGAGGTGACGCGTCTTTTGTGCTTTTACATAGTAGGCTTCATAGTATCCGCTTGAGAGTACGAAGTTACCAAGTAAAATACGGCGTTTTACTTCATCACCAAAGCCTTCACTACGCGTGAGGTAATATGTCTCCTCAAGGTTTTTGCCTTCAACACGATTGCCATATCTGATGCCGTCATAACGACCAAGGTTGGTTGTCGCTTCTGCTGTTGCTGTGATGTAGTATGCAGAGATATCATACTTTGCATCCATCATCTCACGCTCAACGATAGTATGCCCCGCCGCTTTAAGAGCCTCTATGGCTTGTGCGTAAGCATCTTTTACATCTTGGCTTGCATTTTCTACATACTTAGGCAGTACGGCAATAGTGAGCTTTCTATCTGCATCTAAGTTTGGAGTCACTTTGTCATCACGCATAGCATTTGTAGAGTCTTTTGCATCGCTTCCGCTGATGATGTCATACAAAATCGCTGCATCTTCAACATTTTGTGTCATAGGACCGATTTGATCGAGGCTTGAAGCATATGCACCCAAACCATAACGGCTGACTCTTCCATAAGTAGGCTTCATACCAACGATACCACAGTAGGCTGCAGGCTGGCGGATAGATCCCCCTGTGTCACTTCCAAGTGCAGCAACAGCAAGCCCTGCACCAACAGCAGCAGCACTACCACCACTGCTTCCACCTGGAACTCTGTCACCTGCATGTGGGTTTTGTGTCTTGCCATAAAAGCTAGACTCTGTAGTAGAGCCCATAGCAAATTCGTCCATATTGACACGACCAAATGGTGAGAGACCAGCATCAAGCATCTTCTCTATAACAGTTGCATTGTAGGGTGCGATATAGCCTTGCAAAATTTTACTTCCGGAAGTTACAGACCAATCTTTAACCTGAATATTGTCTTTTATAGCAATTGGTACACCTTCTCCAACATTGTTTACATCAATGTAAGCATTTAAATCTTTGTTTGCTTCGATTTTTTTAGCAAGCTCTTCTTTAAAATTATTGAGTTCAGCTTTAGAGAGTTTAAGAGCCTCTTTGAGTGTAATCACGAGATATCCTTTTTAAATTTTTGTACAAAAAATATGCCTACAGCTATAAGTGCAAAGATAGCACCTATAGAACCAAAGACAAAAGTGAGTGTTACAGGTTCGCTGAAGTTAGGCACCTACAACTTCCTCACATCTCTTACAGAGTTTATCTTCTGCCTCTGATTGGTACTTCCAACAGCGTGGACATTTGTGAGCTGTTGCTTTTGCTATTGTAAATGTG
>Ga0256836_1001084_pt1 | contig 12789 bp, 15 predicted proteins | sample 4561380metaG_FD_185974 | JGI IMG/M metagenome (GOLD analysis project Ga0256836, IMG submission 185974) | Hydrothermal vent microbial communities from Guaymas Basin, Mexico - 4561-380 | ecosystem: Environmental > Aquatic > Marine > Hydrothermal vents | place: Mexico: Guaymas Basin | collected...
GAACCATAAAGTGCTATTTCACCTGCAATTATCACTGAGGAAACAACAGTCATAGGCCCAGTTGGCCCAGATATTTGAGTATTAGTACCACCAAAAAGAGCAGCAAAAAAACCAAGAGCGATAGCACCATAAAGTCCAGCTATAGCACCCATTCCAGATTGGACACCAAAGGCTAAGGCAAGAGGAAGAGCTACAATGGCAGCTGTTAAGCCACCAAACATATCACCAGATAAATTTTTAAACATCTGTTTCCCCTTGTAAAGCTTTAAAGGTAGACTCATCAGGGTCATAGTACTCTATCTCTCCACTATGAATATCATAAATCCAAGCATGTATATGAATACTTCCTTCATCAACCCCTTTTTTTACATAAGGGTAAGTTAGTAAGTTTTCTATTTGAAATACAACCGATAATTTTTCCGTAAGTCTTAAAAGTTTTTCATGACTAGCATCTTTATCTATGGATAGTTTTGCTAATGATTTTGCTTTTTCTCCAAGAGTAAGCCATTTTTTTGTATGTATAAATGGTTTGTCATCTACTCCAGCATATAGTGCTTCAATAGCTCCACATTCTGTATGACCACAGATAATAATATCAGAAACATTAAGTGCGGTTACAGCATACTCAATTCCTGAAGCAGTTGCATGAAAATCTTCATCAGGTTTGTAAGGTGCTACAAAGTTTCCAACATTACGCAAAACAAACAAGTCACCAGGAGCTGATTGTGTGATGAGGTTTGGTATAACTCTTGAATCAGCACAACCTATAAAAAGTGCTTTAGGATGTTGACCATTTTTAGCTAAATCTAGCAACTCTAGTTTATGTTTTTTAAAGTAACTTTTTTTAAATACATCGTTACCTTTTAATAGGACACTATTTTTTAACATAATTATTCCCTTGTATATAATTAATTTAGTAAATGTTATGAATTAGGAAAAATTATAGTGTTATAGGTGGTCTATAGGGTGTATTTACAAGTTTAAATGTGTAATAAACTTTTTCGAAAGTATGTGGAGTTTTTATCTTTATATCGAAACTATCTATTGTCGAGGAGAGTACGTAAGTATCATCTAAAAATTTATCTGCAATTCTTTTTTCAAGAACATATTCAACAGCCTCTGTTGATGAATTTTCTACTAGCATAGTGTTTGATACATACTCAAATGTAAGTATAGATAAAAATGCTACTGACAAAAATAAACTAATAATACGAACTTTCATGTAACTATTCTATTTGTATAAGTATTACTTGTCAAGATTTATAGTGATGGGTATAATGGTATTACAGTAATGATACTATAATACACATTTATAATAAATATTTTTATATTTATAGATGTAGTAGTTAAACTCCAGCTACTCTAAGAGCTTTGTCTTTTCCTACCATCATATCTACAGTTTTTCCAATTCTAGTCCATACGCTTTCTTGTCTATACTCAATGTTGTGTTTACGACAAACCTCTTTTACAAGAGGTTGCATTTTTTGCTGATATGACTGTGGAGTATTTGGAAATAGGTGATGCTCAATTTGATAGTTTAAAAAGCCGTGAGTGAAGTCTATTAAATCTGTCCCAGTATTGTAGTTCACACTACCCATAATTTGGCGAAGATAAAACTCACCTTGTGATTTATGAGGTTCTGAAAACTGGTAAATATCTCCAGCTGAATGGTTTGGAACAATCACTAAAAATGAGTGAAGATTTGCATAAACTTCTGCCATAACTAAAATGATAAAAGCAGACCAAACAGCACCCCAACCAAGAGGTAAAAATAGAAGTGGCATAGCTACAAATTGAAATAATCCATACGGTAAGTAAAAATCTTTCCAAAGTTTTCTTCCAGTCTCAGAGATAGGAAGATAGTGATAGTCAGTAGTTTCAGGTAATTTTTTAATTCTTCTTTCTTTATTATCTAAAATTCTCATAGTATTTGGAGCATAATAAACAGGTTTCCAAACACAAGCAAAAGCATATACAATCGCCTTTTTAGCCCAAAATGGAGCTGAAGAGTTTATAAGCCATTGAAGATTTTTTTCAACATTATCTGGATCGTCATCTTCACCTAGATGATAATGATGCATAATGTTGTGCTCATATTCCCATGCATCAGGTTTAATCCAGTCAAGCCAATCAACATAACGTCTTGTGCCACGAGCATAACCTTTTTTCTTATACTTTAATGGAACATTAGGAACTTTATCATAAGCACCATGTAAAATAGGGTGAGTTATATCCGCCCATCTTGTAACATTACCAACACCTATAAGTATTGCAGCAATGATTCCAAGAGTCCAAAAACCAAATGAACCAAGGCCAACTGATACTTCAAGTGCCGTAACTAGATATATCATAAAGAAACCAAGGTATGTTGCACCTCTAGACCATCTCTCAAGTTTAAGTAAATGCTGGAAATCATCCTGAGAAACAGGACCAATTTTTTCTTTTATATTTTCAATATCACGCTGAAGTTGATCTTTATCTATATCTTCATATTTTGTATATACATGATCAGCTGGAAGTTCTTCAAATATTTGTTGCTCAGGAGATACATCCTTCACCTCTTCAAATATATGAGTTTCCTCTTTAGCTTCATCAGCCCATATAGCTTCTTGTAGCTTTATTTCTAATGCTTCTTCTTCAGAAACTATCGCTTCTCTAGCTTCTCTTTCTTCTATTATCTCGTCTAATGACTTCTTTGGATTATCTGACAAAATTCACTCTCTTATCTAAAAAATTAATAATTAGTATTATATATAAAAATACTTAAATTAGCTTTTATTATAATTTTTTAAGTTTATATTTATGCTTAGTGTTACTAAAATAAAAGCATTAATATAGAATAAACATCATTTTGGATAGAATACAAATAATTATAATATATGGAGAATTTATGGACGCAGCCAAGTATATTTGGATGAATGGAGAGTTTGTAGCTTGGGAAGATGCTAAGATACATGTACTTTCACACACACTTCACTATGGAAATGGTGTTATTGAAGGAACAAAAGCTTATAAAACTGAAAAAGGTTACGCAATTTTTCGTTTAAATGAGCATACAGCAAGACTAAAAGAATCAGCAAAAATGACTCTTATTGATATTCCATATTCGATAGAGGAAATGAATCAAGCACAGATTGATTTAGTTCGTAAAAATGAGTTTACTGGTGATAATGTTTATATTCGTCCTTTTGCATTTTTAGGTTATGGAGTTATGGGTGTTTATCATAAAGATGCTCCTGTTGAGACTGTTATGTCAGCTTGGGAGTGGGGTGCTTACCTTGGTGAAGAGGGTATGAGAAGAGGTATAAAACTTAAAATTGCATCTATGACTCGTCCTGCAAATACTTCAAATATGGGTAAGGCAAAAGCATCTGCAAACTACCTTAACTCGCAAATGGCTAAGTTTGAGGCTATTGATTGTGGTTATGATGAAGCACTTTTACTAGATGATCAAGGTTATGTAGCGGAAGCATCTGGTGCATGTTTTTTTATGGTTAAAAATGGAGAGTTAATCACTCCACCAAATGACAATTCACTAGCATCTATTACTCAAAAAATGGTTATAGAGATGGCTGAAGATATGGGAATAAAAGTGACTCGTAGACGTATAACTCGTGAAGAGGTATATGTTGCAGATGAAGCATTTTTAACAGGGACTGCTGCTGAGATTACTCCAGTTGCAAATGTTGATGCTAGAGATATAGGCTGTGGAAGCCGTGGAGAGATGACTGAAAAAATTCAGTCAACTTATTTTGATATTGTGTTTGGTAGAAATAAAAAATACGAACATTACTTAACTTACATAGATTAGGAAAATTATAAAATGAATAAAGAGGATAATATTTTAATGGCATCAGATATGAATGATTACTTTAACAAGAAAAAATCACAAGGCGGCGGTAATAGCGGTGGAGGTAACTCTGGCGGTGGAAATGGTGGTGGACAAGGTCCAAAAATGCCAAATATAGACTTTAATATGGGTGGAAAATCAGGGATAGTTTATTTTATGATAGCTATTGCTCTTTTACTAGTTCTTGCTAAACCTTTTACAATCATTGAAGAGGGACAACGTGGTATCCTTAGTACAAATGGTAAGTATCAAGATACTGCACTTCTACCAGGTCTTCATTTTATCATTCCTGTGATTCAAAAAGTATATGTTGTTGACACAAAAGTTCGTATTATTAACTATGCTAATCGTTTAGAATCAAACTCAAATGCATCTGGAATTACAACAAAACCAGCAGTAACAGTTCTTGATAAACGTTCACTTCCTGTTGGAATAGAGTTAACTGTTCAGTACAGACTTAACTCACAGTTTGCTGCTCAAACCATTTCAAATTGGGGTTTTTCTTGGGAAGATAAAATTATCAACCCTGTTGTTCGTGATGTAGTTCGTAACGTAATTGGTAAGTATGATGCAGAGGCATTAACTCAAATGCGTAATGATTTAGGTGCAGAGATTGAAGCTGGAATTCGTGATAGTGTAAACAATCTTAAAAATGCTCCAGCTATTTTACAGTCAGTTCAACTTCGTGATATAGTTCTTCCTACTAAAGTTAAAGAGCAAATCGAAGCAGTTCAGATAGCAAAACAAGCAGTACAAAAAGCAGAACAAGATGTTCAACGTGTAAAACAAGAAGCGTTAAAACGTGCTGCTGAAGCTCAAGGTGTTGCGCAACAAGCTAGAATCGAAGCAAAAGGTAAGGCAGATGCTATTACTATTCAAGCTGATGCAAAAGCAAAAGCAAATTTACTGATATCTAAATCTTTAACAACAAAACTTCTTCAACTTGAACAAATGAAAGTTCAAGGTAAGTTTAATGATGCACTTAAAACAAATAGAGATGCTAAAATATTCTTAACACCTGGTGGAGCAGTTCCAAATATTTGGGTTGATATGAAAAACCCTCAAAAAAGAAGCTCGGCTCAGTAGATGCAAGAAGTAGTAAATAGAGTAGATTGGGAGAAGTCTGAACTTCTTCCAGTAATTGTCCAAGATGTAGCAAATAATGAAGTTTTAATGATGGCTTATATGAATAAAGAAGCATTAACTCTTTCACTGCAAACTAAAGTTGCACACTATTTTTCAAGAAGCAAACAACGCATCTGGAAAAAAGGTGAAAGTTCAGGACATACTCAAGCCATCCACTCTTTTAATATTGACTGCGATAATGATACTCTTCTTATAAAAGTTACTCAAGAGGGTGTAGCTTGTCATACAGGTCGTCGTTCTTGCTTTTTTACAGAGTTAGAGTCAGGTGAAGCAAACTCAGAAGTAGAAGTTGATACTACTGCGGCTTACGGAGTTATAGATACACTGTACCATACTATTCAAGAGAGAAAACTTGCAGATCCAAAAACATCTTGGACAGCAAAGCTTATAAGTAAAGGTGAAAATACAATTTTGAAAAAAGTTGTAGAAGAAGCTGGCGAATTTTCTTTCGCATATAAAGATGATGATGAACATGAGATGATTTATGAAGCAGCAGACTTAACTTACCATATGTTAGTCGCACTTGCTGTTAAAAATATATCTCCTGATAGAATTAAACAAGAGTTAGCTCGTAGATTTAATATGAGTGGAATAGCCGAAAAAGATTCACGAGAAGATTAGTTGATAACAGATAAGCTAAGTTCATTTATTGATAATTTAATACCTTATGATTATATATTATTTGGTGTATCTTTTTCTCTTTTTGTTCTTTTTATTATCTTGGGTATTTTACTTAGACATAAAACTTTTATATCTGTATTTTTACTTCTTTTAGCATTTATAATAATAATTTTTGGACCAACCCTAGGTTACTTTAAAATGCATGAGTATTTATTTAAAAATGAAGTTAGTATAGTTAGTCAAAAAAAGCTTACCTTTACTAAAGCAGTAGTTATTCAGGCAAAATTGACAAACACATCAAATAAGAATTTTTCTATATGTAAGATTTATTTTGAAGCTTATAAAGTTTCAGGCAATACTATAAAAGATTATATATATAAATTTAAGCCATTGAAACAAATGTCGATCTTAAAATATGATCTACCTAAAGGTCAAACAATAGATATAAAAGCTATACTTGAGCCCTTTACATATACTAAAGATTATAATCTATCCATAAAAGCGAGTTGTAGATGACATTATTTAATTATTGGCACTTTATTGTTTTATTTATTATTTTATTATTCGGAGCGCTTGGAATATTTAGTGCATTTAAACAAGATAGTAAAAAACTTATAATTCCTATGATATTTTCAGTATCACTTATAACTATCTTAGTTGCAAGCTTTTCCGTTGTAGTAGTTGATAAATATACAAAAATTGCAAAATTATATAAATTAAATAACAAGCGTATTCTTCAACAAGAAAAAATAATGTATAGCGGAATAGTTAAGAATGAGGGTAATCATAAAATTGGTAAGGTTATCTTTGAGATAAAACTTGTAAACAAAGGTATGGCTACTGGAAATGTTAAAGGTGGTTCGTTTTACAAAGCTACTGGATTCTTTGACTTTTTTAAAGGTGGATCAAACAAATTGTATAAACCACAACAAATTACACAAGAGTTTGTTGTAGCTACAAATCTGAAACCAGGTCAAGCAAAAGCTTTTAGAGTTTACTTTGATTATCCACCTTATTTTAGGTCTGTTTCACAATTTTCTAAACTATACGCACACTAATACTTTAAGCCAATAGCCTTAAGTTTTTTATTTATATTTTTAATCTGAGTATTTTTGTTTCTACACCAGTCAGGTGAAAGAAGAGAGTTGTCATCTATACCTGCTGTAACTCTTTGCACATTTACATGCATAGGTTTCATTTGGATTGATTTAACCAAAACATCAAGATACTCTTCTTCTGTAATAGGAATAAATTTACCTTTTATAAAATCATTACCAAGTGCTGTTTTTTTAACTACATAAAGTGGATGATACTTTACAGAATCAATCCCCCATGCATAAGCGGCTTTTGAAGTCTCAAGCATCATCTCTTGAGTCTCATCTGGTAAACCAAAGATTAGGTGTCCACATACATGTAGACCAGCATCCTTAGATTTTATTATCCACTCTTTTACATTATCAGATGAGTGACCACGGTTAATTTTATCTAGTGTCTCGTCATATACTGATTGTATACCAAACTCTATCCATATCTCTTTAGTTTTATTTAGCTTTGCTAGATATTCTAAAGTCTCATCTGTAATACTATCAGAGCGTGTTCCAATACTAAGACCAACTACATTGTCAAATGATAAAGCTTTGTCATAAAGAGCTTTAAGTGTCTCAAATGGTGCGTAAGTATTTGTAAAAGATTGGAAGTAAACTAAAAACTTTTCAGCTTTATACTCATCTGCTTGTCTTTTACTAATTGCGTTAAATTGTGATTCTAATTGTTTTAGTTGAAGTTCTAAGTTTGGGTTTGTTTTTGATTCTAAATTTAGATGAAAACCTTTAAGTTCTTGAACCTCTCCAGTACTAGCTGAAAAAGAGTCATTTTCACAAAAGGTACATCCACCTTTAGCAACAGTTCCATCGATATTTGGACAAGTGAAGCCTGAGATATTTATCCCAACTTTGTAAACTTTACATCCAAATTTATCTTTTAGATAGTTACCAAAGGTAAATATTTGTGCTTGTCTCATTAAACGATATATTTACCCGTAAAACATGCAGTACAGTATTCGTCATTTTTAGAATTTACACTACGAAGAAGTGATTCTTCATCTAGGTAAGCAAGAGAATCAGCCTCTATGAAGTCACAAATCTCTTCGTTTGTCATTTGGGCAGCTATAAGTTTATCTTTATCCGGAGTATCAACACCATAATAACATGGATCAGTAGTAGGAGGAGAAGAAACTCTCATATGAACTTCACTAGCTCCAGCTTCTTTTAGCATTCTCACAATACGTTTTGAAGTAGTACCACGAACAATACTGTCATCGATAACGATAACACGTTTACCTTTGATAATATCTGTCATAGGAGAGAGTTTCATTTTAACTTTTAAGTCACGCATCTCTTGTGTTGGTTCGATAAATGTACGACCAATGTAATGATTACGCATAATTCCCATCTCATAAGGTATACCGCTTTCTTGAGCATAACCAATAGCAGAAGGAACACCACCATCAGGAACAGGGATAACAACATCAGCTTCAACCGGTGCTAATTTTGCTAACTCTTTACCCATCTCTTTTCTCATTTGGTATACTGATTGACCAAAAACAGATGAATCTGGACGAGCAAAATAAACATACTCAAATATACAATGTTTAGGAGTAGGCTCAAAAACTTTTATACTTTTAGGCTCTTTTCCTTTGTTAAACACAAGAAGTTCACCTGGTTCAACATCACGAATAAATTCAGCTCCAACAAGATCAAATGCACATGTTTCAGATGCAACAATATAGCCACCATTTGGAAGTCTACCAAGAGAAAGTGGACGGAAACCAAAACGGTCACGCATAGCAAACATTTTTGATCTACTTAAAAATACAAGTGAGAATGCACCCTCTATTCTTTGAACAGCATCTATAATTCTATCTATAAGTTTATCTTTTTCACTTTTTGCAATAAGGTGTATAAGATTTTCAGTATCCATAAATGTTTGAAAAATCGCACCTTTTTTTATAAGGCTGTTGCGAACTTCTTCAGCATTAGTTAGGTTACCATTATGAACGATAGCCATCTCACCTAAATCATAACGAGCAAATACTGGTTGAGCATCCAAAATAGAGTCATCACCAGCAGTTGAGTAACGAGTATGACCAATAGCAGAACTTCCACTTAAAGTTTGTAGTTTAGCTTCATCAAATACACGCATAACAAGACCACGTTTTTTTATAGTATGAAGTTTTTTACCATCAGCTGAAGATATCCCAGCTGCTTCTTGACCACGATGTTGTAGGGCGTGAAGTGAGAAGTAAGCTAATTTAGAAGCTTCTTCATGACCAAATATTCCAACAACAGCACATTTTTCATTCAAATCGTCATGCAAAATTGAATCCTTAATAGATAATAGTAATTTATTTTGAAATTATACTCAAAATATATATTATAGAGTTTAACTTTACTCTATAACTCTAAACAGTCAGAGATAGAGTAAAGCCCAGCTTCTTTATCTGCTAACCAAGAAGCTGCACGGATAGCACCTTTGCTAAATGTATTTCTAGAAGTTGCTGTATGATTTAACTCTATAAACTCACCATCATTATAAAATCCGACAGTATGACGACCTACAATATCTCCACCACGAAGTGCCATAACAGCTATCTCATCTTCGCTTCTCTCACCGATATTTCCATCACGACCAGATACACGAACTTTGTCTAAGTCAAGACCACGTCCTGCTGCCGCTGATTCTCCAAGAGTAAGGGCAGTTCCAGATGGTGCATCTTTTTTATGTTTGTGATGCATTTCAACTATCTCTATATCAAAACCCTCTAACGCTGCAGAAGCTTGATAAACCAACTTATTTAAAAGTGCTACACCAAGGCTCATATTTGTAGCATATAGAACTGGCATTTTTTCACTAGCTTGTTTTAGTAAGTTTAGTTGATGAGTATTTAATCCAGTTGTACCTATTACTAATGGTTTAGGATTTTTAATAGCAGCTTCAAGAAGTACCTCACAAGCATCAGGAAGTGAAAAATCTATAACAATTTCACAAGAATTTAAAAATGAGTTTAAATCAGTAGAAACCATAACAGATGGATCTATAGAAAAGTTCAATGTATTTCTTACAAATACAGCAGTTAAGCTTATATCTTGAGTCTCTTTTAAATCATCAATTATTAATTTACCAACACGACCATTCGCTCCAAATACTCCAACACGAACCATTTTATTTCCTTTATCCATTTAATTTTTCATCAACATAGCTAATTACTTGAAGTGCAGCAACGGCACCATCTCCAGCGGCAGATACTACTTGTTTTGGAGCAGCTATGCGCATATCTCCAGTTGCATAAAGTCCAGCTACTGACGTAGCCATACTAATGTCTACTATAACTTGACCTTGCTCATTCATATCACATAAAAAACTTCCATCTTCTTGGATAAGTGTTTGGTTGTTAACGTCATTGCCAACAAAAGTAAATACACCTGGAACTTCGATATCACGAGTTGTTCCATCATTGTTTTTTACACGAATTCCAGTTACACCCATTTTATCACCATAAACTTCATCTGGAACTGAGTTTAAAACAAGTTCGATATTGTCAGTGTTTTTAATTCTAGCAACTGTGTTTGGAGCTGAACGGAAGGTGTCACGTCTGTGAACTAAGTAAACTTTAGCACAAATTTTAGCAAGGTATAGAGCTTCTTCTAAAGCAGTGTCTCCACCACCAATTACAGCAACTTCTTTTCCTTTATAGAAAAATCCATCACAAGTAGCACATGTAGATACACCTTTACCAAAAAATTCATCTTCTCCAGCAAAACCAGCACGACGAGGAGATGATCCTGTTCCAATGATAACTGAGTGTGCCTCTGTAGTAGCTCCACCCTCTTGATGTATAGTGAAAATATCACCATCTTTAGTGATGCGAGTTACATTTATCATCTCATGTTTAAGACCAAATTTTTGACATTGCTCTGGCCACGGCATCATTAAATCCATACCAGTAATCTCACCAGTTACACCAGGATAATTTTCTATCTCACTAGAGTTCATGATTTGCCCACCAGGCATACCTTTTTCAAACATAGTTACATTTTCTAATCCACCACGAGTAGTGTAAAGTCCAGCAGTTAGCCCAGCTGGTCCACCACCTACAATTGCACAGTCTAATATTGCCATCAGTATATCCTTTGTATTTTTATAAGTTATTAACTTGCTTTGATAATTCTTTTAAATTATCTAGTTTACGTATCATACTATCTTGTTTATAAATACTATCTTTAGTCTTTTTTATAAAAAATATAGATGGGGATTCGTAGATATTAAACCTCTGAATAAAGCTAAGTGAAGTTTTAGTTCCACTTCTTAAAAAAGTAGTATTTTTAGAATTAGCATAAACTTTGTTGTAATAATCAATAGCTAAGATAGGAAGATTTATATTTGTTTTTGCTAGAAGTTTTTGAGTGTTTGGCTCACGTGAACTATAAAATACAACTACGTACTTATCTGCACTTGGAGTGAAAATATCACTTTTTTCATAAAAAGTCCATTTTTTAAAATCAATGAATTTGTACTCTGAAAATTTGTAGTTGAAGTAAGCAAAGGCGGCAGCTATCATAGCCGCACCAAAGAAAGAAGCGAGTAATGTAGATAATGAAAAGAGGCTCTTGCCCCCTTTAGCCACTAATTACTCTTTTTAAAGTTACGCTAAAAGAGCGTCGATTTTTTCAGCTAGAGCAGCTTTTGACTGAGCTCCAACAACTTGGTCTACCATCTCACCATCTTTAAAGAAGATGATAGTAGGGATAGAACGGATACCAAATTTAACAGCAATATCTTGCTCTTCATCAGTATTTACTTTACAGATTTTAGCTTTTCCATCAAAATCTTCAGCTAATTCTTCGATTACTGGAGCAATCATACGACAAGGACCACACCATGGTGCCCAAAAGTCTACTAGTGATACACCTTCAGCAATTGTAGCTTCATAATCTGCGCCAGTTAATTCTATGTATTTACCCATTTGTTATTTCCTTATGTTTTTTAATATGAAAGCATTATACAGATGAATTCATTAATTAATGCTTTTCTAAAAAATAATCTAAATTTTTTTAAGTTTTCGTATAAAGTGTAACTTTTTTACTATTTAGAACTTTAAAAATACTCTTTTTCTATTTTGGTAGTAAGCACATTCTGTATAACCTACATCTTTTGCCATCTTAATTATCTCATCATTATATAAACTAACTTGTTCTGGTTTATGTGCATCTGAAGCAAAAGTTATCGGAATCTCTAATTTAAAGGCTTCTTCAAGTAGTTCAATAGATGGATATGCTTGTTTTACTGGTTTTCTAAAACCTGCTACATTTAGCTCTAAGGTCATATCTGACTTTTTTATGGCCATTAAAGCAGGTTTGGCAATGTCTAATATATTTTTATTTGGCATAAATTTAAAAACTTTTATGAGGTCTAAGTGACCTACTATGTCAAATAATTTACTTTTGGCCATGGCTTCTATAGCATCAAAATATTTTTGCCATATAATATCAATATTTTGGTTTTGATAGTTTCCAATAAATTCAGGATTATCAAAGCCCCATTCATCGATAAAATGAACACTGCCTATAAGATAATCTACATTAGAATTTAAAACACGCTTATCCATATGACCTTCTAAATAATCAACCTCATATCCTAGTAAGATAGTGATTTTATCTTTGTACTTTTCTTTTGCTTTTAAAACTTCATTTTCATAAGAGGTCATTTGTTCAAAGCTCATACGATATTTTGGATCAAAATCCATTGGAGCATGATCTGAAAAGCCAAAATATTGAGTATTATTTTGTATAGCTTTTTGAATATATTCTTCAATCTCACCTTCAGCATGGTTGCAAAGTTTAGTATGGTTATGTAAGTCAACTATCATTTTTTCTCAATTTATGTATATTTATGATATTATAGTGACAAATATTAAATTTAACTAATTTTAATGATGGAGAAGTTTTATGACTCAAGAAGAACTAGACGCCTTAATGAGTGGAGAAGAGATAAATAATTTAGATGAAACCGTTGAAGAGCTTGAAGAAGAAAATGATTTAAAATATACAGGGACTGATGCTCAAAAAGTACCAGTTTCTGAAGATGATAAGCCATTAGGATATAGTGAAGATACT
>Ga0256836_1001085_pt1 | contig 12761 bp, 9 predicted proteins | sample 4561380metaG_FD_185974 | JGI IMG/M metagenome (GOLD analysis project Ga0256836, IMG submission 185974) | Hydrothermal vent microbial communities from Guaymas Basin, Mexico - 4561-380 | ecosystem: Environmental > Aquatic > Marine > Hydrothermal vents | place: Mexico: Guaymas Basin | collected...
TAAAACACTATTTACTAATTCAAATTTAAAATTATTCGCATCTACTACATAATATCACTAATATATTCAATTTTGTCATCAATTTATAGTAAGGATTTCTGAAGACAAAAAAGTATGTCAATTTTTTTGAAAATTAATCTTGCATTCAATAGGATTATCAGAATAAACATAGAATTTTTTTGTTCTATTATAACTATGCGTTCAATATTCTTTTCAAAAACAAATAAAAAAATTAGATATTAAAATTAGAAATATTAAAAACTAGTTTAAAAATTTTTTCATCTGATATAAAAAAATCTTTTAAAATTATAATATTATAAAAAAATTATTTTATATTTAATATTTCGTAACTATTACCTCTTTTATTTCTTTGTTTTGATTTAATTAATTCATTATCTATCTTTTCTTTTATTTCTTCTATAAAATTTATATCATTTATAAAACTATAAATAAAAGTAAAAGAAGCATTAAAATTAATATTATTATTTCAATTTACTTCTAAATTCCATGGTATATCAATTTCTTTTCAATCTTCAATGAAAGAAAATTGTATTTTATTTCATATTACTTCAATTTTATATTTTCATATCTTTATAGATTTTATATTTATATTTCATTTTATTATTTCTTCTAATTTCTCTATAATTTTTTTAACTATATAATTCTCATTATTTTTAAACATTCTTTTAATTTTATCTATTTTTCATAAATTAATTTTAATTTTAGGAGATTCTAAAAACGAAGATATACTTTCTTTATTTTTAAACAAAACAATAAATTCTTCTCATCAATATCTTATAGATATATCAAAATACTTATTAAAATTTTTCATAACATCTATTAAAATTTTATCAGCAAAAAAATGTCAAAAAATATCATTTATATGTTTAAAAAAATCCAAATCAATAATTCAAACATATATTCATTTTTTCACTTCTTTTTCTAATATATTATCAAATAATGTTTCATAAAAATTTCTAGAAAAATATAAAACTTTATGCTTTTCTCAGCATAAAAATACAGACTTTTCAATTATTCAAAAATCTCATTTTAACATCTGATTTATTCTATCTAACAAAGTATTTTTTGTTTTCTTAAAAAATAATATTATTTTTTTCTTTTTATATTCACTTAATTCAAATTCTTCAATAATTTTATATATTATTTCTATAATTAAATCTCTTATTTTTTTAGCTAATTCTTCGTTAGAATTAGTTAAATTAATTTCATTTTTTAAAATATGCAAAATATCTTTACTTTTGAATTCTTTATTCGATTTTTTTAATATATTTAAAATTATACTTATATTTTCTCTTTCTTCTTCACAATTTAATTCATTTATTTTTTTTATATATTTTTCTATATCTTCAGACTTGAATTCTTTATCTTTTTTTAATAAACAATATAATTCATTTTTTATATTATTTATTTTCTCTTTCTGTGATATCTCATTTAGATTTTTATAAGTTTTTAATCAAGTAATAAAAAAACTTTTTAATAATTTTTTAAATTTTAAATAAACTAAATCTTGTTCTTGTTTTTTTATACTTTCTTTTTTTTCCATAAAAAATTTTTATAAAATAAAAGATAATTATTAATAAATATTATAAATAAATTTTTAAAAAAGTAAAATTTAATATATAGAAATAATATAATTTAATCAATTTCTATCGAAAAAAATATTTCATTTTTTAAATAAATTAAATAGTATATATTCTAAATATAATCAAGTAATTGAATTTGAATAAAAATTTAATACTTTATATGTAAAAGGTCATTTTTTTCAGCTTATAAGGATATTGTTTTCATAATTATAAATAACTATTTTTAAATTATTACAATCTTTGTCTAGCTAATCTATTTTATTATCAAAATCATTGTCTAAATTATCATTACAAGCATTTTCTTCTCAATAATTCTATAATCAAATTAATTCAATTTTTATTTTTCATTTTTCTTTTTTAATTAGAATAGGTGTTTGAATAATTTCTTTATTTATTTTATATACAAAATTTTGCAAATGACAAAAATATTTTTTTATATTTTCATTCTGTTTTAATAATTTTCTTTTTTTATTAATATCTTCTAAAAATTTAGTTAAATTAATATTATGAACTCACTATCTTAATTTAATTTTATTTGAACAAACTCATAAATTTTTATTTATTAATTGAGAAAAATTAATTTTAGAATACAAATTTTTAAAATTATACTAATACATTTTCTTACATTTAGTTCATTGTGGTAATAATAAATCTTTATTTTTTTCATAAAAATATCAATACTTTATATACTAATTTTTATCATACAAAATTATACAATATCATTTATTTAATATTTTATTTAAGTAATTGTTTTTATTGTTTTTTAAATAACTTTCAATATAATTTATAACACTATTCGTAATATTTATTCTATTATAGAATAATTTTATTATTAATATATTTGTTTTGTTAATAAATTTTACAAAATCTTGAACTTTTTTATTATTTCAAGTATAAGAAAAATAATAATGTCATTTAGAAGAAAATATTTTTAATTTATTTAATTCATTCTGTATTTCTTTTTTATCAGAAAAATATTGATTTATAATTTTATTTAATTGTTTATTTACTATTTTTTTATATTCTTCATTTGTTATTTCATTTTGATTAAGTTTTTTATTTGAATGAGTAGTAATATTGGATGCTGTTTTTTTTGTATTGTTTATTTTAAATGTTTTAAAAAAAATCAATAAAACAATTATAAAAAAGAAAAATAATATAATTCTTTTTATCTTCATTTTTAAATAATTAAAATTTTAAAAAATACTTTTTTATATTAATTATAAAATAATAAAAATTTTTACTTATTTTTTAATTTTAAAAAAATGATATTAAATGATAGAGAAGAATTTTGATTCATAAATTTTTTAAGTATAAAATATTTATCTAAAATATGAATAAAGAAAAAAGAAAAGTTAACTAAAGAAAATAAAGAAGAATACATTAAAAGTTTATTAGATTATGTAATTAATTTTTTGAAATTGTGATTTTATTTAGACTTACAAGAATTATATGAAAATAAAGTAAGTTTAGAAGAATTAGATGAAATATATAATTATTTATATAAAAAATATTGAATTAATCAGTCTGCAACTTTATTTTCAGCAGACCAATTAAAAGATTTATCACAGGAACAATTAAGAATATTAGTGCTTTTACATTATTTGACAGTATATTGAAGTAAAAAAGATGAGAACGAAGAAGAAGACGAAACAAATGATTATTCAGAGTATTCAGAAATTCTCGAAGATATAGTAGACGTTTTCTTTCCAAATACTAAAAATTTTGAAGATTTAGAAGAAAAATTTGCAAGCTATTGAGATGATGTAATAGAATTTTTAAAAGTTAAATTAGCTTCTTATCCAAAAATTAAAGTTGATACTATAGATAATATAGAAAAAGAATTAAGTGAATTTTTTCTTTATTCGAAAATTTCACTTAATACTGAAGATTTAACAAATTTTAAAAAATTTTTTATTGAATCAGAAAGATATAAAAAATTTAATATTAATATTGAAAAAATAACGCAGCGTGATATAAAAAGTATTCTTTTTGATGAATGAGCAATAAACGAATTTAATTCAGCACAAGAATTAGAATCATATATATTCTATACTTGATGATTTTCTGTTCCTATATATCATAACAAGCAAAAAATAAAGAAATTAATTTGAAAATTAGATAAACTTGAATGAAATAAAAAAGGTAAATTAATAAAGATTTTAAGTGAATTTTTTGAAAAAATTTGATATTTAGAATTAATAAAAGCAATTGAAAATTGAGAAATTACAAAAGATACATTAAAAAGAATGTTTAAACAAAATAAAAAATTATATGAATTTTTTAAAATTTATAAATCTCATCAAAAATTTTAGTCTATCGTAATTGTATAGTAGTATTCAAATTATTTAAAAAGTAAATATTTCTATACTGATGACAAAAAAATTAAAATTGTTAGACAAATACCAGAAATTGTATTCAAAAGTTGAATCATAAGAACAGATTTATGAAAAATTAGATTAAGCACTATAAATAAAAATAAAGCATTATTAAAAAAACAAATTAAAAATAATCTAAATTATATAAGTCAATTCTTATGAGTTAAATATTTTTGATGTAATTCATTATTTTTAAGTGTATTTATTGAAGTATTAGAAGAAGAATTAAATAATTTTAAAAATAGTAAAAAAACTAATATAAAATTTAATAAGTTGGTAAGTCTTTATAATTATATATTATGAAAAATATATTTGAGAAATAAATGAGAAAATAAATAGATTGTAATAGATAAAACATGAAGAGCAACACAAATAAGTTATAGTAACGAATTTAATATAGATATGTAGAAAGAAATTTTAGATATTGTAAAAAATTTCATAAAAGAATATTTAAGAAGAGGAATAATTAGTTTAGTAAAAGAAAAATTAGAAAAAACAAAGAAAGAAAGAAAAAAATTAGAAGAAGAAATTTATAGATTAACTTGAATTAAATTAAATTATACAAGTAAATATTATTTATATTTAGATAATGATTTAAAATGAATAAAAATACCAACTTGATTTAAAAATTTAGAATGAGATTTAGGAAGATTTTCTTATATAAATTTAGAAACAATAAAAAAAGAATTTTGAGATTCATTATAGTTATGATGATGAGTTAGATAGTTTGACAATGTTGATATAGATTTATTTGTTTGAGAATATAATTTATCTACATGATGATTTTCAATAAATTATTAGGCAGATTACGAATATAAAACCTCAAATTTCATTTTTTCTTGAGATATGACAGAACCTAAAGAAATATTATTACGTTATAAAGATTGAAAAATAGAAAGAAGATATGAAGCTCTAGAAATAATGTATAAAAAATTAAGTAGTTTAGATGATTTAAATGATTATATCTACTTTATTGGATTCCAACTTTTCAGAATGCATAATACACTTGCTTGATATAAAGAAAATTGTTGTAAATGAGAAAGTATTTTATTTTTAACTGATATAACTTTTTCGGAAGAAAGAGATGATGAATATAAAATAGATAATATATTATTTAGAAAAGAATTTTCATTGCATAAAGATTGAGCATATAATATTGATTTTATTTTATTTGATAAAAAAATCTGAATATTTAATTTTAAAAATGTAGTTGGTTCATGAAATTTAAGATATCTTGAAAAAACTTTTAAATGAGAATGATTAAAAAATTTTATTGAATTCTGACTAAATCATTATTTAAGTTTTTATGATGTTCTTTATTAGTCGTTAAAGAAAGATATGTTAGTTACAGAAAAAGAAGAGTATGATTGAATAAGAAAAAAAGTTAAAGAAGAAATTATTAAAGAAATTGAGAAAAAAAATGAAATTGATTCAAATATAGAAAAATTAATTGATGAATATACTGAAAAATTATTCTTAAGATTTGATTTTTCAGAATTGAAAAATAAAATTAAAAGTTTTATTTCACAAATATAAATAATTTACTATTAAAATCACTTCGTTTTATTTTTTATTTCATAGAAAAAAATTTTTGTTTTTATGCTTTTTAAGTTTAATATATTTAGAAGTTTATCAATATCTTTAATATTTATTGTTCATCTAAATACTATTTTATTTCTTTTCTTTTCTGTATTTAATGAAAAGTTTTCTAATTTTTCTTCTATTTGATTTAAAATTTCATTATCATTTGAATATACAACTCAATTAATATAATTATTATTTATAAAAAACTTATAATAATATTCTTTTCAATTAATATTTACTCTATAAGAATAATTATAAACTTTTTCTATTTTTTTCTCATAATTTTTAATTTGATTAAACGAATTATTAAGTTTATTTCATAATTCTTTTAAAAGTTGTTTTTCTTCTTCATCAAAAGCTTTTAGTTTATTAAATATATCTTCAATGTTATCTTTATATGCTAATTCTTTTAATAATTGTTTTTCTAATTTTTCTATATCTTCTAAAGAATATATATTCTTAATTTCATTTATTTCATTTTCTAAATTTTTTACTTTGTTTTGCAAAATTTTTATTGATTTATTTTTACTTTCTAATTCATTTTTAATTTTATTATATTTATAAAGAAAATAAATAGAAGAACTTGATAAAAAAATTAATAAAATATTTAAAATCTAAAATACTGTTTTTCTCATTCTTTTCAAACTAAATATATAAAAAAATAAAAACTTAAAAAATTTTTATTAATTTTTATAATTATGAAATTATTTGATTTAAAATTTTAAATAATATGCATAAATTTTTTAAATAATGAAAAAAATTTTTTTAGAATATTTATGATAATTTCTATAATAATAATTTTAATAATTTGAAATTTAGAACTTTTTATTTTAAATTTATGTATTTATATAAACATTTTGTATTTTGTTGTGTAAAATATATATATTATACATAATTTTATAAAAATAAAAATAATTTTTTATTTAATTTAATTAAATATAAACTTTATAAAGTTTATATAAAAATAAAAATTTTAATTTTAAGAGAATAATTTATTAAATTATTTTTTTTCTGATTATTGATTCAAATTTTTTAGTTAAGTTTTTATCATTTAATACTATTGCATTTTCTTTTGAGTATAAAATAGTAGGTGGTATATATAATTCAAATATACTATTAATTGAATTAGCTCATTTTAATAATAGCATTAATTTATTAGCTTCGTCAATTAATCAGTTAATTTTTGCTATATTTCAAGTATTATGTCTAATTGTGATTGTAAAAAATTCTTGTGGATAGTATAATTTTAAATATCACATAATAAACGAAATAAGACTATAAGCCATACTATGAGACTTATTAAATGCATATCATGCAAAATTTATAATGTACTTTTCAACATATTTTCTAAATATATATTCATTTACTCAATATTTTTTAATAAAATTTTTCAAAGCATCATTAAAAATTTCTCTTATTTTCTCTCATTCTTCTGAATTATCATTTAACAAATGAATCTTTTTTCTTAACGTATCTACTTTTTTAAAGTTTATTCAAGATAGAGCAAAGAAATTAATAATCTGCTCTTGATAAATATAAGTATTATAAGTTACTTTTGTTATATTTTTATGTATTTTATCTAATATTTTTATCGTTTTATCAATTTCTTCTTTATTTTTTATTTTTTTATCAAATTCTTCTAATTCTTCTTTATCAAATAGTATAAATTCTTTTATTCAATGTTTATAATTAGCAAAAGTAGGAATAAATTGCATTGGTCAAGGTCTGTATAATGCTGATACTGCAGAAAGGTCTTCTATATTTGTTGGTTTAATTAATTTTAATGTATTTTTAATTCATTCAGATTCAAATTGAAATATAGAATTAGTTATAGCATTCTGAAAAATTATTTCATATACATTTTGTACTTCTTCGCTTTTTTCATTAACTTTATCTAAAAGTTTTAAGTAAACATTTCTCCAATAAAATTCAGTAGCTTGCCAAAGTTGTTTTTTGTCAGTAAATTTATTTAATTCAGGCGCATATAAATTTCTTTCTTTTTCTCTATTAAATAATATTGTTTGTATAATTTCTTTAATTATTTGAATAGATTCTAGACTAAGAAAATCATATTTAATTAATCATAATCACATAATTTCTTTTTTTTCTAATTCTGTTATATAGAGTGAAGAATTTATATCTTCTCTAAGTCATGTAAAATTATATAATTCATAATTTGATATAACTACTCAACATGCATGAACTCATAATCCTTTTGCTTTATCTAAGAAATATTTTAATGAATTGAAAACAGGTTTAAGAATATGCCAATATTTTTTTATATATTCTTTTCAAGAATCAGAAAGTTTTTCTAATCATTCTCAAGTATCTATATAAGTTTTTATAAGTTTATAAATTTTTTCTCAAGGATTAGATTCATCTTCATCTATATAATTTTTGTATAAAATTTCTAAATCTTGTGAAATTATATTTAAAATTTCAAAATCTATTCATGTATTTCTTGATAATTCTTTAAAAGCTGATTTTATTTTCATAGTCAAAACTGTTCAAATTTTAGCAACTCTATTTTCTCAAAATCTTTTTTTAACATAATTATATATTAAAGTTCTATCTCAAAAATCTACATCAATATCAGGTAAAATATCACTATCTTCTAATTCTTCGTTATCATAAATAATTCATTTTTCTTTTCTTTCTTCTTCAGTTTCAGCATAAAATATCTTTTGTGGTTTATAAATGTGAATCATTCTTTCAAAAGAAAGTTCATATAGTTTAGGGTCAATATCAATAATATTTAATAAATAAGAAATTAATACTCATCATGCACTTCATCTTGATGGTCAAACAGCTACATTATTAGTTTTTCAATAATTTACATAATCAGAAACTACCAAGAAATACGACGAATATCAAAGAAAAGAAATTACAAAATATTCATATTCAAATTCAATTAGTAAATCAGATAAATACCACTTTTTTGTATGAGTTGTATTCTCATAAAGAAAAACATTAGAAAAAATATTAATAAAATCTAAATTTATCTTTGGTTTAATTATTTCTAATAAAGAACTTTTAGAAATATTTTCTCATCATTTTATTTTCTTTTGAATCTCAATATAATCATTTATATAATTTCATATAGGAAATAAATATTCTATAAAAAGATTTAACATTAAATACTTAACTTTCATATATTGCTTTAATAAAACACTTTTTTTATCTTCTTTAATTTTATTAATCTTTTCTATTTCATTTATAATTGTTTTAATTTTATTTTTTAATTGTTCATCTTTTATGTTTTCTAAATTTATTTTTTTAAAATTCTTGAATAAATAAATAAAATACCTATTAACAATTCATCTAATTCATAAATATCTCAGAATAAAATCATCTTTTTCTTTAAATATATCTTTATATTTTTTATATAATTCTTTTATATAAGAGATTTCTTCTTCAAATCACAAATTATAATCAAAAATTCAAGTATAATATGAAAGCTGAATATCATTTTTAACAATTTCTTCAGAAAATACTCATTTTTTATATCATAATAAATGTTCTTTTATGCTGTTTATATCAAATGATTTAATATCTAATCTACATACAAATTCAATTTTTTTTGATAATTTATTAATATTCAATTTTTCTCTATTTTCTTTTTTATTAAGTCATCTTTTTATAAATTCAATTAAATATTTTCTAAAAAATGAATAATATTTTTGATTAATTAAATAAAATTTTTCAAAAAAGTTTAAATTTATATTGTTTATTTTCGTTAATTTATAATATTCGTTTAATAAAGTTTTTAAATTATTATCTTCTATCTTTCTAATAAATTTTTTATATAATTCGTCAATACTAATGTTATCCTCAATCTTAAATTGATTAATTAATTGTTTTCAATCAATTATTAATTTATTATATTTACTTTGTTTTATAAAAGAGTTATAAGTAAAATAAAATAAAATAGTTACTAATAAATTATAATCTTCAAAAATTTTATCTAACTTTTCTACAAACTTATTTATATTGCTTTCATTTAATTTTTCTATTGAATTTAAATTTAATAATTTTAGATATTCATAATTATTAACTAAATATCTAAAGCTTTTATATACAATAAGATAATTTATTAAATTTGCAGCTAAATTTCTTATATTTTTTATATCTCAGCTACTTTTTATTTCTATTTCTTCTATTAGTGTTTTGCTTGCAGTTCATAATTTTAATAATTTTAAATATTCATTTTTTAATTCAAAAAATTTATTTAATTTTTGTTTTATTTCTTCTTCGATATAATATTTTTTTGATTTTTTTCATAAAGTTTTATCTAAATATTTTCAAAGATTATTTATAAAATTAGTTTTTCATTGAATAATTTGTCAAAATAATTTGTACATTTCTCAACAAAATGAAAGAAAACTTTCTATAATATTATCAAATTCTTTTTCTTCAATATCAAGATATAAATGAAAATAAGAATTTAATATATCTATTTTTTGATTTAAAATGTTTTTAAAATCATTTAAATATATTAAATAAGTTATGAAAAAATAATAGAATAAATCAGATTTTTTATTACCTCAAGCTGTATAATTTATAAAGGAAATTAATAGCGAATTTAAAAATAAAAATATATTTGTTATTCATTCATTTATATTTAAATAATAATCTTTATTAATATCAACATTTTTATAATTGTTTGAAATAATATTCTCATAAATTACTTCGCTTATTCAAGCAACAGGAAAATAAAAAAAGTTTAAATTAGTTTTTCATCAAAAAATATCTTCATATTTTTCTATGTCGTTTTTTGTCAAAATAGGAATATTTACATTTGCTATATATCAAGAGTTATATCTTGTAAAATTAAAGTTTCATTTACTTATTGCTTCATTTATATCTCTTAATTTTTTGTTAGTATCAATAATATATCTATTTCAAAAAATATCATTAATAAAAAATAGTATTTTTCATTTTTTTGCTTCTTTAAAAATTCAAGTAGTCTTATTTTTTCAAATAATATATTCTCAATTAGGAAAAATTAATCATAAATCATATCTTGAAGAAATTATCATTATAGAGAAAATTAAATTATAATTAAATCTTTTTTAATAATATAGAATAGAATATTTTTCTACTTATAAAGCAGAAAATAAATTTTATTTATATAAAACAAGTATTAAAGATTTTTTATTTTTTTAAATTTTTTATTTCTTTTAAATATCTAATAACAGATTCAGGTAATAAATATCATAATACATCTTTTGTAATTGGAGTAGTATAATCTAATATATACTTATCTTCGTCTTTGAAATAAATAACTGCTAATTCAAAATATCATTCGCTTCATCAATAAGTATAAGGCGCTATTATAACTGATGCTCAATAATTATTGTCAAATTTAAAAATATATTGTACTGCTATCATTCAAGCTAAATCAAGAAACTTGAAATCTTTTAAAAAAGGTAATAAATTATTTTTTTCTAATAATTCATTTAATTTCCTAATAGATTTTTTTTGTACATTTGATAAAAAATCAAATTTTTCTTTATTTTTTTCGATTATAGAATTTATATCTATTATTTTTTTTGTTTCCATCAGTATAAAATATTAAAAATATAAAATAATTAACTTATAATATTTTTTAGTTCTTTAATATTTTTAATTTTAGAATAATCAACAATTTGTTCATTTTTATATCATAAGTTTAAAGCTTCTTTTATTCTTTTTTCATGCAAAGTTGTTTTTAATATTTTTCAACTTAAATTTAATTCTCATATAAAAATTATATCTTTATTATATTTTTTTCATAAAATTGAATATATAATAGATGCAGCTATAGCTAAATCTAATCATTTGTCGTTAAATGAAATTTCTCATGGAATATTTATAAAAATATCTTTATCTTTTAAAGGCAGTTTTAAATAATTAATAAGTATAGATATTATTAAATCTAATCTTTTATAATTAAATCATATTACATCTCTTTTAGGAAAGCTATATTGTTGAGGAGTGATTAAAGTTTCTATAGGTACTAAAATAGGTCTAGACTGATCTAATCATATTCAAAGTATTCAATCAGAATTTTCTATTAAAAAATTTTGATAATTTTCTGTTTCTATCAATCATTTATTAGTCATCTCAAAAATACCTACTTCATCTGAAGGTCAAAATCTATTTTTCTTTGCTCTTAAAAATCTATAATTTCAATACTTATCTCATTCAAATTGTAAAACTACATCAACAATATGCTCTAAATATTTAGGTCAAGCAATTTCTCAACCTTTTGTTATATGTCAAATTATAAATCAAGTTATTTCGTTTTTCTTTAAATAAAAAGTTAATTTTTCTGATATATATTTTATCTGTGCTACTCATCAAGCAATTCAATCAACATTTTCTGAATATACAGTTTGAATAGAATCAAGCATAACAATATTTGGTTTTTCTTCATCTATAATATTTAATATGTTTTCAATTTTTTCTTCATAAATTATAAAAATATTTTTTCAAATATAATTAATTAAATCAGGATATAATCTTATCAATCTTTCTATAATTTGTTCTTCTAATTCTTCTCAAGAAAAATAAATTATTTTTATATTTTTATTTTTTGTTATTAATTCATTAATTAATTTTAACAGCAAAGTTGATTTTCAAATTCAAGGTTCTCATCATAACAAATATATTCAAGCTTTTTTGATTCAATTAACTAGAATCCTTTTTAATTCCTTACTTTGAATATCATAATAATATTTATTCTTATTTGAAAAATCACTTTTCAATTTACTTATAATTTCTTTTTTTCTTTCTATAATTTCTTTTCATTTATCTTTGTCAATTCTTATTTTTTTCTTTTTTGTTTTTTCTTCTTCGTCTCAAAAAGCAACAAAAGTACCAAATTTTCAACAATTTGGGCATTTTCAAAGTTTTATTGCAGATACATATCAACAATTATTACATTTATATTTCATAAAAATATTATTTTATTGCTAAAATTAACTTAATATTAATTAATAATTAATATAGATTTGAAAATATATAAAAATTTTTTATAATGAATATTTTAAATTTTGATAATAAATTAATTCAAATATATAAATCAAGGTTCTATTTCAATTAATTGATATTTTTTATTCAAATCTATTTTACTTTTAGATAAAATATATATATTTCTATTTTTTCATTCTATTTTTCAAATACATTTATAAATGTTATATTTAAATATATA
>Ga0256836_1001088_pt1 | contig 12734 bp, 15 predicted proteins | sample 4561380metaG_FD_185974 | JGI IMG/M metagenome (GOLD analysis project Ga0256836, IMG submission 185974) | Hydrothermal vent microbial communities from Guaymas Basin, Mexico - 4561-380 | ecosystem: Environmental > Aquatic > Marine > Hydrothermal vents | place: Mexico: Guaymas Basin | collected...
TGGGGTTATTCAAACAGACTTCTTGATATGGCTAAATATATTTTAAGCAAGTAATGTTATAATTTTGAAAAAAAGGAGAAATATGAAAATTAATTCGCCAAAAGATTTACCTTTACAAAAAGGGGAGAGGGTTTTTGTTAGATGTGATTTTAATGTGCCTTTAGATGAGTTTGGTAATATAATGGATGATAGAAGAATAAGAATGGCTCTTCCTACTATAAAATATCTCCTTGATAATGAGTGTAAGATTGTAATAGCTTCTCATCTTGGTCGTCCTAAAGGGGAATTTAATGAAAAATATTCTCTAAAGCCTGTTGCAAAAAGATTATCTCATCTTTTAAAACAAGATATTATTATGGCAAATGATGTAGTGGGTCCTGATGCAAAGGAAAAAGCTGCGAATTTAAAAGACGGGGATATTTTGCTTCTTGAAAATGTAAGGTTTGACCCAAGAGAAACTAAAAATGATGAAGGTTTTGCAAAAGAGTTGAGTGAATTTGGAGATTTTTATATAAATGACGCTTTTGGAGTATCTCACAGGGCTCACGCGAGTGTTGAGGCGATTACAAGATTTTATGATGAGTGTCATAAGGCGGCGGGATTTTTACTTTTAAAAGAGATTAACTTTTTTGAAAAACTTATTAAAAACCCGGTGCGCCCATTTGTTGCTGTTGTTGGGGGAAGTAAAGTAAGCGGAAAACTTCAGGCACTTATTAATCTTTTGCCAAAAGTTGATAAAATGATAATCGGCGGGGGAATGGCTTTTACTTTTTTAAAAGCTCAAGGATATAATGTAGGAAATTCTTTAGTAGAAGATGATTTAATTGATGAAGCTTTAAAAATTATGGCTGAAGCTAAAAGACTTGGAGTTAAATTTTATCTGCCTGTAGATATTGTGGTTGCGAATAAATTCAGTGAAGATGCTATGGTTAAGTACGTAACCTATCAGGAAATTCCGGATGGATGGATGGGACTTGATATAGGACCTGCGAGTGTCAGGCTTTTTGGAGAGGTTTTATGGGATGCCCAGACTATTTTATGGAACGGTCCTATGGGTGTTTATGAAATGGATAAATTTGCAAGGGGGACTTTTAAAATCTCTCACGAAATTGCAAGAAGCCACGGTATTAAAGTAGTAGGCGGTGGAGATACTGCAGATGCCGTTCAAAGAGCGGGAGATGATGAAGAGATGACATTTATTTCAACCGGAGGAGGAGCTAGTTTAGAACTTCTTGAAGGTAAAAAACTCCCAGGAGTTGCAGCGCTTGAGATTCCTGATGAAGTGAGTTGTCAATGATAGTGGCGGCTAACTTTAAAATGCATAAAACCAGAAAAAGCACAATTGAGTATTTAAAAAATCTAAAACAGATGGATTTTAAAGATGTGGAGGTTAGGGTTTTTCCTCCTTTTAGTGCTTTAATAGAAGATGATTTAATCGGCGCACAAAACGCTTATCCTGCAATAAACGGGGCATATACGGGAGAGATAGGCCTAGAGCAATTAAATGAATTTAATATAAAAACAATCCTTTTAGGGCACAGTGAAAGGCGCCATATTTTAGGTGAGACTCAGGAATTTATTGCAAAAAAATTTAATTTTTACAAGCAAAACGGTTTTAGAATTTTTTATTGTGTAGGAGAGCCGCTTGAAATTAGAAAAAAAGGAATTGAAGCAGTAGTTGATTATATAAAAAAGCAGTTTGAAGGAATTGACTTAAATTATGAAAATTTGGTTATTGCATATGAGCCTGTGTGGGCAATAGGTACAGGGGTTAGTGCAACTGAAGAAGAGATAAAAGAGACCCATAAAAAAATAAGAAAATTTACAACTGCGCCGATTTTATACGGAGGGAGCGTAAAACTTAATAATATATCTTCTATTTTGGATATAGAAAATGTTGATGGTGTATTAGTTGGAAGTGCGAGTTTAGATGTTGATGTGTTTAAAAAAATGATTGAAATAGCAAAGGAGAAAAAATGATAATGCAGGGAAAAAAAGGACTGATTATTGGAGTTGCAAACAACCGTTCAATTGCATACGGAATTGCAAAGGCGTGTAAAAATCAGGGAGCAGATATAATTTTGACTTATCAAAACGATAAGCTGAAAAAAAGAGTTGAAAAAGTGGCAGATGAACTTGATGTAAAAAATATTTATCCTTTAGATGTAAGTAAGCCAGAAGAAATTGATGCATTAAAAGAAACAATTGAAAAAGATTATGGAAAAATAGACTTTTTAGTTCACTCTGTTGCATACGCTCCAAGAGAGGCGCTTGATGGAAAATTTATTGATACAACTAAAGAAGCTTTTAATATTGCAATGGAAATTAGTGTATATTCGTTAATTGAGGTTGTGCAAAAACTTGAGCCTGTTTTAAATGACGGTGCGAGTATTTTAACTCTTACTTATCTTGGAAGTCAAAGATATGTGCCTCATTATAATGTAATGGGGGTTGCTAAAGCGGCTCTTGAAGCAAGTGTTAGGTATTTAGCAGTAGATTTAGGAGAAAGAAAAATAAGAATTAATGCTCTTAGTGCTGGTCCTATTAAAACACTTGCGGCAAGCGGAATTGGGGATTTTAGCGAAATACTTAAATATAATGAAAAAAATTCGCCTCTTAGAAAAAACGTTACAATTGATGAGGTAGGTAATTCTGCTATGTATTTACTAAGCGACCTCTCAAGCGGGGTTACGGCAGAAGTGCATTTTGTAGATAGCGGCTATAACATTATGGGAATGCCTCTTTATGAAAAAGATAACAGTTAGTTTTCCCATTTGAAAAGGCACAAAAATCACACAAAACTATTTGATTTTTTGAGAATTTATAGATATAATTGTAGGACAAAATTTAAATAAAGGAGAGAGAATGCTAAAAAAATTATCTTTAGCAGCATTAATCGCAATGGGTGGAGCAAGTTTTGCAAGTGCAACTCCATTAACTGAAGCTATTAAAAATGTTAATTTTGGTGGATATTTAAGAGTAAGAATATATCACGAAAGTGATAAAGATTATACAACTAAATGGAGAACAACAGCTCTATTTAAATTCAGCGTACCTGTAAGTGAAGAATTAAAATTCAACACTGGATATGCATTTGACTGGAGTATTAATTCAAATGGAACAGCTATAAATGAAGTAAATGGTGAAACTACACCACCAGCACCAGCAGCTGGAAATGTTAAGTTCTTTTTACAATATTCAAAAGATAACTTAACTGCTCTTGTTGGTAAAATTCCAGTACCTACTCCAATTACTTCAACAGGTGTTGGGGAAACTACAGGTGCAGGTGTTTTAGCACTTTATAAAGTAAATCCAAATTTAACTATCGCAGCAGCTGGAATTGATGCAATGGTAGGAAATGACCTTTACAATCCAAATGGTAAAAATGTATATACAGCTGGAGTATTATTTAATCAAGATAATGTAAGTGCTGAGGCTTGGTATTTTAATGTGGATGATGCAATTGATTCTGATATTGTTCTTAGAGCAACATATAAAATGCCAGAAAACGGATTAGCTCTACATGCAGATTTTGCAACAGCTGAACTTGATGATAAAAATGTTGCGACTGGAGCAAAAATTGGAGCTGATATAACAGGAGTTAAATTAGATAAAACTCAGACATATTTTAATATTTCTGCTACGTATGCAAAAGACGGTGTTTGTGCAAAACTTGGATATGCTCAAACTGGAGAAGACGGTGGTATTGTAGCACTTGATAGTGATTCACCAATTGCAGCAGTTCTTCCAACTGAGCAAAAAACAGGAATTGCAGACACAGCTGACACAAGTGCAATTTATGGAAAAGTTGGATACACTGTAGATGCTAAAACTAACGTATTTGCAGCAGCTTCTGTAATTGATGCAAGTGAAGATGCAGGGGATAAAGACTATAATGAATATCTTGTAGGTGTAAAATATAAATACACTAAAAAAATGAATGTTTATGCTTATTATTCAATTCTTGATGGAGATAATGGAGCTAAAGACAAAGACAATAACGAAGCAAGAATTGAATTTAAATACAGCTTCTAATTTTTCCCGGGGCTTTTGCCCTTTTTATTTTAAAATAAAAGTGTTTGACACCTTTAAGCTTAAAAATTTTTATCTATTTAGCAACTCTTTTAGTTTCTTATTGTCCATTACTTTAATTGCTTTTTCACAGTAACATATAATCTCTTCGTTTTTTAGCCTGCTTAAAATTCTGCTAAGTGTCTCAGCACTCATTCCAAGTTCTTTTGCAAGCATATATTTTTTTTTGCGGATAAATTTTTTAGGAAAATTAAGAAGTGCATATATTACTCTTTTTGTTGTGTCATACTTTTGAAGTTTATTAAATTCAATCTCCTGCATAATCTGATTGCTTAGCATTTTAATAATTCTGTCACTAAAAGGAGGGGAAGAAATATATTTTTGAAATTTTTCAAAGTCAATTTTAATAATTTCGCTTTCGCTTTCGCTTTTTGCGTTAAGACAGTAAGGTTTGTTTTGAATTTGTGCAATAAGTCCAAAAATATCCCCACATCCAAACTGATTTTTTGGAATAATGTTTCCTTTTAGATCCACATCATAGGTTAAAACCTGTCCTTTTACTATTCCGTAAAAATATTTTTGTTTTTCACCTTCATAATAGATTATTTCATCTTTGTTAAATTTTTTAATTTTTGAAAAAGATGAAATATCTTTTAAAATTGAATCTTCTATGTTAAAAAATAGAGAAATCTGTTTTAGTTTTTTTCTCATTCTTCAATTCTTATATAATTTATCGGTTTGATTACAAATTCAAGAGTTTCAATTTCTTTAATGGCTTTTTTAATCTCTTTTTCTTTACATTTATGAGTTGCAAAAAGAAGTTTTACATATCCGTTTTTTGGTTTTTGTAAAAAACTCTCTATTGAAATATTGTTTTTAGCTAAAATATGGGCAATTTTTTCAAGAACTCCTACTTTATCATTTACTGCAATTCTAAGGTAATATTTACTCTCAATTTCTTCAATCGGTTTAAGGGAGAGTTTTTCAATTTCAAGAGGAATTTTGTATCCAAGCATCGGATTTTTATTTCCTCTTGTAATTTCTATTATATCGCTAATTACCGCGCTTGCAGTAGCATCTCCTCCTGCTCCCGGTCCGTAGTACATAGTCTCTTCCACTACATCTCCTATAACACTTACTGCATTCATAACGCCTTCAACTTTACTTATCATCTCTTTTTGTTTTATTAAAGTAGGATGGACTCTAAGTTCTATTTCGTTTTGTGTTTTTTTTGCAATTCCAAGAAGTTTTATCTCATATCCAAACTCTTTTGCAAATTCAATATCTGTAAGATTTATGTTTTCAATACCTTCAATTAAGATATCTTCCGGTTTTGCATCAATATTATATGCAATACTTGCTAAAATCAATAGTTTATGGGCTGCGTCATATCCACCAACGTCAAACGTTGGGTCAGCTTCTGCATATCCTAACTCCTGAGATTCTTTTAAAACTTCTTTATAATCTCTTCCTTTTTTCATTTCACTTAAAATATAATTACAGGTTCCGTTTATTATACCTTTTATTTCTAAAATATGATTAGCACTAAGTCCATCACGCAGTGCTTTAATAATAGGGATACCACCGGCTACGCTTGCTTCATATTCAAAAGGTGTTTTAGCAAGTTTTTGAAGCTCAAACCTGTGATACGCAAGAAGGGCTTTATTTGCAGTTACTACTGCTTTTTTGTGAATTAAGGCGTCTTTTACTACTTCATATGCCTTTTCAACTCCTCCCATAAGCTCTACTACTATATCAATTTCTGGGTCTTGGGTTACTTCTTTGTAATCAGTTGTAAGGGGAATATTAATATCTCTTTTTTTATTTAAATCCCTTACCACTCCTTTTATTACTTTTATCTCTTTTCCGGCTCTGGCTTTTATAATTTCTTTATTTTTTTCTAAATTTTTAATAACAGCCTCTCCTACTGTTCCTACTCCTACAATTCCTATTTTAACCATTATTTTCCTTTAAAATCTCCTCTATTTTATTTTGTGAAATATTAAGTTTTTTAGAAATTTCTTTGTCTGAAAATCCGAGTTCTTTTAACATTAAGATTTTGCCTTTTAAAATACCTTTTTTGATTCCTTCTTGTAAGCCTTTTTCTAAACCTTTTTCAAGTCCTATTTCATAGCTTGGTAAATCTTCCCATGTTAAATTTTGAAGTCCCATTTCTGCCTCCTTAACTTCTTGTTTTAAATTTCTACTGGTTGATAGTTCTTCAAGCATTAAAAGATATTTTCTAAATTCGTTTTCATTTTTTGAAAGTAAATATAATTTGTGTAAAATTTCTTTTATAACTTCTTTTGGATTGTGTCCTCTAAAATCGCACAATATTGCAAGCACCAAAGCTTTTGGATTATTTATTTTTAAAAATCTATCACACGGAATTGTTTTTAAATCTATTATTTCATAAGAGAATTTACAGCTATGCGTTTTAATTCTGTTTTTCATTGAAAGTTTTTCTTTACCGATATATAAAACATATTGAAAAATATCGTAAGGATATCTTGAATAAATTTCTAAAAAGTATCTTGCCATTCTTATATGTATATTTTTATCGTTTCTGCTTTGAAATTCAATATGAATTATTTTTTCATTTGCTTTTATTAAAATATCGACATCTATTTTCTCAATTTTCGGAAATTCAAAATCCAAAAATTCAAAGTCATTTACTTCAATATTCAAGATATATTTTAATACCTCTTTTACTGCTTCTTTTGTTATGTCTTTTAAAATTAAATCTTTTTTCACTTAAAGCTCTTTAAAAAATGTTTTACATTTTTTGCAGCCTGACGAATTCTTTTTTCGTTTTCTATTAAAGCTATTCTTACATAATCATCTCCATAAGCTCCAAATCCAATTCCAGGACTTACTGCTATATGAGCTTCGGTTAATAATCTTTTTGAAAATTCCAGACTTCCAAGCTTTCTTGCAACTTCTGGAATTTTTGCCCATACAAACATAGTGGCACGCGGTTTTTCAATTTCCCATCCGGCATTTGCAAAACTTTCAATTAATACATTTCTTCTTTTTTCGTACGTTTTTGCTATCTCTTTTGGGAGATGAGCGTATTCTTTAAGTGCCACAGTGGCTGCTACCTGAATAGGAGTAAACATTCCATAATCAATCCACGATTTATATTTTTGAAGTGCGCCGATTAAGGTAGGGTTACCTACCATAAATCCGACTCTCCATCCGGCCATATTGTAGCTTTTAGATAAAGTAAAACTCTCAACTGCTACCTCTTTTGCCCCTTTTGCTTCGAAAATACTTGGGGTTTTGTATCCATCAAAAGTAATATCAGCATATGCAATATCACTTATAATATAAAGTCCTTCTTCTTTTGCAAAATCAACCGCTTTTTGATAAAAATTTTTTGTAACAGTTACTGTTGTTGGATTGTGTGGAAAATTGAGTACTAAAAATTTCGGTTTTGGAACACTTTCTATTACAGCTTGTTTAAGTTGTTCAAAAAACTCATTTTCATTGAGTTCATAATTTTCATTGTATGTAAGTTTTACTTTTCTAACACTCGCCCCTGCAAGCATAAAAGCGTATGAATGGATAGGGTATGTTGGGTCCGGTACGATTGCAACATCTCCTACATTTGTAATTGCCTGTGTTAAATGAACATATCCTTCTTTGCTTCCCATTGTAACAACAGCCTCAGTTTCCGGATCAAATGTAACTCCGTATCTTCTAGCATACCAGTTACAAATTGCCTCTCTTAGTTTATAAATTCCCTTACTGACTGAATATCTGTGGTTTTTTGGCTTTTGTGCCGCTTCTATTAATTTATCTACAATAGGTTTTGGAGTGGGGCCGTCCGGATTTCCCATTGAAAAATCTATTATATCTTCTCCGGCTCTTCTTGCCTGCATTTTTAAATCATTAATTACAGCAAAAATATAATTAGGAAGTCTTTCTATTCTTTCAAAATGGTTCATTGTATTCCTTTTATGAAAATTCCTCTTTTTATGTTTTCTTTTGTGAAATTATCTCGTATTTTAATATATTTACACATAGGTGGTATTAAAAGAATAACTTTTTTTTCTATATTTTTTTTTGCAATTATTCCTATTATATTTAGGTTTTTATCATAAAACGCTATATACGGATACCATCTGTCGTATTTAGAAGTAGAGATAGATATTTTTTTAAAATTGTTTATATCAAAAAAATATTCCCCCCTTATATTTAGATATGCTTTTAGTTTATTTGTTACTTTTGGGACATTTAGTATTTCGTTTTTACAATCTATTATGTATTTAAAATCATTTTCTTTTTTTAATCCGACTACATTACATTGAAAATTTTGAATTTCATTAATAAAACTTACAGGGTCTATATGGTGTTTTGAGAGCATTTCTATTGTAATTGAATAATTACCGTCTTTTTTTACAGATGAAGGGTAAAAATAGTAATAACCTAAATTTTTTAAAGTTGAATAGAGTGTTTTTGTATTGAAAATCGGATTATTGTTTAAAAATATAAAACTTGGATGAATAAGTTTTGGTTTGTTAAAAAAGAGCTCAATTAGTCCGTTTTCTTTTAAAATGGTTACAATTTCAGGAAGGGATGTTATGTTTTTATCAAAAATTACAGTTTTAATAAGTCCTTGATATTCGTTATATATTTTTTGACCGACAATATTTTTAACTAAATTTGCATTTGATGCAAGAGAAAAAGTGATAATCAAAAAAAAAATAAGTTTTTTCATGGTCTAAAGCCTTTTTTTACATATTCGTATTTGCCGTTATGAAAATAAAGTCTTATTATTTTTTTTGTATTAGGTGTAATTGTAGTATTTCCATATTCGATAGTTACATTTCCGTGTCCGAATTTTATTAAATAATTACTTCCATTTAAGGTTTTAGGGTTAGAAGTTAAATACTCGATTGTTTTATTATTGTCTAAATTAACAGCTTTAAACCATATTTTTTCATTTGGTATGATAATGATTTTTTCCGGGATTGATATTTTTGTTGTTATTTTTTGTGAATAGTTGTTTTCTTTTAAAGAGCTGTTTTCTTCTTTTGATGGTTTTAAATTTTGATTGTTTGATACTTTTTGTGTAATATTGTTTTCTTTAGAAATATTTTCTTCTTGAGGTTTAGGAGTTGTTATTTTAAAATTATCAGGAGTGTATGTTTGTTTTTTTTGATTAGAAGGTTTGTTTAAGTTTAGATAAATTATTCCTCCGCTTATTAATAAAAGAGCTGTCGCTAATATATAAATAATATTTTTTTCTTTTTTTGTCGTTTTTATTTCTTCTTGTTGAGGTTTAGTTTCTTTTTTATCGGGTTTAGGTTTTATGTTGTTGTGTTGGTCATACTCATTTATTAAATAACTTAAATCTTCATTAAATTCTCTTTGTATTATTTTAATAAATCCTAAAAACTTAACCCTTGGTATTTTTTCATACTCTTTGTTTTTTATGTATCTCAAAGAAATAGGGGAAATTTTTGTCCTTGCAGATATTTCTTCTATTGAATACTTTTCAAAAAATTTAGCACTCATTTGTAATCCTATCTATTAATATTGCAGCTGCAACTGAGACATTAAGAGAGTCAAATTCTCTTTTCATTTCAATTGTAAGTATTTCATCAAGTTTTTCTTTTACACGCTTACTTAGTCCTTCACCTTCATTCCCCATAATAAGTGCAATTTTTTCTTTTTTTGAAGGACGGCACTCTCCGCCAAGGTCTGCTCCTATTAAATGATATTTTTTTGTTTTTAATATGTTTAAAAGTTCAAGAATATTTTGAAAAGTAATAATTTTCATATCAAGAGCAGCTCCTGCGCTTGTTCTTATGACTCTATCCCATTTTAGCTCTTTAATTCCTGTAATGATTAATAAGTCAATTCCAAGAGCATAAGCGGTTCTAACTATCGCTCCTATATTTCCCATATCTGTTACGTTATCAAGCACTAGGATTTTATCACCTACAATATCCCACTCTTGAGGAGTAAATTCTATTTTTGCAAAAAAGCCTTGGTGGTTGCCGCTGTGGCTTAGTTTTTGAGCTGTTTTGTTGTCTATAAATTTTACTTTGAATTTACTGAATTTTTTAAGTTCGTTTTTATTTAGCTTTTTTGCAATTAAAATTTCTTTAACAATACCGGGGTGTTTTTGAATTATGTATTCAACTACTCTTTTTCCATAAACTATCATAAAAGTATTTTATCAAAATTATTGCTCTTTTAAGAGTTCTTGATATATTTCTTTTGCAGATTTATCACTTATTTTTGCAAGCAGTTTTGATTTTTCTTTAAGGGGCAGGGGAAGCTTAAAAATATTTTCATATGAAAGTTCAAGAGTCTCTTTTTTAGGAGCTTTATTGATTACAACAACCCACTCTCCCTTTGTGTTTAGAAGATTTATATCCTTTGCTTTTGCTTTTATAAATGTTTCATGCATTTTTGTAAGTTCTTTTGCTAAAAATACTTCTCTATCTGGAGCGAGTTTTTTTAGTTCGTTTATAAGTTTTTCTATTCTGTGCGGAGATTCGTAAAGAATTGCAATTTTGCCGGAGTTTAGGATTTCTTTTAATTTCTCGCTTCTTTCATTTCCTTTGTGGGGCAAAAACGCGTGAAAACAAAAATCCCCTTCAAAGCCGCTTGCCACATAAGCCGTTAGTGCTGCGTTGGCTCCCGGAATTACTGTATAAGGAATGTTGTGTTTTTGGCAAAATTTTACAAGTTTACTTCCGGGGTCGCTAATTCCCGGCATTCCCGCATCACTTACATAAACTACATTTTTTGATTTTAGACTCTCAGGGTTTAGTTTTGATAATACCTTATCTTCATTATGAGAGTGCATTGAAATGAATTCTTTGTTTGTTGGAATTTTTAAAAGATTTAGCAGTTTTTTTGTAACACGGGTATCTTCACAAAAGATGATTTCAGCATTTTCAAGGGCTTTTAAAGCCCTTTTTGATATGTCCTCTAAGTTTCCTATTGGAGTTGGGACAAGACTTAACAATTAAGCAAGTCCGTATTTTTTCTTAAATTTATCTACTTTACCACCTCTGTCGATATTTCTTTCTTTACCTGTATAGAACGGATGGCATTGGTCACATACTTCAATTCTAAGTTCTGGTTTTGTTGAAAGAATAGTAAATTTATGACCGCAAGTACAGCTAACTTGGCACTCTACATATTCAGGATGAATACCTTTTTTCATTTTTATCCTTTTAGGCTTTTTTAAGTGCGAAATTCTACAACTTTAATCTTAAAGTTTTCTTAATTTAAGCAAAATGTAAGAAAGTAAATATAATCTGACAGACACTAAATTGCTTAATAAAAAAAGAAAACAAAAATTAAGCTCTTTGTTCTCTTGGTCTTGCTTCGTTTACTCTAAGTCTTCTACCTTGAAATTCTTTTCCATCTAATTCTTCAATAGCAGTTTCAGCTCCGCTTTCCATATCGATAAATCCGAAACCTTTGCTTCTTCCTGTTTCTCTATCATTAATAATTTTTGCGTTTAACACTTCTCCGTATTGTGAGAATAGTTCTTTAAGTTCTTCTGCTGAAGCGTTATAGTTGATGTTTCCTACGTAAATTGTTTTCATTGTTCGTCCTAAAATTTAATTTGCACTGACATTATATCTGTAAAAAATAAAAAAAGCAAATTTTTTTTAAGAAAATGGTATAATTTATAAAAAAAGGATAAATATGGGTGTAAAACAACATTATATTGAATTTAGAAATGCATTAAGTAAAGGTGATACTCAAAAAGCTCAAGAAGAGTTTGAAAAAGCGTTTAATGAAGCGTTTTTATGGTATCAGCAAAAACTTACTAACAATGAAAAGTTTGATTTAACCAATGAAGAAGAGCTTTTTGCGGTAGTTACTCTTTTTGATAATATGATAGGTTTTTATAAAGAAGGAATGATTGAAGAAGGTGTAGCTTTTGCGGAATCTATGGTAGAGCTTGTAGATTCGTCAAAACTTAAAGAGATGTTTAAAGGCTTTTCTCTTGGAATGCAAAGCGGAGTGCCTTTAGATGAGTTTATGAGGGAGTATGTGGATTTAAGCAAGGTAGATGAAGAATATCCTCAGTTTTTATGCAACTTCAAAGAAAAAATAAAAGAGCTTATAAATTAGTGTAGATATTAGTCTCTATTTTTAAACTAAATCCAAAAGGGGTTTTAATATCTAAAAGGGCTCTTTTATTTCCCGGGTTTTTTTTAAGTTCATTATAAATTGAGATTAAATCCTCTTCATAGTTTTTTGAAATTTCCCTTTGAATTATGCTAATTTCTTCTTTAATTGCCGCTTTTTCATTTTTAGCTTCGTCAAGATTCATTATTTTTTTGCATGTTACCCTTAAAAATTCTCCGCTTTTATCAATATATGCTTTTATTGCAATTGGTTCATCAAGGTTAAATTCATTTAATTTTTGAAGGTCTCTTTCAAAAATCATAATATCTATTTTTCCGTGATAATCCATAAGGGTGGCTATTGCAAATTTGTTTCCTTTTTTTGAAATTCTGACTTTCATACCTTCGATTTTTCCTATAAAAAGCGCTTCTTGTCCTATAATTTCTTCAACTTCGCTTGAGAGGTTGTAATTTAATTCGTTTATTTTTTCTTTGTAAGGGTCAAGAGGGTGTGCTGAGACATAGAATCCTAGAGTTTCATACTCTCCCTCAAGAAGTGTTTTCATATCAAATTCATCTGTTATTTTTATTTCA
>Ga0256836_1001090_pt1 | contig 12698 bp, 10 predicted proteins | sample 4561380metaG_FD_185974 | JGI IMG/M metagenome (GOLD analysis project Ga0256836, IMG submission 185974) | Hydrothermal vent microbial communities from Guaymas Basin, Mexico - 4561-380 | ecosystem: Environmental > Aquatic > Marine > Hydrothermal vents | place: Mexico: Guaymas Basin | collected...
AGGACTTGAAATTGAAAAGTTAGCTACTATTGTAGATAGTGGAGTTGATACCCCGGGATTTTTTTTACCTAAAGCAAATAAACAAAGCAAAGAGATTTTTTATAATTCCGATATGGTAATAAGTAAAGGAATGGGTAATTTTGAAGTTTTGTTTAATGAAGCAAATAAAGAGGTGTTTTTTCTTTTTAAAGTTAAATGCGAAGCTGTAGCAAGCGAAATTAATGCTAATGTTGGTGATTATGTGGTGCTTAGGAGCGAGAAATAAAAGAAAGGATAGATAATGTATTTTAGCGATTTGCTTTTAAAGCTTCAGGAATTTTGGAAGAATAAAGGATGTAATATAGTAATGCCGTATGATTTTCCAAGCGGAGCTGGAACGTTTCATCCCGCAACTCTTCTTAGAAGTCTTGAAAATAAACCTTGGAGGGTAGCTTACGTTGCTCCAAGTAGAAGACCAACCGATGGTAGATATGGAGAAAATCCAAATAGACTTGGAAGTTATTATCAGTTTCAAGTTATTATAAAGCCAAGCCCAGATAATATTCAGGAGATGTATCTTGAGAGTTTAGAATATTTAGGACTTAATTTAAAAGAACACGACATTAGATTTGTAGAAGATAACTGGGAATCTCCTACTCTTGGAGCGTGGGGACTTGGATGGGAAGTTTGGCTTGATGGAATGGAAATCACTCAATTTACTTATTTCCAACAAGTTGGTGGAATAAAAACTTTTCCTGTGCCAGTCGAAATTACTTATGGAACAGAAAGACTTGCGATGTATCTTCAAGGAGTAGATAACGTTTATGACATAAAATGGAATGAAACTACAACTTATGGAGATATGCACAAACAAAGCGAATATGAGTTTTCAAAATATAATTTTGAAGTAGCGGATGTTCAAATGCTTTTTAAATGGTTTGAAGATAGTAGAAGGGAAGCTAAAAGATGTATTGAAGCAAATTTACCGCTTCCAGCTTATGATTATGTTATTTTTTCAAGCCATATTTTTAACGTGCTTGATGCAAGAAAAGCGATATCTCAAACCGAAAGGCAAAATTATATTTTAAAAATAAGAGAACTTGCAAGTATGGTTGCTAAAAAGTATGTTGAGGTAGTTAATGGAGAAAATAATGAAAATTAAAGAAATTTATAATTTTTTAAACGAAATTTCTCCGTTTGAACTTCAAGAAGATTGGGATAATAGCGGACTTTTGATTGGAAATTTTGAAGAAGAAGTAAAAAAAGTTTATTTGACGCTGGATATTGATGAGAGCGTAATGGAAAAAGTAGAAGAAAATTCTTTAATTATTGCTCATCATCCTATTATTTTTAAAGGTTTAAAAACTCTTAGAGGAGATAATTTTTCTTCTAAATTTGCCATTGAATGTATCAAAAAAAACGTAAGTTATATTGCGATGCATACAAATTTTGATAAGACTCATTTAAATGTTTATTTTGCTACGAAAGTTTTGGGTCTTGATGGTGAAAGTGAGGGTTTTATATTTTATAGCGATGTGTTTATGGAATTTGAAAAATTAGTTGATTTGGTAAAAGAGAGAATGAAATTAAATTATTTAAAAGTTGTAAAATCAAGAAATTTTGTTAAAAGAGTTGCTATTACTACCGGTGCTGGTATGAGTTTATTACCTTTAATAAAAGCTGATTGTTTTTTAACGGGAGATATTAAATATCATGAAGCGATGGATGCTAAAGCAAAAGAAATTAGTTTAATCGATATAGGACATTATGAGAGTGAAAAATATTTTGTAGATTGTTTGTATGAAGAGGTAAAGGATTTGAATGTAGAGATTATAAAAATCAATTCTCAAAATCCGTTTAATTTAATTTGATATAATTTCAATAAAAAAGGTAGGGAATGAATAAGTTTTTAAAAGATTTAATCGAATTAAATAGGCTTGAGAGAAAGCTAAAAGAATTTGAACCAGTTGAAAGAAACATTAAAGCTCCTTTAATTAAGCTTGAAAATCAAAGGAAAGCTCTAGAAGAAAGACTTGAAAAGTTAGAAGAAGAGATTAAAAATATAAAATTAAAAAGAAGTAAAAACGAACTTTTAATTGCAGAACTTAAAGAAAAATTAAAAGAAATTGAAGAAAAACAAGCAAAAGTAAAAAGCGAAAAAGAATTTAAAGCTCTTCAAATCGAAGAAGAATTAGCAAGAGAACAAATTGAAAGTGCTAATGAAGAGATTGAAAGACTTGAGAAAATTTTAGAACAAAAAGAAGAAGAAAAGGCTGAATTAAAAAAAGAACTTGAAAAACTTGAAGCGGATATTACTTTACAAGAAGTTGAAGTAAGAGAAAAATTGGAAGTAATTGAAAAGCAAAAAGAAGAAATTTACAAAAATAGAGAAAAAATAATTAGTGAGCTTAATCCAAAGATTTATAGATTTTATGAAAAAATTAAAAGATGGGCTGGAATTACTGCAGTAACTCCTATTAGAAAACAAGCTTGTAGCGGTTGTAACATGAAAATAAACGATAAAGTTTTTAGCGAAGTGTTAAAAGGCGAAGAGATTGTGACTTGTCCTCATTGTGGTAGAGTATTGTATGTTGAAGAAGAAGAATAGTTTTGTAATTTTTTATTTCTTTTTTACTTTCTTAATTTATATAGTTTCTCTACCTTTTCTTATTTTTTTAAGTTTTAAAAAGAAATATAAAAAATCCATTCCTGCGCGTTTTTTCCTTTTTAAAAATCCTCCTTTTGAAAAAAAACTTTATTGGTTTCACGCTTGTTCTTTAGGAGAAACGAGAGCTTTAAAACCTATTATCGAAAGATTTAAGGAAGTGAATTTAAGCGTTATTACAAATACTGGATTTGAAGAAGCAAAAAAATTAGGCTCTAACGTAAGATTTTTGCCATACGAGATTTTTTTGCCTTTTTGGGTAAAACCTTGTAAATCTCTTGTGGTGATGGAAGCGGAACTTTGGTATATGCTTTTTTTTATGGCGAAGAGAAGATGTAGAAAAACTATTTTGCTTAATGCTAGAATTAGTGATAAAAGTTATTCAAAGTATTTAAAGTTTCGCTGGTTTTATAAAAAAGTTTTTGAAAATATAGACTTAGTGCTTGCTCAAAGCAAAAAAGATAAAGAGCGTTTGGAAAAACTTGGCGCTAAAAATATAAAAGTTGTTGGAAATATCAAAACTATTTTTAAACCAAACATTACTAAACACTATAAAAAATCAAAGCCTCTTTTGGTAATTGCTTCAACTCACGCTAAAGAAGAAGAAAAAATTCTCTCTCAAATTGATTTAGATAATTGGCAAGTTGTTGTAGTTCCAAGGCATCCAGAAAGGTTTGATGAGGTTTTTGAAATTATGAAAAAATTTAAAAATCCAGTTAGGTTAAGCGAAATAAAAAAATTGGACGATTTTGTTTTGGTAGATAAAATGGGAGAGCTTATTAATTTATATGCTATTGCCGATTGCGTGATTTTGGGAGGTAGTTTTGTCGATAATGTTGGAGGGCATAATCCTATTGAAGCTGCTTATTTTAATGTACCCATAATTAGCGGAAAATATTATTTTAATCAGACCGCTTTATATAAAGAGGTTGAAGGAATAGAAATTTGCGATGTTAATGAGATTGGTAAAAAGCTTGAAAATTTAAAACCAACAAAAATTAAAAATAAAGCGAATTTGGAGGAGATTGTAAGATTAATTAAAGGAGAAGAATGTATGAAATAAAAGAAGATAAAATTATCTTAAATATTAAAGCTCAACCAAATTCTTCGAAGAATAAAATAGCGGGAATTTATGGAGATGCAATAAAAGTTAATATAAAAGCGCCGGCAGTTGAAGGAGCTGCTAATAAAGAACTTATAAAATTTATTTCGAAAACTTTTAAAATTCCAAAAAGCGAGATTGAAATTAGGGGAGAAACAAGTAAGAAGAAACAATTAATCTTGCCAAGAAACGAAAAATTGGAAAAATTTTTGAGGGAATTGAAATGACAAATCAAGAAATTTCCAAAATTCTTTCTCAAACCGCTGATATGCTTGAAATTAAGGGAGAGAATCCTTTTAAAATTAGGGCTTATAGAAATGTAGCTAAAATAATTGAAAATTCAAGTAAAGATTTTGAAAAGCTTGTTAAGGATGGATTTGATTTAACTAAAATTCCCGGAATTGGAAAAGATTTGAGCGAATATATTAAAGAAATAGTTTTAACAAAGAAATTTTCAAAATTAGAAGAACTTAAAAAAGAAATTCCCGTAGGGCTTTTAGAGATGTTAAGCATTGAAGGTCTTGGACCAAAAAGAGTAAAACAAATTTATGATGCTTTTGGCGTAACTTCTTTAGAGGAGTTAAAAAAATATGCTGAAAGTGGAGAGCTTGATAAGTTGCCTGGTTTTGGACCAAAATTAATAGAAAAAATATTAAAAGGCGTAAAACAACTTAAAAAGGCTGGAATTAGATTTTTATGGGCGGATGTTGAGGAGATAGCAAAAGAACTTAAAGAATATTTGTTAGATTTTCCCGGAGTTGAAATTGTCGAAATTGCCGGAAGCTATAGAAGAAAAAAAGAAACGGTAGGGGATTTGGATATTTTGGTTATTGCTAAAGATTATCCAAAGGTTAGTGAATATTTTGTAAAGTTTAAAAGAGTAAAGGAAATTTATTCGGCTGGTCTTACTAGATCTACGGTTTTTTTAGATAATGGATTACAGGTTGATTTAAGAGCCGTCTCAAAAGAAAGTTATGGAGCTACTCTTCATTATTTTACGGGAAGCAAGGCTCATAATATAGAAATTAGAAAGTTGGCTCTTTTAAAGGGATTAAAGGTTAACGAATATGGAGTATATAGAGGTGATGAAAAGATAGCTGGTAAAAGTGAAGAGGAAGTATATAAAGTTCTTGGTCTTGATTATATTGAACCTGAACTTAGGGAAAATAGGGGAGAAATTGAAGCGGCTATTAATCATACTCTTCCTAAACTTATTGAATTGAAAGATTTAAAAGGAGATTTACATGTGCATACGAATGCTTCCGATGGAAGAGATGATATTGAAAATATGGTTAAAAGAGCTATTGAATTAAAAAGAGAATACATCGCAATTACGGATCATTCTTATTCTTTAAAAGTTGCAAATGGGCTTGATAAAGAAAGGCTTTTTAAACATTTAGAAAAAATTGATGAAATTCAAAAAAAATATCCTGAGATTAAAATTATCAAAGGAGCGGAAGTAGATATTTTAGAGGATGGAAGTTTGGATTATGACGATGAAACTTTAGAAATGCTTGATATTGTAATAGGTTCAATTCATACTAAATTTAGTGGAGATCAGACTAAAAGAATTTTAAAGGCTCTTGAGAAGATAGATATTTTAGGGCATCCTACAAATAGGATAATTAATAAAAGAAGTGAAATTGAAGCAAATTGGGAAGAGATTTTTTATAAAGCAAAAGAGTTAAACGTTGTGCTTGAGATAAATTCTCATCCAAAAAGATTGGATTTAACTGATATTTTAGCAAAAAAAGCAAAAGAGATTGGATGCAAGTTTTCGATAAATTCTGATGCTCATTCAACAAAAGCACTTGAGTATTTAAAATATGGAGTTAATCAAGCAAGAAGAGGATGGTTGGAAAAAAAAGACGTAATTAATGCTTTAAGTTATAAAGAGTTAATTTCTTTTTTTAAAGATTCAAAGTGATGGATGAATAAGTTTAAATCTTTTGTCATTCTTTTTTGAAGGGTAGGAATTTCTTTTGAGTCTATTTTATGTGAGAGAATATAGAAGTTGTTTAGAATATGAGAGATTGATCCTCTAAGCAAGATTAATTCTGGCGAAGCTTTTTTTGAATTTAATATATCTTCTATAAAATCAATGATTCCCGTTAAAATTTTATAAGAAGTTATCGGTTTTTTAAAACTTTCTTTAAGAGGTTTTATTAAATAGTTTAAATTGACGTTTGGGAGGGAATAATTGGTATATTCAAAAGAATTTAACATTTTTTCTATTATTTCTTTTTTGTTGATTTTTGGAAGAGTTTTGTCTTTTAGAGGAATTGTGCCTTCAATGTATGCTCCATCGCTTAAATTATAAACTTTTAAATTTAAAATTTTTATTATTTTTTCTATGTTTTGTTTTGAAGAGAGTAGTAGTGAGTCTGAATAAATGTCATCACTAAAATTTCCCTTTACTTTAATACCCTCTATAGCTTTGTCGTTTTTATTATCGTAAAAGCTATTTGAGGCGTGTTTATTGGTATTTAATCTAAACCCAAGATCCATTCCGCAAAGATAGATTTCGTTTGTAAAATAAGTAGCTATTGAAAATCCAGCATTACCTACGATTGGAGAAGAACCAATTACATAATTTTGAGATAAACTAAAAGCTTCTCTATGATACATTAAAGGATTTTTTGCCATTTTAAATACTTTTGGATTTACTACGCTTGCTCCAATAAAATAACCGTTATATTTTGGTAAGACGTCTTTTAAAGCTTCAATTAAGGTTTCAACTCTTTCTTGCTCAATATGAAAATCGCTTTGAATGCCAGCTTTTATTAAAGGTTTTATAGCGGTTCCAACGGAAATTAAAATCATGCTATTTTTATTTTTTTTTATAAATTCGATGTTTTTTTCTAAACTTTTTCCGTTTGCAATTACGCATATAGGGATGTTTAGTTTTTGTTTTTTTAAAAGAGTTTTGTATTTATTCAAATTTTTTATATGATTTTTAATTCCCTTTATTTCGTCTTCATAAGTTCCCCATCCTCTAAGTTTGGTTACTCTAACTTCATTAAATTTAGCAATTGCATCTTCAATTAAAGGATGATTATACGTTTTTAAAAATAAAGACAAAAAAGAAGAAGTTATTTTCCTTTCGTAATAAAATTTTTCAATTGCATAATAATCCAAAGTTCCGTTAACCCATAAAAAAAATCTTTCGTTTAATTTGTTGTATATTTTTTCATAATCCACAAAATATAAACTTATTGCAAAAAATTCAGGATTTGGTTCGTAAACAAAAAGAGATTGAAATTCAAAATTATCCACTAAAATATCGAGATGTTTTCCTGCAAGTAAGCCGAAAATAGCCGTTGTGGGTAAAAAGTTTTTTTCAAAATAAAATCCTTTTGGGGAATAGTTTTTTATGGTTTTTGCTTTATTGATTAGTTTGTTTATTATTTTTCCCGTAACAAAAAATTCTTTTTTTAAATAAGAAGGTTCGATATAAAAGAATTTTTTTTCCCATAAATTGTTATGAGTAGGAAAAAATGCAAAAGTTTTTGAATCTTGTGTAATGGAGTTTGGGTAAAGTTTGTTTCCTGCTTTATCGAAAATATTGTCTTCTTTTATTAAATAATTTCTTGTTTTTAAGTTTTTGATTAATTCATAATAATGAGGTATGTTTTCGTATAGAAATTTTATGTTTTTTTCAAAAAGTTTTTGCATGTTAACTCCGCTAAAAATCAGAAGATTTTTAGCGAATTATATCATTATTGTTTTAATTGAAGCAGAGTATTTAGCATTTGATCGGATGTTGTAATTGTTTTTGAGTTGGCCTGAAAACCTCTTTGAATAATAATTAATTGAGTTAAAGATCTACTTAAATCAACGTTGCTCATTTCAAGAGCGCTTGGCTGAATTGTTCCTCTACCTCCGGTCCCAGCTGTTCCAACTATTGGATCTCCAGAGTTTGGAGAAGCACTAAATAAAGTTCCTCCCTCACTCATTAATCCTTCGTTATTTACAAACTTAGCAAGAGCAACTTGTGCTAAAGAATAGCTTCTACCGTTTGTAAATACTCCAATAATAGTTCCTGTTTGATCTACTACTAGTTGCTCTAAATCTCCTCCAGGATATCCATCTTGCGTTTGTCCGGAAGTTGAACTTGGAGCCTCAAAGCTCGTTAGTCCGTCAAAAGCTCCCATTGTTCCAAAATCTAGTTGAACGGCTTGTCCAAGATCGGCTCCATTGTTTGGATCAAATAATAAACTTGGAGGGTTGTATGAATTTATACTACCATCTGGGTTAAACTTTACATATCCATATGCTGGGTTTTTTAAACTTGCTGGAGATGGAACTTCCGCCCACCATTTCCAAACCGTAGGATCGTTTGGACCTGTTGATGTGTGAGTTTTTCTAAAATGAAACGTTAGCGTATGTTTTGCTCCAAGAGAATCGAATATATCAAGGCTTGTAACATGTACAGCGGCGTTCATACTTTGAGTTAGAGCAACTCCTCCAGCGGCTACGCTACCATTTATTGGAGAAAAAGCATCTGTAAATAACTTATTGTCTTGACCATCTGGATATCCGGTAGCTGTAATCGTAAATGAATTTGGAGAGGTATTTTTAATAGTTAATTTACCATCTTCGTTAATTGTTACAATTCCGCTATTTTGAGAAGTTGAATTTAAAGGATCTCCGCTATCATCAACCGCAAGTTGCCAAATGTGTCTTAAATCTTCGATATCATGAAAATAATAAACATCATTTTTCATAAAAGTATTTGTGCTTGTTCCAGTTCCAAGAGGCTCAAAAATTTTATAAAGTCTTCCAAGAGGAGTAGTGGTATCTGTTATAATATTTCCGTTAGAATCTTTTACTTGAACTTGAGTAATTTTGTTTTCTGATTCTTGGATTTTTCCGTTGTTAAAAGTAATGATATCGTTTAAGTCTCTATCGCTTAAATCTTTTTGAAGAAGACAGCATAAGTCGCTAATGGTCTGAAAATCTTTTCCATAAGTAAAAGTATCACTAGTCCCGTCAGAGAAAGTAAAAGTAATTTTTTGTCCTACGTTAAAAAAAGCTCTTTCTTTATTTGAATCGTATGTCCAGTGAAGTCCTTCTAAAGAGTCGCTAATAATTGGATCTTTTGGTTGATAGCTACCGTTTGTCGTTCCGCATTCTTCGCTTTCGTTGATAGCTTTATCTTTGTATACAAATTTTCTATTTTCTCCAAGGCCTGTTATATTAACAACAATTCCTTGGCCGTCTTCTAAATTAAACGCATCTCCGTTTTCGTTAAACAATTCCCCAACATCATCAGCTCCAATAAAACTATTTTGAATGGCTTTAATGCTGTTTGTAGTAGTAGAAGGTCCATCTAATCCCTTAAAAATAGCTTCAAGAGTTTTGTTTGTCGATATATTTTTAACTTCCGTTTTTATTCTGTTTTGAGGGTCAACTATTTGACCGTTTCCATTAAGATATACTTTATATTGACTTGATGTGGTTTCTCCCGTAGAATCTTCGATGATTTTGTTTATTTCATCGATCAAATCTTTTATTGTAGTAAATTTTCTATCTTCAGCTGTTTTGTTTGCTCCATATGTAAACGTAAATACTTCTGTTGCCGTGTCTATACTTCCATCTCCGTTTTTATCTATTGCAAGAGTAATTTTATCAACATCTGGAGTTAGTGAAATTTTTTCTCCTAATGCATTGTATAAACCGTTAAAATCGGCAGTTTGTTCAACCGTTCCTCTTGTTGGGGCTTTTTCTATAATATGATCTCCGCTATTTAGATTTGCTTTTATTGAAATTTTACTCGTTGGATTTGCTGGAGTCGTAAGTCCCGGAGGAATTGAAATTGGTTGAAGACCTTTTGCCGTATCGATATTGTGAGTTTCGGGATCAGCTAGCCAACCTTGAACTATGTATCCGTTGGGATCAACAAAATTTCCTTCGGCATCAAATGTAAAATCTCCGGCTCTTGTGTATCTATATGTTTTTCCTCCATCTCCACTAACAACGAAAAATCCATCTCCGTTAATAGCCATATCTGTATTTTTATCGGTATTTTGAATACTTCCTTGTTTAAAAATCGTTTCAACCGCACTTACGCTTGTTCCAAGTCCGATTTGAAGAGAATTTTTACCTCCAAGCGTTCCTTGAGGAGCGGTTGCGCTTTTTACGGTTTGGGAGAGCAAATTTTGAAAGTTGGTTCTACTGTATTTAAACCCAACCGTATTTACGTTTGCTATATTATTTGCCTCAACGTCCATTGCAGTTTGATGAGCGTTAAGTCCACTAACTCCGCTCCAAAGACTTCTCATCATTTTAAGTTCCTTTTTTTATTTTTTTCAAGCAAAAATTATTCCTTATCTTTTCATATCGATTGCTCTTTGAATCATTTGATCTGAAGTAGTAACGGTTTTGGCGCTTGCCTGAAACGCTTTTTGAGTGACGATAAGTTCGGTCATTGCTTGAGCGAAATTAACGTTTGAAGTCTCAAGCGTGTGAGATAATATTTTTGGAGATAGATATTCTCCGTTTTCGTTTAAATATAAAAACGCTTTTCCTGAGTTGTCGGTTTGAATAAAGTTATTGCCTCCAACATTTGCCAAACCTTGGTCGTTTTGAAAATGAAATACCGGAATTTGGGCTAAAGTAACTTGTTTAGAATTGGAGAAAATTCCAACTATTTTGCCATTATCTAAAACTTCGTAATTTTTTAAATATCCTTCTTCCACGCCATCTTGAGTGAAAGAGTAATTAATTCCAAAAGGATCGATTTTGGAAAAAGAAGTTAAATCAAACGAAAAGTTTATATTATTAAAACTAATGCTAGTTGGGGATATTAAATATCCGTCTGAATTGAACGTAAAATCTTTTGTAGTTTTAAGAGCTTCATTTGGAGTTTGAATTGTTATTTCTCCTTTCCATATAATTTGATTATTTAATACTTTTTCTTTTGTAAAGGAGATGGTGGTTGGAAGTTTGTTTCCGTTTTGATCAATTACGTATCCTCCAAATTCTTGAGTATTTTGATTGAATGTATAACTTTTATTGGAGGTTTGAGGATATATTTCATTTCCCACTCTTCCAAGATTTGAAATAAATAAGTCGTTTGAATTTTCGGTTGTTTGAATGTATGAATTTAAAGTGTTTAAAGAGTTGTTCGTAACGACGATTCTTCCTTTATTATCTAAACTAACTTCTACTTTGTTTGGGTAAGCAACATTTGCCAGCGTTTGGATTTCGTTTATTAAATCATTTAGGGTCGAAAACTCAAAAGGATTTGTTGGTTCGGTTTTATAAGTAAGTTTTGCCGCTGCTGTAGATTCCATTAAAGGCGTGTTTGATTGAAGAACGAATTTGTTTTGCGTAGTAATACTAAGTTTTCCATTATCTGCTTTGGCTATAAAGCCTTTTGAATTTAATTCATCAGCAATTGTTTTTGCTATTTCTTCTTTTGTAGATCCATCAGGCAATGTGAGATTTATTTGAGTTCCATTTAAAATAAAATCGATATTAACTTCTTTTCCATCTAATTGATCGTTTTCCATACAGAAAGTTGAAGTTAAATTTCCGCTATTGTAAGTTACATTGTTTCCAAATCCAAATACGAAGCTTTGATTGTTTCTAACTTGTAAATCGTTTCCGTTTTTGTCGTATAGAGCACTTATGTCAATATCTTTTGTAGCAGGTTTTGTTGTGCTAATGGTTCTATCATCATTTAAATTTGCTTGTAATTCTACATTTTTGGTGGCTACGGCTGGTAAGATTACGTTTTCTGGAAGCGATATGGGAGATAATTCTTTATTTGGCAAAAGATTTGTAGTATCAACGTTTTGATTTACATAGTATATATCGTCTTTTTGAATTAAATTGTTTGCATTGGCTACTAATAAATACTCTCCATTGTCATTTACTAAAAAACCTTCAGCGTCTCTTTTAAAAGTGCCGTTTCTTGTGTAAAATGTTTTATCTCCATTTTTTACGGCAAACCATCCTTCATCTCCTATTGCCAAATCAAAAGTATTATCTGTTTTTACTAAGCTTCCAATGCTCATATCTTTTGCGCTTGAGTGCAAATAAGTTCCAAGTCCTATGTCTGATGTAGGAGAAGCGTTTTGAAGAGTATTTGAAAAAATAGTTGCAAATTCTGGAATTGATGCTTTATATCCTATTGTATTTATATTGGCGATATTATCTCCCCAAATGTCAATTCCACTTTGGAAACTAATAAGTCCGCTTACTCCATTATAAAAAGAGGTAGTCATTTTTTATCCTTGCCATTCGTATATTTCTTTGATTTTATCAAAAGGAATGTAACTGCTGCCAAGTTTTACGTATGTTGTGCCTTTTTCGAATTTTATGGATTCTATAGGATATGCTCCAAGAGCTGTTGTATGAGTTTTTCCATTAGGAGAAGTGTATGTTGCTTCTACTTTGTAAGTATCCGAAGGAACTCTATTTCCGGTATTATCCGTTAAATCCCAATCAAAGCTTAATATTCCTTTGTTGTGAGCTTCAAGAGGAAAAGTTCTAACGATGTTCCCGTTTTTGTCTTTAATTTGAACTTCTCCGCTACTTATATCATCTCCAAAATATAGTTCAAAGCTAACTTTATTATCATCATCAGTTACGTTTATGTATCTATTCCCCGTATCGGCCATTTTTCCAATGGCACTTATTACAGTAAGTTCGCTTGATTTTGATAAGGTTTGGGATAGTTTATCGAGTGTGTCTTTCATGTTTTTATTCATTTCCATTGTCGATAGATAAGCCGTTTGTTCAAGCATTTTATCGGTATCCATTGGGTCAGTTGGATCTTGATATTCAAGTTGCGTTAGAAATAGTTTCATAAAAGCGTCTTTATCAAGTTCGGAATCTGGGTTATATACAAAATCATTTGAAGTTGTTTGATTTATCGTATTTATAGTATTAATAGCCATTTTTTAGCCTTTTTTTTTATTAAAAAAAAGCAAAAAGCGTTCC
>Ga0256836_1001092_pt1 | contig 12676 bp, 19 predicted proteins | sample 4561380metaG_FD_185974 | JGI IMG/M metagenome (GOLD analysis project Ga0256836, IMG submission 185974) | Hydrothermal vent microbial communities from Guaymas Basin, Mexico - 4561-380 | ecosystem: Environmental > Aquatic > Marine > Hydrothermal vents | place: Mexico: Guaymas Basin | collected...
AGGCTGGTTACATCACACCTGAGACCGTCGAGGACATCCTTGGCAGGGCGATACGTGCTCTCCTGCTCATAGCACAGAACCTGCCCGAGGAGTTGCTCGATGAGAAGACCAAAGAGCTTTTAAATGCTCAAGCCCAAGTGGCCGTTGCGGCCCCTCAGCCAGCTGAGGAGAAGGTTGAGGAGGCCGAGGAGGAAGAGGAAGAAGAGGAGGAAGCAAGTGAGGAGGAGGCCCTCGCTGGACTGGGCGCCCTCTTCGGCTGAAACTTTCAATTTCCCTCGTATCCTGTGGATTCATGTGAAATGGATGAAAAAATGAAGATGATTGGAGGTGTGAAAAGATGGAGTACGTGTATGCCGCTCTGCTGCTCCACGCCGCTGGTAAGGAGATAAACGAGGAGAACCTCAAGAAGGTGCTTGAGGCCGCCGGTGTTAGCCCGGATGAGGCCAGGATAAAAGCCCTCGTTGCCGCCCTTGAGGGTGTCAACATCGACGAGGTCATTGAGAAGGCCGCCATGCCGGTCGCCGCTCCGGTCGCGGTCGCCGCCGCTCCTGCCCCTGCAGAGGGCGGTGCCGAGGAGGCCCAGGAGGAAGAAGAGGAGGAAGAAGAGGAGGTCAGCGAGGAGGAGGCCCTCGCTGGTCTCGGTGCCCTCTTCGGCTGAACTCCTCCCATTTTCTTTACTTTCTGACCCTTCTCTTTGAGAGCGCTATTCTCCTGCTCCCCTGATAGTTTCCGCGGTAGGGCCTTTTTGCAGGTTCTTCAAGCCTTATAAACGCTATCTGAACGAACCTTTCCCCGTATTCCAGAACGACTGGTTCGTTCGATGCGTTGAAAAGCATGAGCGTAAGATTGCCGTCCCATCCAGGGTCGACCCACGCGAACGAGCCGAGTATCCCCTCTCTTGCCAAACTGCTCCTTATCTTCATGTCACCCATAACATCGTCCGGGAGCTTAACCCTTTCGAGAGTTAGGATTAGGGCATGTTTCTTTGGTGGGATAATCACGTTGCCGGCCTCTTCAACATCGATTAGTTTCCCCTCTACGTATGCCTCCTTTCCGACCCTCAGGTCGTAGCCTGCAGGTTGAAGTGATTCCTTTGAGAAGGGTTCGATGAGTATCTCCTTTTCGATCTTCCAGTCTGGAAGCATCATGGCTTTCCACCGCAAGCTTTATTTTGGGTCGCCTTAAAACGGTTCCGAAGGGCCGGTGGCCTAGCCTGGATGGGGCGTCGGCCTTCGGAGCCGAAGGTCGCGGGTTCAAATCCCGCCCGGCCCGCCATACGAAAGACAAGGGGGCTCCGCCCCAACACCCCCAAAATTTATCTGCACGAGGTTTCATCAAGGTTTGTGATTCTTGTCTAAAAGGTAATTCTAAGGAGTTTGCGCTTTCAAATGATAGTACTCTCAAAGAATTCTTTTCGAGGAACCCTCTAGGAGAGGTTTCTCTAAGAAGCGCTCCTTTGGAGCGCGGGAAAAAGTAAACCCACGTGAGAAAGCTTCTAAAATCTAAGAATTCGCATTTTACACGAGTCCATTAAAAGCGCGAACACTCTCAAAGTGACTCTGCTAAAAGAATCACAACTTTGATGAAACTTTGCCCAGCAAAGTTTCTTTGGTGAAGCTTTTCCCAAAAGCTTCGGTGCTGGCGGAAGAGTGAGTGCTTTTTAGAAGTGCAAGTTTTAGAGGGGGTTTCTACTAAATTTGCTCCTTTTGTGGGGTTTTACTTAAGAATGCGCCCTTTGGGCACCGATAGGGAGTTGTTGAAGCTGTCTTGATGGGTTTCTCTTTTGTGGTAAACCCGTTTAAAATTATCCAGTTCTCCAGTGCACAGCTAATTTTTGCCCGTTGGTGGGGAGCATTTTTGGTCAAGCTTTGTACAAGCAAAGCTTGTGGGGGTAAAATTTATAAATCCATCTCGGAACCTATCAACGGGCACAGCCCCGTGGTGTAGCGGCCAAGCATGCGGGACTCTGGATCCCGCGACCGGGGTTCGAATCCCCGCGGGGCTACCATTCAACTGGGCTCCAGACGAAATTCAAACCCCATGTTTTACTCTCATTCCTAAATTTAACAGCTGGACATTCAGCCGCACTTTTTCAGTATTTCTCTTTCTCTGCTCAACATACCTCCAAAATGTGGGTTATTTTCCAATCTTTTATCTATGCTGGATTTCTTCAGGGTTGCACCTTCCTATGATTTATTTTAATTTCCAGCTGGGAGACAGCATTTTTGTCCGTTAGTTTTTTTCTAGCCTTTTTTGATCAATCTGAAAACTTTCAATTGAGAAAATTCAAATTCAAACTTTCTAGGAAGCTTTTTAAGGAGAAGAACACAGAATAGGTAAATATGAAGTTATTCAAGGAGCTGGTAATATGTCCAATCCGGACTGCTCTAATCTGAGGGATATCGGGAGGTTTGATAATGAACGAAAATTTGAAGTTAGAGTGCGAGATCAGGAACCTCCTGAGATTGAAGGGACCGTTAAGCGTCGCTTTTATTACAAGGTTCTTGAACGAGATGGGGTTTGAGTGCACCCGACAGAAGGTTGAAAGGGTTCTCAGAGATCTCGTCTCAAAGGGGGTTGTTGAGGCATCACTTCGTTATAACAGACGGAAGCATTACCAGCTGAGGCGGGAGGAATGATGGCTTCATCAGCTTCCTCGAGCGTTATCCTTGGTAACAAGAGACGCATGCTTATGATAGAGTTTCTCCAAATGAGGAATGGACGGGCTGAGCTTAGGGACATAGTCGGGTACATAGCGGAGAAAGAGGGTAACACGGACAGGAAGCACAGAAAGAGTGTTTATGTCAGTTTGATGCAGACTCACATCCCAAAGCTTGAGAGGGAGGGGGTAGTTGCCTTTGAGCGTGGGATCATAACTCTCCTCCAGGTTCCCGATAACGTTACCCTCTATATGGAGGTCGTCCAGAGGAACGATATAAGCTGGAGCACTTTTTATGCTGGCTTATCGGTGATATTCCTCGTTACCGCGATGTGGTTTGGAAATCTCCTCCTGGTTTTTGCATCCCTTACCTATTTGATCGTGGCGATCTTCCAGCATATGAAGATGTACCGGATCCTTCAGCCTCGGGACTCAAAAAAGGGAAGAAATACCCGTAGAAATGAGAGGTAATGTTCCGTTACCCCCTGGTAACTTCCAACTTCATATATATCGAAACGGGCAACTGTTCTTTGGGTGCGACCGTATGGTTGCCCCGATCTGGGGCATTCGTGGTGGCAGTTTGATTTCAGTGTTGAGTGCTGTGGAAGGGCTGCGGATCCGCATGGATCCCACACTCGCAGAAGGGCCTGTTCCGCGGTGCCTCGTATGGAGGCGAAAAAATGAGAAAGAATATTGCCCTTGGAATTTTTGGCCTGATAGTGGCCTTTGGTCTTGTTCTGGGAGCAGGGGCTAACTTCAGGGACTACAACGTTGACAGGAGCGTCCACTGGGACATCGTTACCGACGACAGCGAGCTAATAGACCTGACCCCTCTCCAGCCCTACGCATACATTGACAACGAGACTGGAGTTCTAGTTGTGGACATAAGCCCGGACAACCCGAACTATCCGGGTTACGGAATGGGTCTCAGCCCGAACTCGGAGTACAACTTCGATGAGGTCTTTGAGGTAAGCAATGATTTGTGGGAGAACATGAGCATTGTGGTGAGGATCACCAATGATAACACCGCCATACAGTTCTACGGTGCAGATCACGACATTCATTACACAGCTACCGGTGCTATTGTCTATCGCAGTGACATGGCCAAGAACGACGTTTGCTTTGTCGTCGGTTCGGGCGAGTCGGTTAAAGTTGGCATGGACTTCACCCCTGGAAACGCGGCACTCAACACTACTCAGGCAAGCACTATTCACATAGAGGCCTGGAGACTCGGAACCGAGCCCAGCAGCCTTGTTGGGAAGTGCGGTCAGTGAGGGGGAATGAGAGATGAACAAGCTATTTGGATTGGCATTGCTTATGATTGGAATGGTCTTGGCCGTTGGAGCCGGGGCAAACTTCAGGTACTACTCCGCCGACAGGCAGGCGAGCTTTGATGTTGTCTCCGACGACAACGAGCTGATTGATCTGACGGCGCTTCAGCCATATGTGACCTACGATGCGGGTAAACTTTACATTGACATTAGCCATTACAACCCGAACCACAACGGTGGGGCTGGAATGAGCCCAAACACCACATATGTCTTTGAGGAGATGTTCAAAGTAAGCAACGAGCTCTGGGAAAACAATAACGGAAGCTACCCGATATGTGTCACCATAAAGACCCAGCATACTGGTGTTACTATCTTCGCAGGGAACTATACCAGACCAATAGCTGGACCAGCCAGCAACATCCAGTTTATCGTTGAACACGGAGATCCGGTTCCGATTGGAATGATATTCAACAACTACAACGTCAGTATGGGCAGCTACCAGTTCCAGATGAGCTTTGAGGCATACCCCGCACCCTGCCAGTGATGATGTCCCTTTGGGGGCCTTTGCCCCACCCTTTTAGGGGAGTGAAAAAATGAAGAGACTAATTGAATACACGTTCACTTTCATCGTCCTCGTGTTTCTCATGGGTTCATTAGCTGGCTTCTTCCTGGACAGGCCCGTTTTCGTGTCCTACGCCTACTCCGACAGCATGACGCCCACGATAAACAAAGGAGACCTGTTCTTTGTTAATCCCTTCGCCAGGAACTTTGACGTTGGTGACATCATAGTCTTTCACAGGGGGGGTGGCTGGACGGTTCACAGGATCTTTGGGGTCACCAATGATGGCTACATCACCAAGGGGGACCACAACGTGGCCACTGACCAGCAGGATGGTAAGTTTCCGGACGTGAAGAGGTCGGACATAACTGGTAAGGTAGTGACCCTCTTTGGAAAACCTCTGGTAATCAGGAGGGCGGGTGCGTTTCTCCAGTCTGTTAAGTTAAAGCTCACAAATCCCTACGCAATAGCCCTGTTGCTTGTTCTCGGGGCAGTTTTGACGTTTTCAGGAGGTTCAGGAAAGAAACATCGCCGCGTGAAGTACTATCGGATAAGCGTCCGGACAGTTTACGCGATAGGCTCAGTCCTCATAATCGCTGGTTTTCTCTTCGTCACCGTTGCGTCATGGGGGACGCTGGCCTTTACATATTCCTCGACGCTCGCAGGAGGCCAGAGGACGGGCTGGTACCTTCCGGGCTCAACCTTTGAGAAAAATCTCACCGTTGAAAACAGGGCGGTTTACCCCTTCTACTATTTCGTGGAGGGGAAGAGCACGAGAGCCCAGCTCCTTGATTCCGGCTTCCTTTACCTCAAGGGTGGCTCTAAGAAAAACATTACCGTCCACGTCACCGTTCCGAAGGACACGAGAATCTACCGGGAGGACTTTCAGGTTCGCTCTTACCCGGCCATTCTTCCCGCGTCGATTGTTGTGTCCCTTTACTCGATCAATCCCTATCTCCCGCTCCTTGCCTACGCTCTGTTTCTGTCCACGCTCATGGTTTTCTTCTATCGCCTCGCGGGAATTTCTGACGGAGATGTGATCAGGATACGGAAACGGAGGGGTTTCCTCTCAAAAGTACTGGGGGATGGTTAGTCATGAGGAGGATTGTGATGTTCTTTGTAATGTTCCTAGGTCTGCTCCTGGTTGTGGGCTCGAGCGGAAACTTCAGGGAATATGGGGCCGACAGAATAGTGAAGATGGCCATCGTTGACGGCAACGATTCCTACGTCTCCTACTCCTGCAGCGGCAGCATCGTGTACATGAATAGGAGCTCAAGCGTCCAGTTCACGGCTATGACACTGTCCAACTCGATGAACAAAACGATGTCCGTTAGGGTTGAAGGCGACTTTTCCAGTCTACCGGAGGGACTTTCGGGAAGTGTGAACGATTCATGGCACACCCTCGATGTGGGTGAGAGCGTTGTCATCGAAGGCAATTTCTCGGCTGATGATAATGCCATCAGCGGAACCTACACTGTACCCCTAACGGTATACGCGGAATGGGACGGAGGGAGCGCCGAGCTAAAGGAATGCTCAATTACGGTTAGCCTGAACTCCCCGAAATACGTGCTCAGAAAGGGGATCGTTGGGGGTGTCTACAACTACACCTCCGGGAACCACACGATAGTCCTCCAGCTGAATTTCACGAACAACGGGCCGAGCGGTGAGTTCATAATATGGGACAAGATTCCGTCTCATCTCTGCTCCCGTTGTTTAGGAACTTGCCATTGGGCAACGGCTAACGTGACTGTAGAGAGCACGAGTGCGACCGCAGGCACCGTTTTGAGACCACCTACGAACATCTCATGCGGCTGTCATAACATATTCAACTGTTGCGCTGGGGATCTCATTGGATGGAGAGTTCATGTGTCCCACGGTGAAACCGTAACGCTTGAGATGACCCTCAACGTTTTCTTCAAGGTTCCATCGGGATGCGTAGCCAACTTCACCTTAAACCGAGGAGCCCACCTCTGCGGAACCTGTCTCCGCTCAAATAAAATAAGCGTTACCGTTACAGGAGGTTGAGAGAATGAAGGATGTTAAGTTCGATAAAAGATATCTGCTCCTTGCGGGGGTCTCCGTTTCGATAGTCCTCGCAGTTCTTTTTGGGGCCTATTCAAGCGCCGCCTATTCAAAGGCACCAATATCTACGAGCGCTAAATATTCCACCCTATACACTGAAGAGGGTAGTTTCGTACACTTTGGGGTGTTTTCCAACAGTAGCATCTACAAAAGCGGCAGTACGCATGATTACTACCCCTCCAAGATCACGATGTTGATAGGGGGGAACTACACCTTCCGGACTAACCCATCATCCCCCGGAACATACACGGCCACGATGCACCTCGACTACTACGTCTCCAGCGGAAAAAAGAAGGTTTACATATACCGCGAGGAGATCCCGCTTGGGAGTGGATCCTTTGAAGGATCTTTCACTTTACCCCTGACATTCAACATGAGCCTTTTGAGCGAGAAACTCAAGAGGGTCAAGGAAGGAACAGGGCTCTACCGGGCGGAGCAGGAGGTTTACGTCACGGTTGAGGTTAAGCCTGAGGGCAGGGATTCCTTCAGCCAGCGGATTGGGTTGAGCAAAGACTCGGCGAGCATGTTTTACCTAACAGGAACTGAAAAAGATTACAAAAAGGTCACCAGGAGTGTGAGCACGACCACGAACTCACTCTCCTTCGCTGGTTCCGATGTTAGGGTTTCCACAGCCAGAACTCTCTTCCCGGCGATGGCCATCCTCTTTGCCGTACCTCCAATTGGGCTAATCTACTCCAGGAGGGAGAAGAAGACGGAGCCAAAGGCTCTTAAATCGCTTAAAAAATACACGGTTGAAGGAACTCCACCCGGGGGGAAGCGCGTTAAACTGAAGTCCGCCGAGGATCTGGAACGTACCTTTGAGCTGGTGGACAGGCCGATAATTCATTACCGTGACGGCAATATCGACGTCTACGCGATAGCAGATGGCGACACCGTTTATGAGTACTGGGCTTCTTAGCCCGGTACCAACAACTTTAAAAGGGCAAGCGGAAAGCCACCTTAGGAGTTCTAAAAGGGTTAGAGGTGGTTAGAGATGAACCCGTTCCACGAGCTTGAGCCCGGACCGAACGTTCCGGAGGTAGTCTACGCACTCATAGAGATTCCGAAGGGTAGCAGGAACAAGTACGAGCTCGACAAGAAGACCGGCCTGCTTAAGCTTGACCGCGTCCTTTACAGCCCGTTCTTCTACCCGGTGGACTACGGAATAATTCCCCAGACTTGGTACGACGACGGAGACCCGTTCGACATAATGGTCATAATGCGCGAGCCAGTTTACCCGCTCACCATCATCGAGGCTAGGCCGATAGGCATTATGAAGATGGAGGATTCTGGAGATAAAGACTGGAAGGTCTTAGCCGTTCCGGTCGAGGATCCGTACTTCAAGGACTGGAAGGACATCGACGACGTTCCCAAGGCCTTCCTCGACGAGATTGCCCACTTCTTCCAGCGCTACAAGGAGCTCCAGGGGAAGACAACCGTTGTTGAGGGCTGGGGCAACGCCGAGGAGGCTAAGAGGGAAATCCTCCGCGCCATAGAGCTCTACAAGGAGAAGTTCGGAAAGGAGTGAGTTCTCCTTCCAACTTTTTTGGAGGTTCGGCCATGTACAAGTTGCTGAAGGTTAAGGACGTCGTCAGGATCCCGCCCAGGATGTTCACAATGGATCCAAAGGAAGCGGCAAAACTCGTCCTCCGCGGGACATATGAGGGCATCTACGACAGGGACGAGGGCGTTGTATTAGCCGTTCTTGACGTCGAGGAAGTGAGCGAGGGAGTCATTGTTCCGGGGGACGGGGCGACGTACCACGAAGTCGTCTTCAACGTTCTCGTGTGGCAGCCGTTCATGCACGAGGTCGTTGAGGGAGAGGTAATTGACGTGGCCCCGTACGGAGCCTTTGTCAGGATCGGGCCAATGGACGGCCTCGTCCACATCAGTCAGCTTATGGACGACTACGTCGTGTTCGATGAAAAGAACAAGCAGTTCCTCGGCAAGGAAACCAAGAGGATCCTCAAGCTCGGTGACGAGGTCAGGGCAAGGGTGATAGCGATAAGCGTTAAGAGCCGCGTTATCAGGGAAAACAAGATAGGCCTCACAATGCGTCAGCCTGGCCTCGGAAAGTTCGAGTGGATTGAGAAGGAGAAGAGGAAATCTAAGGAGGCATGAGCATGGTCAAGGAGAGGGCCTGCAGGCACTGCCATTACATAACGACCGAGGACCGCTGTCCCGTCTGTGGAAGCCGGGATCTCAGCGATGAGTGGTTTGACCTCGTCATAATCATAGACCCAGAGAAGAGCAGGATCGCCAAAAAGCTCGGTGTAAAAGTGCCCGGAAAATATGCCATTCGCGTGAGATGACATGTGCGGTGACTTCTACTTTTATCTACCCCCCAGCTTACGGGATAAACTCAAGGAACCTTTAGGAGAACTGGTTAGGGGTGAGATTCCGGAACCCTACCTCAGAATTCTTCCCCTCCTTAGGAAGGTGCCTTTTCTGATCACCGTTGGCGATGTTGTGACTGAAAACGTAATCAGGTTAGGGGTGCACCCGTCGGTGGCGATATACGATCACAGAACAAAGAGAAGGGACTACAACCCCTCAGTTGGCTCGGAGGCGGTCTTTTTAACCGTTAGAAATCCCCCGGGCACGATAACGAAAGCTTTATTAAACGCCGTCAGAAAGGGAGTCGAGATCGCCGGCAGGGGAAGGAGTGTTCATATTAAGGTTAACGGTGAGGAAGACCTCGCGGCGATCCCTGCCGTGCTATACGCTCCCCTCGGCTCGGTCGTCCTCTATGGCCAGCCCGACGAGGGGGTAGTGCTTATAAAGGTAACACCCGAATGCAAGCGCAGGTGTGCGAGTATCTTAGCCAAGATGGAGGTGGTTCGTGATGGAGATTAAGGTGACCGAGATAAGGGAAAACAAGCTCCTGGGAAGAAAGGAGATATACTTCGACATTATCCACGAGGGCGAGCCTACCCCGAGCAGGGAAGCGGTGAAGGGCAAGCTCGCCGCAATGCTCGATCTAGACCCAAACACTATGGTCCTCCAGTACATCAGGAGCTATTTTGGAAGCCACGTTTCCAAGGGCTACGCCAAGGCCTACGAGACGAGGGAGAGGATGCTCTACATTGAGCCCGAGTACATCCTCCTCCGCGATGGCCTCATCCAGAAGGAGGAAGAGTGAGGTGGTGTGAATGGCCAAGAAGAAAAAGACCAGCCAGAAGTGGAAGCTCTACGAGGTTAAGGGAGGAAAGGTCGTCAGGAAGAACAAGTTCTGCCCGCGCTGCGGCCCCGGCGTCTTTATGGCCAACCACAAGGATCGCTGGTCCTGCGGAAGGTGCGGCTACACCGAGTGGAAGAAGTGATTCTCCTTTTCTTTTGGTTTGATGATTTAACATTCTCTCTGTTTTCGAGTGTGGTATTCGAAGAGAAACACTTTAAATTCTAACTTCGAATTATTAATGTTCGCCCCTTACACCTTATCTATGGGTGATGACAATGGCACTGGTGGGGTATCTCTCCCATGCAGGTGATGAAACTCTAATATACAGGGAGATCATGAAATTATGGCCTGAACTTGAAGAACTTAAAGGGTTTGGTTTCCCCCATCTCGTTGGCAGCGCTAGGATTGAGGGTGGCAGGGTCGTCGAGTTTGAGGCCGAAATTGTTCTTATGAGGGGCCTGAGGGAATCGATAGTTGATGATGCTGGTATTATCGATTTTGTCGTCCCCATTGAAAAGAGCTCCGGGCCAGAGTATCTCGTTAAGAAGCTTTCAGAACTTTTGGGTGTTTAAAATGCCCGCTGCACTAGAAAAGATACCGATTTCAAGTCCAGAGAACCTTGAAAGGGTTCTTTTGGATCCCGAGCTGTTCCTCCGTGCGATACCCAACGCATCTCTGCTCTCAGAGAGGAGACTTCTCGTTCGAGTCAGCTTCAGGCTTTTTCTGTTCTCGACAGCCGACGAGTACAGGGTAACTTTCTACACAGAGAAGGGTGGATACTCCTACGAGTTCAGGGGCAAAAAGAGCACCCTTCGCTTTCTCCTCAGGCCCGAGGGGAGGGAGCTAATTATCAAAACGACTTACGAAGGTAGGTTCAAGCGACTAGTTGGGCTTGAGTTCAGGAAGTTTGCTGAAAGGCTGGCGCGAAACCTTGAGAAACTCATTGAAGAACTTCCCGAGATGTCAAGGGAAAGAAAGGAGGAAGGTCTGTTTGAAGTGAACTTTGAGGATCCTACCGATTTCAAGAGAAAGTTATACTGCTTTTTGCTTCTTAGGACCGAGGAGTTCTTTGTGTCACAGAACACGCTTGAACAGCTCTTGCCACACCTGACTCAGGGAGAGAAGGGGATCTTTTACATCTCGGGTATATCACCAGATGGGAAGAAGAGATTTCAAGTCGTTTCTCAAGAGGGGAAGGTGACGAGCGTTCGGTACGTTGAGGACGGCAGACTTAGAATAGCACGTCTCAGTCTCAACCCGCGTGAAATCGACAGAATCCTCCGCGATATAGCTGGTGATTTCGTTGTTAACGTCTGGAAAAAGATTGGGAGGGTTGGAGGTGGCGATTAAAAAGATATACACCGAGGCGTACCCCCTCTACGACGATGGTGAACACAAGGTTTTCTGGCTTGGAATTGAAGAGGCCGACGAGGAGAAGGGCATCCTAACGAACCAGTATATGATAGTGGATGGGGAAGAAGCAGCCCTCCTCGATCCCGGTGGATACTTCATCTTCGACCGCGTTGCGAGGAACGTTCTCTCTAAGATTGACCCTATGAAGGTAAAGTATCTCCTCTATTCTCATCAGGATCCCGATGTCATCGGCACTATAAACCTGTGGTACGAAGAGACGCCGAACGCGAAGATAGTTATATCCTCCCTCTGGGTCAGATTTGTGCCACACTTGGCCGTTACGGGGAGTTCAAGGCTACTCGAAATTCCGGACAGAGGTATGCGGCTGAAGCTTGGAAGCTCGATAATCTACGCCCTTCCTGCGCACTACCTCCACAGTCCAGGTAACTTCTCCTTCTACGACGAAAAGAGCGGTATACTCTTCAGTGGGGACATTGGGGCCGCAGCCTTTCCGGAGGGGGAGTGGTATCTCTTCGTTGATAACTTTGAGAGCCACACTCAGTACATGGAGGGATTCCACAGGAGGTACATGAGCTCTACTAAGGCCCTAAGGGCATGGGTTAGGCTCATCAGAAGGCTCGATCCAAGGGTGATAGCCCCGCAGCACGGTGCCATATTCGAAGGTGAAAACGTGAAAAAGTTCCTTAACTGGCTCGATAACCTTGAGGTGGGCATAGACGTCAACGAGCACTTGTTTGACATAGTGCTGTAGCACAAGGGATAAAAGTCGGTTTTTCCTTCTTTTTTCATGCCCACCTACTACGGTCTCAGAATCCTGCTCGACGATGACGTCTATGAGCCGGCCGAAGACACTTTCCTCCTCGCCGAGACCCTCGAGGTCAGACCGGGGGAGATCGCCCTCGACGTTGGAACCGGAACGGGACTGATAGCTCTCCTGATGGCGAGAAAAGCAAAGTACGTCTTAGGCGTTGACGTGAATCCCAAGGCAGTCGAACTCGCTCGAAGGAACGCTCGACTGAACGGTATAAGCAACGTCGAGTTTCGCCTGAGCGACTTATTTGAGAACGTCTCGGGCAGGTTCGATGTGATAACTTTCAATGCCCCCTACCTTCCAGGCGAGCCCGAGAAAGCTATAGATCTGGCCCTCGTTGGGGGTAAAACCGGGAGGGAGGTAATAGACCGCTTTATAGCTGAAGTGCCTGACCACCTGAACGAGAACGGCCGGGTTTACCTCGTACAGAGCTCGATAACAGGGGTTGAAGAGACAATGAGGGAGTTTGAGAAAGCCGGCCTTAGGGGTGAGGTCATAGCTAGGAGGCACCTCTTCTTTGAGGACATCGTCGTTATCCTCGCAGAAAAGAAAGGATAGCTCAATCCAGCATCGCCAGAATCTTGTCCACCTCGTTTGAGACCTCGATGTCGAAGAGGTGTATCGTCGGCAGGAGCCACCAGAGGCGGTAGTTGTGGGTCTTGTCTTCCTCTCCGTAGTACTGGAAGACGAACCTTCCGAAGCCCGTCAAATCCCTGTGCACGTCCCTGACCTCCCTCAG
>Ga0256836_1001093_pt1 | contig 12668 bp, 16 predicted proteins | sample 4561380metaG_FD_185974 | JGI IMG/M metagenome (GOLD analysis project Ga0256836, IMG submission 185974) | Hydrothermal vent microbial communities from Guaymas Basin, Mexico - 4561-380 | ecosystem: Environmental > Aquatic > Marine > Hydrothermal vents | place: Mexico: Guaymas Basin | collected...
AGCTCAATGCAAATATGGCGACAGATTTTCATGCGCAGAATATTCATGCTCTTAAAAAACTCAAAAGTCTTGATGTAAAACTTGCAAAATTTCCTGAGGATGTCACACAGGCAGGTAAAAAAGCGCTGCAAGAAGTTATTATGGAATTAAGTACACAAAACAGTGAATTTGCCAAAGTATATGCTTCCATCAAAGAACATCTTGAACTCTCAAAACAATGGAGTGATGCAAGTTTGGGATATTTTTTAAATATTAGATAATATTAGCTCTTGTTGTTTGCTTTAAAGTAGTAATATTGCAAAAAATATTTGAAAGAAAACTTATTGAAACAACTACTCCTTACAGCAATACTTCTGCCAACACTCCTCTTAGCCTCATATCGGGGTTATCTGTATGATAAAAACACCTCTTTACCGATAGCAAATGCACATATAAGTGATTCTAAAATCACGACTACAAGTGATATAAACGGCTCTTTTTTTATTGACTCCAACGAGAGTAGATACCACGTAAAAGCTTGTGGATACAGACCTTTTTCATTCAGAAGTGATCTAAACGCAACGGCTATATATCTAAGACCTATAAAGGTCAAAGCACTCTACCTTACCTTTTGGGGTGCAAGTAACAACTCCAAAACACTCAAAAATATCTTAAATATCATTGATAAAACAGAAGCAAACGCAGTGGTCGTTGATGTGAAAAATGAGTATGGTTCTACATCTTTTTGGACAGAATTTGAGCAGGCAAACAGTTATGGTGCACATAAAAATCGTACTAATCGTGATATTAAAAAGTTTATTAAAACAATGAAAGAACACGACATTTATACCATCGCACGAATTGTAACTTTTAAAGATGAGATTCAAGCTTCGAACAATACTGACTATGCAATTAAGAGAGAGAGCAATAACTCTATCTGGAGAAACCATGACAAAATGGCGTGGGTCGATCCTTTTGATAAGAGAGCACACGACTATACCATTGCCATCGCTGAAGAAGCCGCAAAAGTCGGCTATGATGAGATAAATTTTGACTATATCCGTTTTCCCGCAAAAACAGGGCTGCAATATTCACAACAGTGTATGGAAGAATCAAGAGTAAAAGCAATAGAAAAATTTTTAGATAAAGCGCGACAAAAACTAAAGAAGTATGGTGTTTTTATATCGGTTGACACTTATGGAAATATCTGCTGGAGTAAAGATGACAATGGTATTGGACAAAAAGTAACTTCTCTTGCTGATTATGTGGATTATCTCTGTCCTATGCTCTACCCATCAGGTTTTTCAAGTGGTTCATTTTATTTCAAATATCCGTCAGAACACCCTTATGAAGTTGTATACAGAAGTATCAAAAAGATTCAAGATAAAATACCAAGTGCAAGAGTAAGACCTTGGCTGCAATACTTTCGAGACTATACACCAAGACGAAAAGCGTATAAAAGAGAGGAAGTTCAAGCTCAAATCCGGGCAAGTGAAGATATAGGTGCAAACGGATGGATGCTCTGGTCGCCATCAAGTAAATATAATCTAAACTATCTACTAAAGTAGACGTATTTCTCGTAACTTCTTTCTTAAATTTTTAGAGTTTTGCAAATAGAAATCAACAAGAGCATGAAACTCCCTGGAGTGGTTCATATGGACTAAATGTGCAAGCTCATGCACCACTACATAATCAATAAACTCTTTTTTGACCTTCATAAGCTGCGTATTGAGTGTTATCTCTTTTTTGGAGTTACAACTCCCCCATCTGCGTTTCATTTTTCTAAATTTAAGTTTTTTATACTCTAAACCCATTACAGCGGCAAAATACTCTACTCTTTGTGGGAGATACTCCTGTGCACACTTTTTATAAAATTCATTGTAGGCAAGAGTGATTTTAGACTCCTCCGTCGGTGCTAACTTTGAGAGTCTTTTTCGCAGATAGAGAGACTCATGTGAGTCAATGCTGTAGATTTCACCAAAAAGCAACACTTCATCTTGCAGTTTTACTTCCATTTGTCTGTTTTTTTGATTTTTTTCTAACTGTTTTGCTATCCATACTTTTTTATCTTCCAAAAATTTATAAACAAACCTTTGCGAGCGGATGGGTGTTTTTACGCTGATTGTCGAGTCTGCATCGACTCTAAGATAACTGTGTTTTAATTTTGGAGCGTAAGTAACCATCACTTTTACTCCTTCAAACTCCAAAAATTCATTCATACTCGATGGGGTCTTTCACTCCTGCTTGTACAAATCCGTTTAAACGCAGTCGGCAGCTGTCACACACACCACACGCTTTTCCCTCATTTTTATAGCAGCTCCAAGTGAGTTCAAGAGGCACACTGCGTTTGAGTGCCTCTTGTACGATCTGAGATTTTTTGAGATGAACCAAAGGCATTTTTATCTCGATGTTTGTTTCATCTTTTGTACCAAGGTTGATAGCCTTTTGCATAGCACTTATGTACTCTTCTCTACAATCAGGATAGCCACTGCTGTCCTCTTCAACCACCCCGATGCTTAAAACAGTTGCACCCTCTTTTTCGGCAATAGCCGCCGCCATAGATAAAAAGATACCATTTCTAAAAGGAACATAGGTAACAGGAACACCCTCTTCTATTCCATCAGTAGGGATATCAATACTTTTATCGGTAAGTGCCGAAGCACCAAGCTGTTTAAAAAAGTCCAGATTTAGGACATACTTCTCTTTTACCTGAAGTTCTTTTGAAATATTTTCAAAACACTCCAACTCTTTTGCCTGAGTATTTTGTCCATAATTAAAATGCACAGCGATAATCTCATACCCTGCATCTCTCATCATATACGCGCTCAGAGTTGAATCCATCCCGCCACTCATAATACAAACTGCTTTTTTTCTCATCTTTTTTTCATCTTTCATAACACTATTTTAACATATTATAGAATTCTTTTAATCTTTTTTAAAACAAAAGAGTTATAGAATGGGAGTAATACAATAAAAAAGGAGATACCATGGAAGTATCATCTTCAACCACATCTGCGAACGTACAGGTAGATGTTATGAAAAAAGCCCAGGATGTACAGGAGAAACAGATTATGCAGCTTCTTGAGAGTTCTCAAGAGCAGGCACAAAAAGTAACTTCACAAAAAACAGGGGTTGGAGGAAATCTCAACATTACCGGTTAAGCATATACATTTACTTTCATGTAGAGTGAAATATTCTCACTCTACAAACTCTAAGCCCTCATCTGATATAATTCCACCCATGATAGATATAGATAACAAAACCTCACTAAAGATAGATGAAATCTTTTTAGAAAAACTAACGCAGAGTCTTACAGACAAAGATATTGAACTCATTATTACAACAAATGAAGAGATTCAAGCAATAAACAAAGAGTACCGCAACATCGACAAAGCTACTGATGTGTTAAGTTTTCCATACGAAGAGATGCCTCAGGCTCCACTTGGCAGTATTGTAATCTCTCAGGAAATGGTCGCACACAAAGCACAAGAGTTTTCACATTCTGAGAAAGATGAGTTTACTCTGCTCTTTATTCATGGAATTTTACATCTTTTAGGCTATGACCATGAGTGCGATGATGGAGAGATGAGAGCAAAAGAAGAGGAGCTAATAAACAAATTTGGGCTCCCAAAGAGTTTAATAGTACGCACAGAAGGTGAAGAGTAGATGGATTATGTAGTTTTTATAGCAGCAATGGCAGCACTTATTTATGGTGCAGATTTTATCATTAAAGAGTCAGAGAGAATTGCGCTGCACTTTAACATTTCACACTTTGTAATCGGTGCAACACTCGTTGCGTTTGGTACATCTCTTCCTGAAATGGCAGCATCAATGATGGCTGCCTCTCAAGGAAAAGTAGATATGGCAGTTGCCAATGTCGTTGGAAGTGTCATCTTTAACATTACACTTGTACTGGGTATCGTATTTATGATAGCAAAATCAATGATGCCCGACAGAGATCTCTTTTCAAAAGATAGTGCATGGGTAATCGTTCCTGTTGTAATCTTCTTCATTATGATACAAGATGGGGTTATCAGCAGAATTGATGGTATTTTATTTCTTTTGATGATGGTTTCTTACCTTTTCTTTTTGTTTACAAGTAACAAAGACGAGCTTGAATGTGAGCTTGATGAAGAGTTGGAAAAAGAGAAATTTGACTGGAAAAAAAGTATTGTTTTACTCGGTATAGGCTTTGTACTTACTATTGGGGGAGCAAATTTTGTTGTAGAGAGTGGTACAAGTATCGCAAGAAACCTACATGTAAGTGAATGGATAATAGGTCTCTTTTTGATTTCTCTTGGAACATCGCTCCCAGAACTTGTTGTCTCACTAGTAGCTGTAAAAAAAGGCAATGCAGAGATGAGCATAGGCAATATTATCGGTTCCAATGTAGCAAACTTCTCTATGGTTCTAGGTGGGTCGGCGCTTCTGCAACCACTGACAATAGACCTTGTTGCTACGAAATTTGATATGCTGATTTTGGCATCAGCTTCCATCGCCCTGCTTTTTATCCTTGCAAATAAAATCTACAACAAAGCTGGCGGTATTTTTCTACTTACCATCTTAGCTCTTTTTATCCAAAACTCTTTTAGTTAAAACTTATCTCTTTTTTATATAACCAAGCTCTAGGAGCTTGTTGTAGATGTCAGATACAATAGCACCTGCTGCGTGTCCGCCATGCCCACCATGCTCTACCATAACCGTTACTATATACTGAGGATGTCTGTATGGACCATAGGTGGTAAACCAGGCATGTGAGCGGTTATAGTAGGAGAGTTCATGTTCAAGCTTTCTCTTTTTAATATCCTGTTTTATCCCAATTACCTGTGCGGTACCGGTTTTACCGGCAATTCTCACCTTGGAGTGTATAAAGTTTGTTGCTGTACCATGAGATGCGTTACAAACTTCGTACATTCCTCTCCGTATGATGGGCAGTCTTGCTTTTTCTCTCGGAGTTAAAACATCTTTGAGAATCTCCTTATAAGGTTTGTCTCCTATCATATTTGCCAAATGTGGCGTAGGAAGTTTTCCTGTAGCTATTAAAGCCGTCTGCTGTGCTATTTGAATTGGTGTTACAAGAAAATATCCTTGACCTATTGAGGTGTTAAGTGTTTCACCCTTATTCCATGATTGGTTGTACTTTCGTCTTTTCCATTCACGTGAGGGTACTACTCCAATAAATTCATTTGGAAGATCAATGCCTGTTTTGTGACCTAAGTTATACCTTCTTAAACCTGCACTCATCTTTTTGATACCTACTTTCAAACTCCCTTCATAAAAATATACATCACAACTCTCACGAATTGCTTTTATCATATTTGTCTCTTTATGCCCATGTTTTTTCCAACATCTAAAAACCCTTTTTCCAAGGGGGATAGAGCCTGAACAGTATATCTTTTCATTGGAGCGCATTCCATTTGTAAGATAGACTAATCCCAAAGAGGGTTTTATCGAAGAACCTGGAGGGTAGAGTCCATGGGTTAATTTGTTCGTAAATGGATGATCGAGACTAGAAGCAAGCGTGTCATACATTTTGTAGCTCATACCAGAGACAAAAATGTTCAAGTCATAATTAGGAAAACTTGCTGCACAAAGGATAGCACCGTGCGTATCCATAACAACGACCGTACCTACAACTCCATCAAAAAGTCCTGTAATATATTTTTGCAGTTCAATATCTATATTTAATTTCAACCTTCTGTTTTCATCAGGCATTTTGTAACTTAGTTCTGCAACCTCTCTGTTGTTTGCGTTTACCTTTATCTCTTTTTCACCGGGAGTACCTTGCAGATAGGAGTTGTAGTACTTTTCAACTCCTGTTTTTCCTGTATAACCTATAAGATCAATCAACTTATCATTTGCTATATCTTTTTCATTTGCACGAGCAACATATCCTATCATGTGTGCTGCTATGTTTTTATATGGATAGAAGCGTTTTGGTGCTGATTCGACTTTAATATTTTGTCGAAGATTTAACTCAGTATAAACTGGCATAATCTCTTCATAAGGAATATAATCTACAACTTCAATAAAATTATGGTTGTAAAAAGAGTCCTTTTTTGTGTAGTTTTTGATAATACGTTTTTTATCTAATGATGGTAGATGTTTTAACAAAAAAGCAATTTCATCTTCAAATTTTTCTCTGTTTCTCTTCAACAGAAGATGCGGTGCCATTTTTATCTTAAAACCAAGCTTGTTAATAGCTATGGGTCTCTCTTTGATATCAATTATCTCTCCCCTGATAGGCGCAATTTTCTCATGCCTTATTGTGTTGTTTTGAGAGAGTTTTTTGTAGTATGTATTCGACTCTACAGCCAGTAAAAAGACCCGCACAAGCAGTGCCATCCAGACAGATGCAAAGAGTAGTATTATAAATTTTATTTTCATAAAAGGCTCACCAAGAAAAACTCAATTACTATATAGTAAACTATATAGTAATCTATATGCTGCATAGGAAGTAAAAATATCTTTGCAAGAAGCATTAAAAAGAGATAATATCCTATATATGCAAGCAAAATATACATAATCCGGATACAAGAGTAGCAGTTAAAATTTTGCTCGACTTTTGGAAGAAGAAATTTAGAAGCAAGATAAAAATAGAAGATACTGCTAAAAAAAAGATAACCGTGATTTGCTTCAAAAACAAGCAGGGAAAAGAAGATTAGAATCAAAGCTAAAATATCTTCTTTCTCTTGTGCTCTGATAAAAAGTACAAATAAAACGCCAAGCAAAGGTGGTAAAAAAGGATAAATACTGCTCAAAGAGCTGTAGAGCACAAAAAGCACTACATATATAAATGGTTTTACAACTCTTTTATTAGTGAGACTTCGTTGCATATAGGGAAATGTTTACATTTAATACAGTCCGCCCAAATTTTATGTTCAGGCAGTGACTCTTTTGGAATTTCTACAAAGCCGATTCTTTCAAAAAATGACTGTTTGTAGGTTAAACTAAGAACTCTTTTGACACCTAAGTCTCTGCCCTCTTCAAGAGCATGACTCACAAGCTGTTCTCCTATCTTTTGACCTCTAAATCCATCTTTAACGATTAAAGAACGTACCTCTGCAAGCTCCATAGTATGGATGTGCAAAGCAGTAAATCCGATTAATTCATCTTTAATATATACCAAAGTATAAGAGCGGATATTTGTAGCAACTTCATCATTGCTGCGTTCCAAAATCACACCACTTTCAACTTCAGGACGTATCAGTTCCTGCATGCTTGGTATATCTGTCAGTTTAGCTTTAACAAATCTCATCTTCATCCGTTTTCATTTTTAAAATATCATAAATTACTTTGATGATTTTCTTCATACCTTTTTTTTTGGAGCTTGAGACCATCAGTGCATTTGGAAATTCACGTCTGAGTGCACTCTGCTCTTTTTGATTAAGCTTATCAATTTTTGTAAAAATTTGTACTATATACTGATTTTCTTTAATATTTTGCATAAGAAAATCACTTACAGCCGTATCTATCTCCAAATGTGGGTGACGACAATCAATAAGATGGATAAAAACTTTTATCTCATCACGTTTTGAGATGTAATCTGTAAGATTTTTCTCCCAATCATGCTTGACGGATTTGGCAACTTTTGCATATCCAAATCCAGGAAGGTCAACAAATTTTGCTATGAGCTTCTCAGAGCTGTCTCTATCTAAAAAGGTCACATCAAAGTAGTTGATTAGTTTTGTTTTTCCCGGAGTTGAGGAAACTTTTGCGAGACCTTTATGGTTTGTCAGCGCATTTAAGAGCGAACTTTTGCCTACATTTGAGCGTGCCATAAAAACCACTTCATTTTGTTCATCCGTCTCGGGTGCTGCGTTTACATTGGGAGCGGAAGTTATGAATTTTGCATCGACTATCTCTACCATTGCCTACTCCTTTTCATCTTTTATATTAAATATCATAATAACCGGCTCACTCTTTACACCTTTGGCAAACGCTTTTCCACTCTCAAGCGCAAGGGTTACTTCATCACCGATTATCTCTTTTTTCTCATTTAACTGTTTGAGATGTACATTTTCATAAAAATGGTACTCTTTTGCCTGTGGCAAATAGATAACTCTGTTTGCTTTTCCCTCATATTTTGCGCCTTTTTTTGTCTCTATTTTAAAAGAGACACTGCCCACAGCAACAAACTTTGTAGGCTGGTTCTTTTTATCTGTATAGATTGTTACCTCTGATGCATTAAGCTCATCATTGTGTTTTTTTACTCGCACATTACCACTAAATATCGAAATACCTTTTTGCTCATCTGCACTAAAGGAGTTTGCTTTGATTTTAAGCTCCTCACCAAACGCAGTAAAGTGTAAAAAAAGTACTATTGGCAAAATATATTTTATTATCATTATTTTCTCTCTTGTAATTGGTAAATTGCATCTATATTTTTGGAATAAACTCTATTGAGGTTATTATTATACTTTATATAACTGCCTTTGACTACATTTTCTCCAAAATAAGCAGTATATCCGACATCACTTACAGCCTCTGCGCTCTTTTTGTTATAGATTAGCTTTTGTGTATGAAACTCAAATCCACTGTCCCGTGTATAAAACACATTGCCCTTCAGCGTAACTATATCATCTTTGTAAACACCGTCGTCTGCTTTCATATTTGCCATATACTTTGGAGACTTGTCTGTATAGTCAACATTTTTTACGATAAATTTATCATCATATTTCGTTCCGCTTGAGCCCAGCATATATGTCTGCAGACCATAAGGTGTAAACTCATACATAGTAAACTGTTTTAGCTCAAGCTGAGGCACATCTACAAAATTCTGCTCTTTTAACTCCAAAGGTTTAAAAAAAAGAAAAATCATCAACAAGCCGCTAAAGATAAAACCTAAAAAAATAGTGATATTAATATTTTACCCCTTAAATCCAAACAGATAAAAAAAGATCTCTTTGTAAATTTTCATCTACCAGCATATCTATCATTTCTCGAACAGCACCCTCACCGCCATTTTTAGTAAGCACTGTATCTACAATCTTTTGTATCTCTTTAACACCATTGTTTGGAGTGAAGCTTCTTCCAGCTAAACGCAGCATATTAAAGTCATTCAGATCATCACCGATAACTGCGACTTCATCGAAACCAATCTCCAGTTTTTCGACAATCTCTTTTAAAACTCTCTCTTTATCCTTAATACCCTGATAAAGATGCTGCACACCAAGTTCATGCGCGCGTTTTTCAACAATTTTTGATTTTCTTCCTGTAATAATCGCCACATCATTACCCATTTTAATCCAGGTTGAGATACCAAGCCCGTCTTTTACATTGAACTCTTTACTCTCTATCCACTCAGCAGAGTAAATAATCGAACCATCTGTCAAACAGCCATCTACATCAAGTACTAAAAGTTTAATCATAATACATCTTTCGTGCTGGGAATACCGACACGCTCATTTGCAGTAGTCGCACGTCTGATAGCTACAGCCACTGACTTAAATGCAGCCTCTATGATGTGGTGTCTGTTCTTTCCGCGCTGCTCGATGATATGCATACTGATTTTTGCATTAAGTGCAAATGCTCTAAAAAACTCCTCTACAAGCTCTGTATCAAACTCCCCTACTTTACCGCTGACATTTAACTCATAAACCAAAAACGGACGGTTACTCAAGTCCAAATCACAAGCAACACAAGCTTCATCCATCACAATATTTGCACTACCAAAGCGTTCCATGTTTTTTACAGGGTAGATTGCCTGAGCTAAAAGTGAACCAAGCACAATCCCGACATCTTCAACACTATGATGGTCATCTATATGTGTATCACCCTTGCAGCTCACATCCAAATCAATCAAAGAGTGCTTGGAAAAACTCTCTAGCATATGGTCTAAAAACCCTACACCTGTACTTATATTGCTCTTACCGGTTCCGTCAAGCTTGAGAGAAACTGTAATATCCGTCTCTTTTGTTGTTCTTGTTTTTGTTAACATATTTCTAATCCTCTTTTACTATAAATGCATGTTTAAATATAGTGCTGTTGGCTTTGTAATCTCTGGCCTCTTGCTCACTTTTAAAGCCTTCAAGCCAGACTTTAAAAAGTCTTCCGTTATCTGTTTGGATATCTTTTATAACGGTAGTATAGCCATCTTTTTTATCATACTTTTCTTGTGTCAAAATTGCACCACTGATGTTGGAAAAAGATGCTATTTGAATCGCGTATCCACTTACTTCCACACTTTTTGGTGACTTTTTAAGCTGTCTGCGTGTTGGAATTTTTTTACTTCCTTTACTTGCAAAACCAAGCACTTCAATAGTCACAGGAGCAGTTCCCGTTCCTATCATTCCTATTTTTGATGCTGCAGCCTTTGAGAGGTCTATAATTCTTGTAGCGACAAAAGGCCCTCTGTCATTAATACGCACTACTGCACTTTTATAATTTCGCTGGTTTGTTACACGAACGATTGTATTCATCGGTAGCGTTTTATGCGCTGCTGTCATATCCCACATATTGTACTTTTCACCATTTGATGTCAGTTTTCCGTGAAAATCAGGACCATACCAGCTGGCATTACCACGAAATCTATCCCCGACATTAACTACTGTCGGATGGTATCTGATACCACGCACAACATAAGGGCGCATAGTGGGATGAGAGTATTTTTTTTTCTCCAAATGTGAAGAATAAGCACTACTGTCATCCGCATATTCATGTACAGCAGATTGGTTGCCGTGACGGTATGCACCCGGTCCTCTCGTACTACAGCCGCTTATAAACAAGCCAACTAAAACAGCAAAGAAAAGTACTCTATTCATACAGTTTCAACCTGTCACCTACTTTGATAAAAGAGCCTTTTAAATTGTTTTGTGCTCTTAGGTTTTTAAGACTGATATGGTGTGCTTTTGCAATAGAAAGCAAAGAGTCACCCTTTTTCACCATATAATAATGTCGTGTACTAAACTTCACCTTTTTACTTCTTTTAGCGATTGGAATAACAAGCTTTTGTTTGATACGCAGCATATCTGAGCGTAGATGATTGAAGTCTTTGATAACTCTGTAAGAGACCCCGTATCTTTTCCCTATGCGCGCAAGGTTGTCTCCGTTTCGCACGATATGAATCTTGTAGATGTTACGCATCGGAGCTTCACGGTATTTTTGTTTAAACTCTGAAAGTTTAATGTAGGGAATATAAACATCATAATTTTTAGAATACGGTGGAACAAAATCATACTTCAGATGTCTGTTTAACTTTTTTAAATCCTTTAAAGGAATGTGAATAAGATGAGAGAGCCTGTTTAAAGATTCTCCGGGTGCAAGCTTCACGGTCGCTATGGAGTAAGCATTGGCACGATTTAAAAGGTACTCATACTCGCTGTGTAGCAGATACTGTTCATCACTTCCAATAAGAGCCAGTGCTACAATTTTGCGAATGTAGTATCTGCTCTCTTTTGGAATATATCTTTTTCTCTCATCAAGCAAAACGGCCAAATCATCCGTACCGGCTTTTCTGATAGCCCTGTTGAGTGCACCACCGCCACAGTTGTAGGCAATAGCCGCCAAGTACCATTTTCCAAAACGCTTATGAAGTGCAGAGAGATACTTCGCAGCAGCTTCTGTTGACTTGATAAGGTCACGTCTCTCATCGACATACTCATCAATTTTGAGATGATAAAGTTTCGCAGTACGCGGCATAAACTGCCAAAGCCCTGCCGCTCTTTTACTTGAGTAGGCTTTTGTCCGAAAGTTTGACTCAGCCATTGCAAGATAAAGAAACTCTTGCGGAACATCATATTTTGAGAGAGTGTTTTTAATAGCAGGGATAAAGAGATAGGCATCATCCATCGCTCTAAAGAAGTGCTTATGCTTACGAAGCGTTTTGCGTTTCATTTTATTCATAATCGGATCGTAAAGAAAGGTAGGCTCAATGTCAAATGAGTTTAAAAGTGACAACTCTTTGTTGTAGTTTGTTTCGTATGTCAAGTTTGCATACAAGAACAGCGGAAAAAATAGTATAAATAAGTACTTCAAAATAGACAACTCTTATAATTAAATTTATGCTATTTTATCCAAAAATTAATTAAATAAGTTAAATAAACCTCTAATATTAAGAAATATGAAAGAGTTTTAGAGCATTTTTTGTAGTTAACTCTTCTATCTCTTCTTCTGGAACCTCTAAAATTTCAGCCATCTTTTTAGCAACAAATGTTGTATAAAAAGGCTCGTTTCGCTCCCCTCTGTGCGGTGTGGGAGTGAGATAGGGACCATCTGTTTCTATGATAAGCTTATCTTTTGGTATGCGAGGCAGTATGTTTACCAGCTTTTTCGCATTTTTAAAGGTCAAAACACCACCGATACCAAAGTAAAAGTTCTCATTTGCCAGACTTAAAAGCTCATCATCGGCATTGAAACAGTGCAGCACTCCTCCGACCTCTGCTGCGTTTGACTCTAAAAGAATCATCTTTGAGTCATGTGAAGCATTGCGAATATGCACGATAAGAGGTTTTTTGTACTTTTTTGCCAGTTCTATCTGCGCGCTAAATACCTCTTTTTGTCTACGTTTTTCACCCTCTTTCTCTTCATCGCTTCCCTCAAGACGGAAGTAGTCCATGCCACACTCACCTATGGCAACACACTTTTCATGGTGTACATACTTCTCAAAATCAAGCCCTTCAAAAGCATCCAAATCATACGGATGGACACCAACAGCGAAGTAGACATCCTCATAACTCTCAGCTATCTCT
>Ga0256836_1001094_pt1 | contig 12659 bp, 12 predicted proteins | sample 4561380metaG_FD_185974 | JGI IMG/M metagenome (GOLD analysis project Ga0256836, IMG submission 185974) | Hydrothermal vent microbial communities from Guaymas Basin, Mexico - 4561-380 | ecosystem: Environmental > Aquatic > Marine > Hydrothermal vents | place: Mexico: Guaymas Basin | collected...
ACGCTACTCATTTTAGTTATCTAAATACATTATTTGCTACCGATTTATGGTTAATCAATAAATTGTTCCCACATAAAAGCAAAAAATATAAACCCTATACGGTAAAAAAAATCGACGGCGGAAAACCGATAGTCATCATGATTATGGGTGAGAGTCTTAATTATAAAAGAATGGGACTTTACGGATGGGACGTAAACAATACCCCGAACCTCGATAAACTCGCAAAAAAGGATAAAAATTTCGAATTCACAAAAGCTATAAGCGGAGGAGTGAATACTCCTGTAAGTATAGTAACGTTTTTTAATGTTAAAAGAGAGCCTCAAAATATAGAATTATTACTATCACAAAAAACAAATCTTTTAAAACTAGCAAAACAAAACGGATATAACACTTACTGGCTTAGCATGCAAGAAGAAGGAACCTCTATTTCCAGTCTTTTAAATTATGCTGATATAAAAAAAGTAAGAGAAGATTATAAAATTCATTATGATGAAAGTTTAATAAAAGATTTAAAACAAATTCCGTTTGATAAAAAAACGTTTGTTGTGTTACATTTTAGGGCAAATCATTCCCCTTATGAAGAAAATGTACCTCAAAAATTTTATAAATGGCCCTTTAATTACGAAGATTATCATCTGTATAAAAAAAACAGCTATTACAACAGTGTTTTATATATCGACTATTTGATTTCTGATATAATTGATTATATGAAAAAAAATCGTAAAAACTTCGTAATTTATTATACCTCCGACCATGCGGAGATGTTAGGGTTTCCTGATGAAAACGGCAAATACGGACACTCTCAGCTCACATTCGGAGATACATATGTGCCGTTTATCTATTACAGCGATAAATTTCACAAAGATTTAAACAAAACATATTATAATCACTATGAAATAGGTAAAATACTTGCAAAAGATTTAGGATATGAAATTACAAATCCAAATGAAGATGATACTTTTTACATAAACGGAGTAAGTATTGACGGAAGTTCCGGATATATTCAGTATAAATTTAAAAATAACAAAATTATAAAAATTAAGGATAAAAATTGAAAAAAATACTGCCTAATATAATTTTTATGCTTATAACGACAGCTATTTTAATAGCTCCTGATTTTATAACGGATTTTTTCTTTCACGGATATTATGATTTTACGTGGTATAGATTCAGCAGAGAATTTTTTGCAACTCTTAGTATTACTTTTATATTAAGTTTTACTCCAAGATGGTTTCTTACGACAGTTTTATCTTTATTTGTACTTTTTGCTTTCATAAGTATTGCTCATTTTACTTATTTTCATACATACCTTATGCCATATGAAATAGGAATATTAAAAGAGAGCGATGACGTTAAAGATATTATCTATTCTATAAAAGACATATTGCCGTTAGTCATAACACTTTTAGTTTTATGGGGAGGTATAAGTTATTTTATCTATTATCTTGATAAAAAATTAAAACCTCTCAAATTTCCAAAAATATCCACAGCATTTTTTATACTTTTATTAATCATTTATCCTTATTTTATTCATAAAAAACCGAATATCTATTTGGCAAACTTCACACATTTTTCTTATTTCAACACCCTAAATACGTTATATCTTGCACTGCTCGATTCTTTTAGAAAAAAACCTCACCACAATTACAAACCTTATATCGTAAAAAAAATAGATAATGGCAAACCGATAGTCATAATGATTATGGGGGAGAGCCTCAATTACAAAAGAATGGGACTTTTTGGATGGGACATAAACAATACCCCGAATCTCGATAAACTCGCAAAAACTGACAAAAACTTCGCTTTCAAACCGGCTGTAAGCGGTTCTGTCAGAACAATTTGTTCGGTTACTACATTTTTTTACAATAAAAGAGAACCGGATAATATAAAACTTCTTTTGAATAACAAAACAAATATTATGAAACTCGCCACTGAAAACGGATATGATACTTATTGGCTGAGTATGCAAAGTGATGTGAGTCTTATGTCAAAAGTTATGAATTTCGCCAAACATAAAAAATTCGAATGGGAATTTAAAAGACAATACGACGATGAACTTTTAAAGGAACTTAAAAAAATTCCTTTTGACAAAAAAACTTTCGTTGTTTTACATATAAAAGCCGTCCATTCTCCTTACAACAAATACGTGCCAAAAGAATTTCAAAAATTTACAGGAAAACGCGGAGCTTATTATAACGGTGTTTTATATAACGACTACGTAATTTCAAGCGTAATTAATTATATGAAAACTCATCACAAAAATTTCGTAATCTATTTCACATCAGACCATGGCGAAATGCTCGGATTTCCTGATGAAAACGGCAAATACGGACACTCTCAACTGACATTAGGGGATACGTACGTACCGTTTATCTACTACAGCGATAAATTTCACAAAGATTTAAACAAAACTTATTATAATCACTATGAAATAGGTAAAATACTCGCAAAAGATTTAGGATATGAGATTATTAATCCGAATGAAGATGATACGTATTACATAAACGGAGTAGAAATTGACGGAAGTGCTGGCTGGATGCACTATAAATTTAAAAACTGCAAAAACCCACTAAAAAATTCTGAAAATTGTTTAAAATTAATCAAAAAGGTAAACTATTGAAAAAAAAATATAATCTTTTTAAAAACGCATTGTACGCAATAGAAGGAATTTTGACTCTTTTAAAAGAAAGAGCTTTTCAACTCGAGCTTTTGTTTGTTATTCCGCTTTTAATATTTCTTATTTTTCTTGATTTAGGCGCTATACAAAAGTCGATAATGGCTGCAAGTTTGATTTTTATATTAATAACAGAAGCACTGAATACCGCCGTGGAATATACGGTGGATTTAATAACTGATGAATGGCATGAATTTGCCAAAAAAGCAAAAGACACAGCAAGTGCTGCAGTATTTTTCAGCATTGTTCAAGCAGTTGTGATTTGGGGTTTAAATCTTTTGTAAAAATTTTTTAAATATATTTTTTTTTCTTTTTTTAATTTTTTCTAAAACATCCATCCATTGATATGAAATATTTTCAAAACTATACTCTTTCGCTCTTTCTATACCATTTGCCACCATATCCTCAAATAATGTAGGATTATTTTTTAATTTTTTAATTGCTTTAATAACTTCTTCTTTATTAGTCGCTTTTATAAAATCTAAGTTACTTTTTTTAACTAAATCAAACCCAACTTCATCCCCTACAATAACTGGTGTTTTAGCTATCCAAGCATTTACTAATTTGGTAATAGGTTTATGTTTCCATCTACTTTTTCTATTTCTTCTAACAGCTAAAGTAATATCAGTATTTGAGTAATCTCTCCAGAGTTCTTTATTAGTATCTATATTGAATCTCATTCCAAAAGAATTAATCTCTTTTATAAATTCATAAGTTTGCAATTCTGGATGTAAGTTCTGTATTTCTCCTTTAAAAGAAACTATTTCTATATTTTCTTTTTTTCTTGGGATAAGCCCCGGTTGTGGAAAATGAGGAATATAATAAGAAGTTTTATCAGCTAAAATTGGATTTTGAACAATATGAAAATCTGCTTTTTTTATTTTATCTTTAGCATCAGCTAATGTACATACATATAAAAGATTTGGATTTTGAAACACTTCTTTTGAAAATCTAGGATGAAACAATAAAATTCCATTTCCTTTAGGGACATTATCAGTTAGATAAATATCTTTATAACCATATTTTTTCAAAAAATAATACACTAACGCACTCCAAACTACCACTCCCCCTTGTGAAGATAACCAAATCGGGTCATCGAGCTTTAAACTTTTATAATTAGGTAAATAAAAGTAAATATTCATTTATTAAACTTACTCCTTTCTTAAAACTTTATCAGTTATAAAATCAGCAAATCTGTTTGACTTAAACTCTTTAAATTTATCCCTGTTTTTATCAAACCACTCTACAAAATCGCTTTTTCCGTCATAAAGCTCAAAAACTTTTTTAATTTTTCCAGCTTTACTCCAAGGTAAATAAAGGTATTTCAATCTAAGTTCTTTATCAATCGCCCATTTTTTATCACGTCCGTTTAAAATATGCCATAAAACCGCTACAAAGCCAGTTCTGTCAGCTCCGGCTTTGCAGTGAAAAAGAATAGGTTTTTTTGCCGTTTTAAGAATATTTACAAGTTTTTCGAGTTCTTCTCTTCTGATTCTTTCAGGAGAGCGAGAAAGAAGCGCCACCGTATGATATTTAACTCCTATCTCCTTACAAATCTCTTTTTCTCTTTTATAAATATAATTTTTATTGTTTCCTCTTAGGTTTATGATAGTTTTTATACCGTATTTTTTTATTATCTTTTTAAGCCTCCAGGGAGTCATTTGAGCACTTCTATATACACCTTCATCCACTTTATGAAAATTAAACCAAAAAAGGTTTAAAAAATTATGCTCTTCGCTTACTATTTTTATAAACTCACGCAAGACTTTCAAGCCTTTTAATAAGTTTTATAGGAGTTAAAGCATAATTTGGATTATAATTTCCCGCAATTGAATGTGCAAGAGAGGCGTGAATTGCAGCTTTTAGTGGGTGCCATCCCTGAGCTAATAGTGAGCCTATCATCCCTGCAAGCACATCCCCGCTTCCACCTTTTGCTAAAGCCACGCTTCCGTTTGGGTCAATATTAAGCTTTTTATTAAAAGCAATTATTTTGTTTGCACCTTTTAATAAAAGCACCACTTTTGGATATTTTTTACTAAACTCTTCAGCCAATCTAAATCTGTTTTTTTGAACCTCATCAGTTGTATATTCTCCAAGTCCTACAATTTTAAGTAAAGACGCAAACTCTTTTGGATGAGGGGTTAAGACAATTTTTTCTTTTTTCAAAAATTCTTTAATAACTTCTTTATAAAACATATCAGCATCAATTACCATAGGAACATCAAGCTTTAAAATCTCTTCCATTTCATCATCAAAATGATTATTTAGCCCCATCCCAAATGCAAGTGTGCTAAAGCCTTGAATATGATGAGAATGCATAATTTCATACGGAATATTTATCTTATCGTCATGACTTACCACACTAACAAGCCCACATCCAAAATTAAAAGCCGCCATTGCAGCTATTATCCCAGCACCGCTCTTTTCACCAATCAATACTCCTAGATGTCCATATGTCCTTTTGTGAGCGTTTTGTCTTTTTCTAATTGGAAGTACTAAATCTTCTTTTTCCCAAACGTGATAATCGGTTTTTCCTCTATATTTTGCAAAACTAACTCCAAGGTTTGCCCTTTTTATCTCTCCTACATAATCCTTTGCCGCGTCAGAATAAAGAGCAAGTTTCTCTACTCCCATAGTCACAGTCAAATCTGCTCTAAACGCCACAGGTCTTAAATTTCCATCTTCATCAATACCTGTTGGAATATCACAAGAGAGTTTAAAAGCATCTACAAAATTCATCTTTTTAATAAGACAAGTTATCTCTTTTGGCAAATCCCTTTTCAATCCGCTTCCAAAAATTGCATCTACTAAACAATCACATTTTTGATATTCACTTTTTACTTCTCCTCTAACAGCTTTAAATCTCTCAAGCTGAAGCTTACACATCTGAGACTTTGCACCAAGAGGCAAATATAAATTAACAATATAATCCCCTAAAAGCTGCCTTGCAAGAGTTATACCATCAGCTCCGTTATTTCCAGGACCTGCTACAATATTTACAACGCTTCCTTTTTTTATCCTCTTATAAATTTCAAGTGCCATCTCATAGGCAGCATGCTCCATTAAGATATCTTCTGGTAACTTATATTTTTCATAACACTTTTTATCTAAAGAATAAACTTCCCTAAAAACCGGTTTCACTTTCTCCTCCTAAATTTTAATGCTTTTAAAATATCCTCTTTTTTTATCTTATCTCTTTTTTGAGTGTTTGCAATGGTTTTTGAGAGTTTTAGCAAATTAAATTCACTTCTTTTACTAAGAGCAAAATTTTTAATAGCTTTTTTTATTATATCATAAGCTTCATTTTCTAAGTTAAATTTATAATTTTCTTTTAAGTTTGCATTAAATTTACCTTTTTGCATCTCAAAAGCCACTAAAACCTTCTCAAACATCTCTTTACTTGAAATAGTGGAAGTATCATCATTTTCTACCATTTGATGATAAATCTCAATCCTGTCATACAAAGGCTCGCTTATTCTATTTTTATATCTTCTAATTTCAAGTTCACTGCATCTGCACTCTTTATAAGGACTTAACAAATTCCCACAAGGACACGGATTCATAGCAGCAGCAAAAATAAAATCGGTTTTATACTCTATTTTTGAATTAACCCTGCTTATTAAAACCTTCTTATCCTGAAGAGGAAGACGCAAATTTTCTAATACATCTTTTTGAAAATGGGGAAGCTCATCAAAAAAAAGCATTCCTTTATTTGCAAACGCAACCTCTCCAATCTTAGCCCCTCTGCTGCCCCCTCCAAAAATAGCGGCTTTTGTAGATGAATAATGTGGAGAGCGAAAAGGTCTAAGTGGCTTAAATTCAACTTCTTCGCCTTCCATAGCTCTTAGTTTTTCAACTTCTAAAATCTCTTCAAGACTCATAGGAGGTAAGATATAACGAAGCCTATTTATTATCATACTTTTTCCAACTCCGGCTGAACCTTCAAACAAAATATTCAAAAAACCACTCGCTGAATATAAAGCTGCTTCTTTTGCCTCTTTTTGCCCTATTACGTCACTAAAATCAAGTTCAAAATTTTCCGTATAGTAGTATTTTTTGCCATCAATTTTGATAAAAGAGTAGTTTAAAGAAGTAGTGTCTATTTTTTTTGGCAAAAATTTTTCAAATTCACTTAAATGCTCAAATGCATAAATTTCAATCCCAGGAATTTTGCTAAGTTTTTTTGCACTCTCAAGAGGTACTATTACTTTTTTTGGTTTTAAAGAAAGAACAATCGGAAAAATAGAGTTTGTATCTTTAAGCCTTCCATCAAGCCCAAGCTCTCCAAGCACCAGATAATTACTAAAATCAAAATCCCTGTTGTGATACAAAATACTAAGGGCTATTGGCAAATCAAAGTGGCTTCCCTCTTTTTTTAAATCTGCCGGAGAGAGATTTATAACGATTTTTAAAGGAGGAAAAGAAAAATCGTTATTTAAAAGAGCCGATTTTACCCTCTCTTTACTTTCCTGAATAGACTGGCTTCCAAGTCCAACTATAGAAAATCCGGGCAGAGCTTTTGTAAAAGAACTCTCAACCTCTACTTTTTTAGCATTAAACCCATCAAGTGTGGCTGAAGTTATTTTTTGCGTTTTTTTAATAGCTTTTTCCACTCTTTTTCAAACTTTTTACGTTTTATATAATCAAGTCTTTCAATAAAAAGATGCCCGTCAAGATGGTCTGTTTCGTGCTGAAAAGCAACACTCAAAAGCCCATCGGCATCCATAATATGCTCTTTTCCGAATCTATCAAAAAACTTAACTTTTACTTTTTCATATCTTTCAACCTCATCAAAATATTCAGGAACACTAAGACATCCTTCAGTATCCTTTTGACTTCCTTCCCAAACTAAAAATTCCGGATTTATAACCTCAATTAATGTCTCTTTGCTCTGTTTCCCATCTTCATCCCCAAGGTCAATAATAAGTGCCCTTCTTGGAATTCCTACCTGAATAGCGGCAAGTCCAACTCCGTTTTTTGCAAGCATAGTCTCATACATATCATCAAGCAACTTATGAAGCTCCTCATCAAACCTTTCAACAGGTTTTGAAATCTGCTTTAAAATTTTGTTTGGATATGTAACAATATCAAGTACTGCCATTAATATTCTCCCTCAATTAAATATAATTTATTCTCTTTTTCCGCTTTTTTCATAGCATTTATTGCTTTAAAAATATATTCTTGAGGTGGTCTTTCCTCTTTTATTTCAGCAATTCCTGCAACAATTTCAAGCTCTATCTCTTCACCTTCTAAAAATATTGCGGCATTTCCTATCATATCCGCAATCCTCTCAACTGTTTTTCCAGCCCCGATTCTGTCGGTATGTTTTAAAAGCATAGCAAAAACACCCTCTTTTAAATGGGCTATTTCATCGGTTCTTCTTGAAGTTTTAAGAAGTATTTTTGCTAAACTTCTGTTTGCTAAAATTTTTCCTTTTTCAGAAAGCTTTGAAATAACACTGTCTTTTATTTTCAAAACCACAACAGAACTTATATGAGAAAATTTGTTTATAAGTTTTATCTCTTTTTCAAGAAGTTTTAAAAAATATTTTTCATTATACACCCCATACTTCGGATCAAAAAGTGAATTGTTTTCAATCTCTTTAATAAGTTCTACATTTTTAGCATATAAATTTTTAATAGCTCTATGCTCTTTTTCAAGTTTTGAATAAATCTGTTCTATTTTATTTTCTAATTTTTCAATAAGCTTTTGCATTATTTTAGGAGAAGCCGTATGATTTATCTCTTGAATTTGACTTGCTATAATATCTTTTAAAAAGTTTGTGTTTTTATAAATTAAAGCAACTCTTTGTAAAAGCTCTTTTGTATATTTAAAAGAGAGTTTTATTTTTTTCTCAAGCTCAAAATCTTTATCAACTTCATGCGAGTCTTCAAGGGCTATTATTTCATAAATCTGCTTTTTGAAATCAAGAGGTTCATCTTCTAAAAGATTAAAAAAATAAACTTTATAATAAGAAGGAAGCGGAGGAACTCCGTCTTCAATCAGTTTATCAAAAACTTTTTTAGCAAATTTCTCCAAAGGAGAAGAAGGTTCATTCAAACCGTTAACTACTTTTGATGAATATTTTTCTTCCATTAACCTTCTCTTTTTTTAAGAACCTTATCTATCAGTCCGTATTTAAGAGCTTCTTCAGCACTCATAAAAAAGTCTCTTTCAGTATCTTTTTCGATTTTTCTAACACTTTGACCGGTATTTTCGGCTAAAATTTTATTAAGTTCTTTTTTCATTCTTAAAATCTCTTTAGCATGAATCTCTATATCGGTAGCCTGACCCTGAGCACCGCCAAGAGGCTGATGAATCATAATTCTGGCATGAGGAAGAGCAAATCTCTTACCTTTTGCTCCGCTGCTTAATAAAAACGCACCCATACTTGCAGCCTGCCCCATACAAATAGTAACCACATCAGGCTTGATATAGTTCATAGTATCATAAATAGCAAATCCGCTTGTTACAACTCCGCCCGGAGAATTGATATAAAGATATATATCTTTTTCCGGATTTTCAGCTTCCAAAAACAGCATTTGAGCTACTATCAAACTTGCCGTATGGTCGTTTATCTCACCTTGTAACATAATTATTCTGTCTTTTAAAAGACGAGAGTAAATATCATAAGCCCTCTCGCCTCTTCCCGTTTTTTCAATAACGGTAGGTATTAAAATGCTCATTATTCTCCCTTAACTTTTTCCTCTAAAAGTTTATTTAGAAGTTTTTCTTGAGTTAAATTCATTTTAAGTACAGGAATTAATCCTTGCTCTTGGTAATATTTAATAAGCTCCTGAGGGTTTTGACCTTGCATTAACGCCTCATAGTAAAGAATTTGAGAAAGCTCATCATCACTTACTTCAATTCCCTCTTTTTTAGCAAGAGCGTCAATAATAAATGTAAGTTTTACTCTCTCTTTTGCATCTTCAACAAATTTATCCCTAAATTCTTTAAGTTTTTCAGGGCTTTCTTGAAGTTCTTTAATCTCAGCAGGGCTTAGCTTTGCAGCTTCATTTCCTATAATAACATCAAGTTCTTGTTCTACAATATTTTCAGGTAAATCAATATCGTATTTTTCAACCAAACACTCAAGGATTTTCTCTTTTAAAGGTGCAAACGCTTCTGCTTTTTTCTTTTGAAGAATTGATTCTTTAATATATTTTTTCAAATCTTCAAGTGTTGCGTTTTCATCATTCATATATTTTTTAGCAAGTTCATCATTAATCTCAGCCGGCACTTTTTCTTGAATTTCTTGTAAAGTCACTTCAAATTCAGCTTCTTTTCCTGCAATCTCTTTTGCTCCGTAGTTTTCAGGAAATTTTACTTTTATTTTTCTTGTTTCTCCTATTTTCATACCAATAAGTTGGTCTTCAAAACCTTCAATAAAACTTCCGCTTCCAATTTCAAGAGGATAAGCCTCAGCACTTCCGTTTTCCATAGGTTTTCCGTCAATATACCCTTTAAAATCAATTACTGCAATATCGCCTTTTTCTAGAGTTTCTTTTTGAGATACTTTTGTCTCACTCATACTATTAGCTATTTTTTTAAGCTCTTCTTCAATCTCTTCTTCGCTAACTTCCGGAAGAGTAACTTCAGGAACACATTCTTTATAAGTTTCATCAATATTTACTTCAGGTTTTGTAAATACTTTAATTTCTACTTCAATTCCATCTTCTTTTTCATCAAATTTAACAACTTGAGGTTCTCCTAAAATTTCTGCATTTTCCAGTTTTTTAATACCCTCATCTAAAATTTCTTTTACAGCCTCACTAATAGCATCTCTTTTAATCTCTTCTCCATACATCTTTTCAACAACTTTTAAAGGCACTTTACCTGGTCTAAATCCTTGAATTTTAGCTTTTTTTGCAATCTCTTTTGCAATTTTTTTCTTTTTCTCTTCAATAATTTTATTATCGATTTTTGCTTTAATTAAAGCATTTGCTGAATCAATTTTTTGTACTTCTATCATATAATATCCCTTTTTTAAAAGGTATAATACCAAAAAAGTTTACAAAACTCAAAAGGATGAAAATGAGTGTAGATTTAAAAAAAATAGAAACAGCAGCAAAAATGATACTCGAAGCAATAGGAGAAGATATAAATAGAGAAGGTCTTGTTAAAACTCCAAAAAGAGTAGCACGTGCTTTTGAAGAGATTTGCAGCGGATATTTTAAAGACCCAAAAGAAGTATTAAACGACGCTCTTTTTGAGAGTACTAATAATGAAATGGTAGTCGTTAGAAACATTGAATTTTATTCAATGTGCGAACACCATATTTTGCCATTTTTTGGAAGGGTTCATGTGGCTTATATTCCGGATAAAAAAGTAGTGGGACTTTCTAAAATTCCAAGAATGGTGGAAGTTTTTGCAAGACGCCTTCAAATTCAAGAACAGCTTACAGAACAAATAGCAGATGCTATAATGGAGGTTGTAAAACCAAAAGGAGTTGGAGTTGTAATTCACGCAAGGCATATGTGTATGGAGATGAGAGGCGTAAAAACCAAACACTCATACACTTCAAGCTCAGCTCTTAGAGGCATCTTTCTTGAAGAAAAAACAAGAGAAGAGTTTTTTAATATAATAAATGCTCCAATAGATAATCATTTCTAATGAAACTAAAAGAGATAAAACAAAAAATAAAACAAAAACCCCTCTCAAAGCCTTACGGCTTTGTTAAAAAAATAAATCAAATTAACTTAATAGCAACAGGATTAAACCCAAGTGTAGGAGATATTGTAAAAGTCTGCTCAAACGACAAAGAAATTTTAGGAATGGTAACAGCAATTGAAGAAAAATCTTTTATAATTACCCCGTTTTCTTTTATAGAAGGGTTTAAAATAGGAGATAAAGTTTATATAGATGAAGAAGGCTTAAAAGTTCCTGTAGGAGAAGGTCTCCTTGGAAGAGTCTTAGACCCTTTTTTAAGACCGATTGATAATAAAGGACCAATTCTTTATAAAACAAAATACCCTATTATCAAAAAACCAATATCTCCTTTAGATAGGGGAGTTATAAATGAAGTGTTTCCAACGGGGGTAAAAGCAATAGACGGGATTTTAACTTGCGGAGTCGGGCAAAAACTTGGAATTTTTGCAGGAAGCGGAGTTGGAAAAAGCACTCTTATGGGAATGATTGTAAAAGGAAGCAGAGCAGATATTAAAGTAATAGCTCTAATTGGTGAAAGAGGTAGAGAGATACCAGAATTTATAGAACATAATTTAAAAGGAGATTTAACAAACACTATTTTAATAGTAGCTACAAGCGATGATTCAGCACTTATGAGAAAATACGGAGCTTTTAGTGCAATGGCTGTGGCTGAGTATTTTAAAGACCAAGGAAGAAATGTTTTATTTTTAATGGATAGTGTTACACGTTTTGCAATGGCTCAAAGAGAAATTGGACTTGCTCAGGGAGAACCCCCTACAACTAAAGGATATCCGCCAAGTTCTTTAATGCTTTTGCCACAATTAATGGAAAGAGCCGGAAAAGACAAAAAAGGTTCAATTACCGCATTTTTCACTGTGCTTGTAGAAGGAGATGACACTTCAGCTGACCCGATAGCTGACCAGGCAAGAAGTATTCTTGATGGACATATTTTGCTTGATAGAGAACTTACAGACTACGGAATATATCCTCCAATTAATATTTTAAAATCTGCAAGCAGAGTTATGAATAATATTATAGACCCTATTCATCTGCAAAAAGCTCAAAAATTTAAACGTCTGTATGCTCTTTTAAAAGAAAATGAGGTATTAATAAGAATAGGAGCGTATCAAAAAGGCAATGACCCGGAACTTGATGAAGCAATCTCAAAAAAAGAAGCTATGGAGAACTTTTTAAAACAAAAACCTGACGAATTATTTGAATTTAATAAAACAATTCAGATATTAAAATCTATTATTTAATAATTTATACTAAATTTTTACTTTAATTCTGAGTGTGTTTGAAAAAAGCAAAGAATAATAAAAAGAAGAGCTAAGAG
>Ga0256836_1001097_pt1 | contig 12643 bp, 9 predicted proteins | sample 4561380metaG_FD_185974 | JGI IMG/M metagenome (GOLD analysis project Ga0256836, IMG submission 185974) | Hydrothermal vent microbial communities from Guaymas Basin, Mexico - 4561-380 | ecosystem: Environmental > Aquatic > Marine > Hydrothermal vents | place: Mexico: Guaymas Basin | collected...
TTAACTCTTTTGCATGAACGAAAAAGTCTCTAGGTTTATACTCAACTCCATTATGATTAATTCTAGGTAGAACTTCCATAAATTCAACTTTTTTGCTTTGTGTATTATATATTTTCTCTTCTGCTACTGTTATATGCTCTTCTTGTATAACCTTTTTAAAAAATGCTTTCCAATCTATGTTTAAATCAGCTTTATTTCTACTGCTAAAGAATGTTAAAATCTTATCATCCTCCATCCCCTCAGCTCTTTTACTCATAAACAAAACTGCATCTTGTAAAGTTAAATCATATTGCTTCATAATTCTATCTAGTGCTAGTTTATCTGCAGGGTTCGTTGTATATAGCCAATAAGCAAATGGTGTAACTTTTAAAAGTGCTACGAACTCTCTTTTTTTATGCTTTACATAAAACTCTGTATAATGAGGTGTTCTACCTTTTACAGATTTGAACAAGTTTTCTTCAAACTTTGTTAACACTAGATGTCTATCATGGATAGCTTTATCAACAGCATCTTTTGCATGAGGTAAAAAGATTTTCCAATCAGCTGTATTAAAGATAACTGCTGCTTGTGGGTTTTGGTTAAACTCTGCAACTGTTTGAGTTAGCATCATAGTTGCCCCATAATATTTTCTAATTCTTCTTGCAAAGTTTTCAAAAAACTTAACAAATAATGGATTAGGCAAAACCCTCCAAGCTTCATCAACTCCTACAATTCTTCTAGTAGTTTTATCTTTTTCATAACCAATAAAAGCATCTTGATTGGCTTTTTGCAGATACATCATAGCTATAACTGGTGCCATGGGGCTTTCTGCAATATGTTTTAGTTCAAGAACCATAAAAGAGTTATCAAAATTAATAGTATTTGCACCATTAAAGTATTTATAAAATGAACCATTTACATCTGCATAAGGTTGTATCGCAATAATCATTCTTGTTAATATCGTTGCTAATTCTGTATTACCTCTATTCGCTTCTTCTGCTTTCATATCAACTAAAGCATTAGATACATCTTCCATACCTGCATCAAATCTCTTTCTCTCAAAAGCTTTCTCTATCGCATTCCCAATAAAAACTGCAATTACTGTCATCTCTATCTTTTCTGAAGATGATGAATCAGGGTCTTTATATATATCTGTTAAATTAAGCCCTGTCATATACCCTACAATAGGTATCATCATCTGTATCTCATCCTCGTGTATCTTCTCTACCTCTTTACCATTTACAACCCTTATTGCTGTATCTATATTTGTAAAAAAGTTTACACAAACATTGTTCCCATGTGAGAACTCAATATATTGACCACCAACTGCATCAGCTAATTTTCTATAACTATCATCAAAATCTATAAATCTAACTTGCCAATTTGCAGCTAGTGCCTTAGACACAAAATCATTTGTCCAAAACGACTTACCAGAACCCATAGGTCCGACAACATTTATATTGTAGTTATCTGAATTAAATATATCTAGTGATATTACTTGACCTGTTCCCCCAAAATACATCAAAGAGGGGTCTCCATTCCCTGTAAAATCTCCTATAAGTGGTGCTATTTGTGCATTATTAGATTTAAAGTTTTTATCCATTACATCTATGTTTTTATGTATAATCCCTGAATCTTGTAAGGGTAGGGACATCATAAAAGTTTGGTATGCTATTTGTGCAAAATTAATCTCTTTTAGAATCCACTCACCCTCTGTCATAGAAAAACTTTTTTTAATTAATGCTATCCATCTTTCAAGCTTTGCAGCATCATTTTCATAGATAACAAGAACTGGCATAGCTTCTAGTGGATATTCACCTAATTTTTCTATGTAGTGGATAACTTCATTGTTTTCTTCTAGTCGGTCCTTTAGTCTAGGATTTTTCTTATACACCATATTTGGCATACCTGAGAGTTGACCTAAGTTCCATTGTGCTTTTTTAAGTACACTATTTTTTTGCTTCTCGATATTTCTAAATTTTATCGTTAGAGATAAGAAAAAAGAGGAGGGTATATTTATCTGAAAGTCCTCTCTCATAGAACTAAAAAATAAGTTTTGAAAAGAGAATAGGTCTATCTGCTCTGGATATTTATCTGTTGTTAAAACCTTTGCTTTCCAACCATCAGTCATGTGAAGTGTACCATCTCTATCTTTTAACTCAATAGTCGCACCTTTACACATTTGTTTATTTAGTGTGGTCACATTGTCTGTACTAAGAGGATATTTGTCTAGGCTAGGGTTAATCATCTCTTTTATCATTGGTACTAACTCATTAGGCTTCATCAAATAACCACCATAATCAAGTAATACTCCTGATAGTTGATTAACTTGTTGTTTGATAATAAATTCATCAGCATCGTAAGGGAATAAAATTGAGATTGTATGTATAAAATTTCTCAATCTTAAATCACTATTTTTACCTGCAATACTCTCTTTAGTCCATAGAGTATATTTCTCTGCCATATCCTTAGCAAAATTCTGCAGCATCTCTGGATATTTTACCTTTGCACTTCCTGAGTGCAACTCTAAAAATCTATCAATAGTTTTATGAATATCTTTAGATGCAAAAGCTGTCATATTCATCGTTGTATCTTCTAGGATAATAGAATTTATAATATTTATCACATTTTTTTCTGTAGCACCTGTAAGATATGTTGGTGGAAATATCCTAAAGACAACCCCTACACGACCATCTGCTTGTACATAAAACTCTTGACCATCATCAAATTCTACATGACTTCTGTAAAAAAGAAGTTTAGAAATTGATTTTTTATCACTTAGTGCATTTAGCTGTTGTTTTGTAAAAGCATCTGGATCTCTTTGTAACTCTTCAGGGTAAAAATACTCTTTTGTAAGATGTCTAATCTTTTTTATACCACTCCATTCAAATATACTCATGCTACTTCCTCCATTTCATTGTTTTTACTTCTTCTTTTTACTTCTTCTGCAAATATTCTATTTATCTCTGAGAATGCTCTATTTAGGCTCTCTTCTGAATTATAAGAATTTATCCAAATGGTTTCTCTTTGTTTGTTTTTTAAAAGTATTTCTCTCTTAGTAAAGTCCTGTACTATCTCGTAAACAAGTTCTATATCTATTTTCATAATTTCTTTCCTTTTTTATTTATTTATTTATTTTTATTTGCTATAATCACTTTCTTGTGAAATAAATGTTTGTTTTAAAAACAAGTGTTTTAGAGTTGTGAAATTTTGCTATGTTTCGCAGCTCTGTTATTTATTCTTTCCTCTATCAATTTCAATTCAAACTCTTTTTTAAAATCATCAAGCTTATCAATCTCTTTATAACTCAAACCCTTACTTGCTTCTAAATAAGCATAATCTAATCTTTGTGATTTTTCGTACTCTTGTGTAAATATCAAAATAGGATTAGTGCTATTGCTATGCTCTTGCCTATTTAGATTTTTATTTGTACTAGGTTCTTGTATTTCAAACAAACTTTTATACTCACCCATGATTGAGTTATCTACCATTTTTTGCTGAACTTGTTTTTCGTATCTATTTAGCATCTGTAATATTTTTGTAGCTACTAGAATATTGTTTATATTTCTATATTCCAACCATTCAAAGAAAGCATTCAAATTGATATTGTTATAATTATTTAGCATAGAATCTATTTGAGTATAAAATGATGGACTTTTTTGTTTTATTTTTTTAATAATATCTGTAGTAGTCTCTGTAGTAGTCTCTGTATCAAAAGATTTACTATAAACTAAATCCCCTTTCGCACCTGCATAAGTTCCCTTTGTTTGTTTAGGTAAATCCCTTTTCGCACTTACGGAACTTTTAGGGCTTTGAGAGGTGTTTTCAGTGGTTTTTTGCATATTTTTAGCACTTTTTTTATCTTCAAAATTATCGCTTTCTTCAAAAGGGTTTTTAGGTAAATCCCTTTTCGCACTTACGGAGTTTATGGGGTTTGTTTTAGCACTAATACCTGCACTTTTTTTCAAGAGTTCTCTTCTCCTTTTTTTAAGTTCTTCTAAATTAGAGAATAATTTTCTAAGTTCTTCTTCTACTTTTTCTGCATTTAATCTATAAAAAGTAACCCTATCTATATTGATTTTCTTTTCTACTAATCCTAAATTTTCAAGTTTTTTATATGCTGTTTGAAACTCTTTTTTACTCATACTTAGTTCTTCTATCCAACTATCATCATCTCTATATAATCTATGGTTACATGGTGATATAAACTTATAAAAAGCCTTATGGTCATTTTTATCATCCCAGTAAATTAATTGTTGAAATAAAATAGTTGCAGTTACAGAACCTGTTATAAAATTTAAATCTGGTCTATATAAAAGTACATTTTTTTCAGTTGCTATCATTTTTAATAATTCCATAATTTTCTCCTTATAAGTATTTTTATTAAAGTTTTTCTAAAACTAATTTTTTTAGATTAGAAACATTTATACTAAGAAGTAAACCATTATCATCTATCTTTTGATTAACTAAACCTAAAGATACAAGTTTTTTAAGTGCTTTTGTAGCTTCTTTTTTGGTAAACCATAAATTTTCTGCAATCTCTTCTATACATCCATAATTGTTTTCACCTAAAACCTCTTTATTGATTATTTCTTGTAACAAAATAGTATTTACTACTCCACCAATATGTTTACTAAAATCTACTCTGTATGATGTAACTTCACGACCAGTTGCTAACATTTTTAAAATTTCCATGTTTCTTTCCTCTAAATATAATTAATTATCAAATTTAGTGTAGTTTGACTTCATCAAATTATTATTGTTAAAAAGAAGTAAATTAGAGTAGGGGGATGAATGCTTTAAAATCTTTTATAGGTAACTATCATATCCTCACAAAAGTCACACAATAAAGTAACAGTAAAAGTCTTATTACCAACATCTTTAATACTAGCACCTATGTTGTAAACTTTATCACTATCTATGATTAAGTATCTATCGTGAAAGGTTTTATCTACTATTGTTTTTATTGGTCTGTATTGTTCATTATATTTATCTATATCGAGTTTTAACTGTTTAGAGATAGATTGAATATAGATAGTTATGTTTGCATCATGATTGTTTGATAACATTGTTAATGTATTATTATCTATATAGTTATCAATAAGAGTAATGCTCTTCTTGGCACTTTTAATCAAATCTAGTATGAAAGTATAGGCATCGTATATTTGTCCGTTGTAGAACACTTTTTGTTTCTCTTGTAGAGTAGTATTTTTTAAACCATCTGAGATATTATTAACTTTATCCTTTAAAAGATAAAAATCTGTTTCTAAAGATACAAACCTATTATGTGTAATTTTATCGCTGTTAATTACATATCCATTGGTAATATAGCTTTTTAAAACTGATGTAGCCCATTGTCTAAACTTTGTGGCTTTAGTGGAGTTTACTCTATATCCTACTGAGATAATCATATCAAGATTGTAATGTTCTACATTTCTTGTTACTTCACGATTTCCCTCTTTTTGAACTGTCAAGTATTTCTTTACAGTTGGATTTCTATCAAGTTCTTTTTCTTTATATATTGCGACTATATGCAAACTGATATTTTGTTTTGTAACCTCAAACAACTCTGCTAACTGTTTTTGAGTTAACCAAATAGTATCATCATCAACAGATACTTTTAACTCAATTTCTCCACTATCATAAACTACTATATTTGACATTTTTTTACCTTTTTATAAAGCTAAAAAAGAGTATCAAATATTCCACAAAATGTAAAGAATTAGATTTTTAGTATAAAAAGCCGAATAACCATAGTGGTATAATATTATCATAACCAGTTTCTAAATCATCTCTTACTACAAAACTATTTTCTACATCTTTGATTTGTTTATTACCTTTTGAAGCACCACCAATTTCTACAGTATATTTATCATCTATTAGAAAATCACCCATATCTGTATAATTAAGATTATGTATATGATTTAACTGCGATACAAAATAACTTTCTCTTACACTTCCTATATTTGGAGTTGCACAAAGTACATAAAAAAGATTTGGATTATGTAAAAGCATCTTAGATGGTTTATTTAATCTTTTATGCTTATTTGGTGCTTGAATTAAGTTTATCAAATCACCTTGTTGCATATATGTTAAATACTTAGATAGTGTTGCCCAAGAAATATCCGTATCTTGACTTAGCTTTGATTTACTTATCTCATAAGGGCTTGTGTTGCATAACATACCAAGTACCCTTTTTAGAATATTTTGTTTTGAACTGTCTATGTTAAATATAGCACTTAGATCTGATTCTATAGTTACATTTACCACATCAAGTAATCGCATAGGATAATCAGTTATAGACTCTTTAAAAAATGGATATGCACCGTATTGTAGATACTGAGTATAAAGTTCAAGTGGTTTGATATGTTCTAATACATCACAAACTATATCTTCATGATTATATAATATATCTTCTAAACTAAAACTAGGTAAAACAATATTTTCTTTTAACTCTATAAACTCTCTAAATGACATAATAGGAAGATAGTGGATACTCGCTCTTCGTGATAAATCGCCACTCTCATGGTTAAGTATAATAGCAGATGAACCAGTAAAGACAACTTGAATATCTAAAAAATCATACATTGATTTTAAATGAGAACTAAAGTCATTAAACTTATGTATTTCATCTATAAGTAAAAGTTTTCCACCGTATTGTTCAAATGTAGTAGCCATTCCAAATAAATCAACTCCAACCATTACAGGAGAATCACAACTAACATATAATATCTGACTTGATTTATATTTTGAATTTTTTGCTATTTGATGCAATATAGTAGTTTTACCACTACCTCTTGCACCCTTTATCCCTATGATTTTAGCATCTAAATCTATTTTTTGATATAGAGTTCTGTAAAACTTAGATACTTTTTTAGATAACCATAGCTTTGACATTTTTTTAAGTATAGGTTTCAAAATAGCTCCTTTTTTAAAACTATACTATAAAATAGCTTTTATAGCAAATGTATGTTTATTGTAAAAGTCATTTCATATTGTAAAGAATTAGATTTTTAATATAAAAAGCCAAACAACCAAAGAGGGATTTTATCCCCTATACCTATTTCTACATCATCAGCTACCACAAAACTATCTTTTATATCCTTTATCTGCTTAAATGATTTATTTTTACCACCTATCTCAAAAAGATACTTATCATCTACTAAAAAATCACCTTTTTTAGGAGCTGTTATTTTATAGTTTGTATCAAGCATACTTAAAAAAAATGTTTCTCTTATAGTACCTATATTTGCATCATCAATATAAAGCAAATTGGAATTATTTAGATAAATCTTTTCTAATTTCTCTATGGCTGATATACCACTAGAAGATTTTTGTAGCAGTTTAATAAGTGATGCATCCTCAAGGTATTTAAGATAATTTTTTAAAGTTCTCTCATCTCCTACCCCAATAATATTTTTTAGTTTTTTCATATCTGGGACAAATGGTGCATTATTTCTTATAAATGAAAGAAGAAGCAACATTTTTTTTATGCTATTTCCACTCAAAGATGGATAAACAAAAAGCAAGTCATTTTCTACAGTAGCATGAATATTTTGCTCCAAAGTTATATGAAACAGACTTTCATCTTTTAATTCATAAAAATATGGATAATATCCAGTCTTTAGATACTGTTTAAAAAGTGGTATAGCTTTGTTGTTTGTTTTTTCTATAGCTGTTGTGATGCTGTGTGCTAGTTGTTGATGATTTGATAAAATAGCATCAAAACTTAGTGCTTCTAGTTCTATGTTATGATATAGTGCTAGATATTCTCTAAAACTCATACCATACATTTTATACACTATAGCTCTTCTACTTAAATCATGGCTACCTTTATGTATTTCAAGGGCAGAACTTCCAGTAGCTATAATTTTTAGTTTATTAAAAGTATCATAGATACTTTTTAACTCTTGCGACCAGTTTTTATACTTATGAATCTCATCAATACATAAAAGCTCACCACCACTCAAAACAAACTCAGAAGCAATTTCATACAAAGATTCTTCTTGTATCAAAAAATGGTCTGCTTGTATAAAAAGTGCTTTTTGTGTAAATATATCATGGTTATAGCTATCCAAAATATACTGTATTAGAGTTGTTGTCTTACCTACACCTCTTTGACCGATAAGTATAGTCAATCTATGTTTAAAACCTATCTCTTTCAAAAAGTATCTTTTATACTCTTGTTGATAATTTTTGATATAAACTTGAGAAATATTATATATTTTATCTAGCATATCTTTCCCTTTAGTATTTGAATACTATTATATCTAATTATTGATAGGAATACGATACTATAATATTTAAAAATTATGGAAATTAGACATTTAAGTCCATTTTTAAGTGTTAAATTGAACTTTTAAGTCTAATTTACTATAAACTTAACTCTTACAAATTTTATTTTTCATCCATGGTCTTGTTATAAGTGTAAAAGTTTTTTTCTGTACTTACATATAGCTTACTGATAATACTTCTTTGAAATAAAACTTTAGAGAGTTGATATGTTTCTCTTAATTGTTCTAGCAATTCATCATCTGCTACCACTGTATTCAATCCAATATTCTTAACTCCGTTACACATAATTGGGGTACTGTGTGAAATATCAATTCCCAATTTAATAAAAAATTGAGTTATTTTATAAGCTTTGCGACCATTAGATGTAAATAACTTATAGTAACTTAACATATTTACTGCTTGTGAAAAATCTTTATTTAAAAATGCTTTCTCTTTAAACTTGTATTTTAATAGATAATATAAAGAGTAATTCAAATTATTTTTATCAGAAATATCACACAATAGATTTGTTTGTTGCACCATATTCCAAGTCCAATTTTTATATAGCAACTTAGGCATAAATACACAAAACGGATTCAATGCTCTTTTAGCTTCTCTAGCACTTTTCCTCATTAAATTAGATGGTAGGTATATTTCATTATCATCAGGGGATAGTATTTGAACATCAAAAGGACTTAAAGAACTCTCTGGTGTCATCACTATCTCATCTGCTGACATACACATCATACTAGCAGCTGAATAAGCTTTAAGAGGGATTAGAAAATTAACTATCTTAAATCTGCTTCTTAGTAGCTCTATAATCTTATGAACACTTTGTAAGTATCCACCATTTGAGTGTAATATAACATCAATTTCTTCTTCTTTAGTATCTATCTCTGCCATAAGACTTACAAATTCTTCAATATCCCCATCATTTATATTGATTTGATCAGGCTTTTGATTTGAATTAATAGCTGTAATATAAGCTATTACTGGTCTCTTTCGTAGCTTTGAGATGTTTTTAACATTATTACTAATTAAATCAAGCAAATCGTTTGCTGTTTGAACACCATTTGTTGCTTCATATTTAATCCAACGGTCTGTTGTAAATAAATTGCTTTTTTTCATACGATACTCATTTTTAGAAGTTACATTTTTCACATTGTAATCTATTTTACATCTATATGAACTTTTAACAGTTGAAGACCTAGAGCAATTATCAAACTTTTGATTCTCAAAACTGTATGAATATACAAGATTTGGATAGTTTGAACTATCTTGTTCTATAAAATTCACTTGTGTTTGATTATTCTCATGATATTTAAAATTAAAACTGCATATATCTATATATTCATCTTCTCTTTTTAAGAAGTTTCCTATTTTATCTATTATCTTGTTTTTCAATTATTTTATCTCCTTTGAAAAATGATTTTAATATATGTATTAGATACTAATTTACTTCTTTTTAACAATAATAATTCAATGAACTCAAACCAAAACTAAATTTGATTTTATAAACATATAAAAAATATTAAATGCTTATAAAATCAAACTATTAATATTGTTAAAAAGAAGTGTTAGGGTAGGGGTGTTCGTGTGAAATAGCTTTAAATACTTTTAGGTCTTTAAATATATACAGAATATGAATATATTACTATTCTGCATATAATATTTTAGTATTTGAATACTATCGTAACTGATTATTGATAGTAATGTAATATTCTTTTAATTTGATACTTTCAAAGACTAATTAGGTATATAAAAAGCCATATAGCAAAAGTGATTGTTTAGGCTTTTATATGGGTAAAATACAACTACATACATAAAAATATAGTATAATTTTAATGACACATCATTAAAAAGGTAAGCTATGCCATTTCAAACCCTTAAAAACTACCAAGCTTCATACTTAAATATGTATGATTTTTCTTATAAAAGGTATCTTCATAACAAAGTTGATTTTACTCAAAAACTTATAGGGATTATCGGTGCTAGAGGTAGTGGTAAAACAACTTTTTTACTCCAGTACCTAAAAGAGAATAAACTCCCATTTAGTAAAAAGCTATACTTTAGTGCCGATAGCATCTCCCTTGATTCACTTTTTGATGTAGCTTATAAGTTTAGTAGAAGTGGTGGAAAACTTCTTATCATAGATGAAATACACAAATACAAAAACTTTGAGATAGAACTAAAAAAGATATACGATATGTTAGATATGCAAATAATTTTTAGTGGAAGTAGTGCTTTAAAACTAGACCATGCAAAAGGTGATTTGAGTAGAAGAGCCATCATTTACCAGATGAAAGGTTTAAGTTTTCGAGAGTTTATAGAGTTAAAAACTGACATAGAGTTAAAAGCTTATACCTTAGAAGACATCTTAACAAACCATGAAGATATAGCTTATGAGATACTAGAAAAAATCAAACCTTTTGAATACTGGGATGAGTATATAAAATACGGATACTATCCATTTTACTTTGAAAATCAACAAACTTACCCCATACGACTAAAAGAGACTATAAACACAGTAGTAGAGGTTGATATACCATCAATCTTTTCTATAGACTACGATAAAATTATAAATCTTAAAAAACTTATAGAACTTGTTTGTCTCTCAAACCCTTTTAAGATAAACATAAAAGAACTCTCAACCAAGATAGGCACAAAAGATTATGCTACACTTTATAGATATATGGAGTATCTAAAAAGAGGAAAAATCTTTAACCTTTTAAGAGCAAAATCAAAAGGCGATAGCATCTTAGTAAAACCTGAAAAACTTTACCTTGCAAATACAAACTTACATTTTGCATATTGTAATCAAAGTGAAGTAGGTACAGTACGAGAAGTATTTTTTATGAGTATGTTTGAAGATAATGAACTAGAAAGTTCCAAAAATGGTGATTTTATAGTAAAAGATATATACACCATAGAAGTTGGTGGTAAAAACAAATCATTTAAACAAATAAAAGATATAAAAAACTCTTTTGTAGTTGCTGATGATATAGAAGTAGGTAGTGGCAATAAAATACCTCTTTGGTTGTTTGGGTTTCTTTATTAGTACGATTATCTTAACCTTGCTTCAATTAGTGCTATTGATAAAATCAAATTCATCTCAAATATAACTTATATTTTTTATACTCGATAGGAGTCTTTTTTGAAGTGTATCTTTCATTTAATATCCTTTTGTTAAAGTGTATTTTAACAAAAGTAGTGATTTATTTACAGCTGTAATGTAAATACACATAAATACCATTAATCATAAGTTCTAGTAAATCTTATATTTGAATTTATATACAATTTACTTAACTTTAATCTTATAAATATCTCTCTTGATAAAAAGTCAAACTCTTCTATTAATTTCATCTCTTCATCTTCTGCATAGACAATATTTAAACCAAGTTCTTTTAGTTTAGCTGGTGATAATGGCATCTCATGCGAATAATAAGTTGTAAAATTATTTAGGTACTTCATAGCTTTTTTTACTTTAAAATACTTTCTTAACTTACTGCTGTCATTAATCCCATAGGTATTTAAAAAATACTTATAAAGCTTATATGTATATCTTTCAACTTCTAAAGCTTTTTGTCTAGGATTGATAGTGTATAGCTTTCTATATTTTTCATCTTTAATATATGCAACTATATGTTCAAATAATGGTGTCCGTTTTATAGAATAAGTATCCATACCATTCCACAAAGGGGTGATTGTAGAAAAGGTGCTTTTATCTAAGACTATTATCTCATGAGATGCACAAGCTAGTATAGTTCCTGCTGAATTAGCCATTCTAGGAACTATCAAATTTACTTTTTTAAATCTCTTATGGAGTAATGATATTATCTCTGTTACTGCATATACATCACCACCCATAGTGTTAATAATAAAGTCAATCTCTTGTGAACTTTTATATTTATCTTCTGATAACAATCTATAAATATACTCTATATCACTTTCTGCTATCATATTATCAATATTATGAATATTTAAATCCTTACCTACAAGCATATTTTTTGACAACCCATAGTAAGCAATATTTGGGATATTTCTCTTCCTCTGCAAACTATTAAGATTTTCATGTAATAGCTTATATAATAAGCTTTCATTTAAATTATTTTTTTCGTAATAGACTTGAAAATTCAATTCATCTAAATACTCAAATTTTTCCATATTATTAACACCTTCTATATTATAAGATGCAACTATACTATTTTTAAAACCTTTTGACCATTGCTTCGCATAATATTCTCTCATAAGCCTATCTTTTTCTTCTTTTGTAAGTTCTTCATCTTTAATTCTAAAAATAAAACTCACGAAACTTAGAAATAGCATCCCTAATCTCTCTCGTATCATTTGTAAATTCTCCTTAATATATTTCTACATAGATTTACTATCC
>Ga0256836_1001098_pt1 | contig 12633 bp, 11 predicted proteins | sample 4561380metaG_FD_185974 | JGI IMG/M metagenome (GOLD analysis project Ga0256836, IMG submission 185974) | Hydrothermal vent microbial communities from Guaymas Basin, Mexico - 4561-380 | ecosystem: Environmental > Aquatic > Marine > Hydrothermal vents | place: Mexico: Guaymas Basin | collected...
CTCGGTTATTGAACCAAGTATGATAAAGTCAGCTGCATTGTCAAGTTTTGGGCTCTTTCCTATTTTCAATTCATCTTCTATTTTAGACAAGTCGGCACGTTCGAGCATTAAAAACTTGCCTGTAGCAAAAAGCTTGTTTGATAAAATGTCCATGGCCTGTTTTCCTATACGGTCACTGTTTTTATCTATAAAAAAGCTCTGTCCATAACGTGTTTCATTGGTAAAACGTGCAATTGCCACTTTTCTTTTTAAGCCTTTTGGCTCATCTTTTTTCATAGCAATACTCTTACTCACCTCTACCTTTTGATTGGATGGAGTAGTATGTGTCTGCGTTTGTTGCATAGTAGCACACCCACTCATCAACAATGATAAACCTATAAGTGAAAATACTCTCTTCTTCATCTCATTCCTTTTTTTGAAAATTTATTTTATCATTTATAGTATATCTTTATTTATTATAAATAAACAATATACTACACTTTTAGTTGTATATACTAAAAATGGAGCTTGAAAATGCGTAATATTTTACTCTCTCTCTTATTTGGATTTGGCCTTGTTCTGCATGCACAAAACATTAGTAATGCTATGTGGGACTTTTCTTTAGATACTCCGCAAAACTGGCAATACCAAGATAATGCAGATGTGATTCTTCTGCAAAGCAACACAACAGCCGGACTCATCATAGTCTACATACACAACTTTTCGACAAAAGAAGCACTCAAAAATGCGATGCGCCAAGGTCTAAATGAAGAAGAGGGATACTTACGACTTCAAGGAAAACTTCATAATTTTACAAAAACAGGATATGAAGGGGATTATACGGGAATGTATCAGATGCAGATGGTCAAAGCAAAAGCATTTGGCAGAGTTGTCTCACAAAACGGCGGAGCAACCGTCATAGTAATGAGCACTCCGGAATCTTTCTCCAAAGAGCTTATTAATGCTGGAAAATTTATAGCAAATTCACTCAAAAAAAAGAAACAAAACAAGTTACAAAACAGTGCAGATATAAATCAGAGATTTATCGGTAAATGGTCATACTATTCAAAATACAGAGAAAGCCATGTCTATCTCTATCCCGATGGTACCTACTCAGACAGCAGTAGTTCGAGCTTTGGAAACAGTGATGCATCGGTCGGAGCGGTTTGGGGAGCAGCAAGTGACACACAAGGCAGAGGACACTGGCAGGCAGTAGGCAATGCAAAAAGTGGGAAGATTATCTTTATACTCCCAAATGGAGAGAGATCTGTCTATCCATACAGCGTACATACTGAAAACGGAGAGATTTATTGGAATGAATACTACTTTGGGGATAGACTCTACAGCCGTTCTGCATTACAATAATACAGTTTTTTTGACTATGAAAGAGCCATATAAATGAGAAATGGATAAACACTCAGCCCGATATAGGGTAACAACCAGTGAATTGGTGTTCGCAGCATCATAGACAAATCAGCAGAAATTTGTTTATCTATAAATAGCTGCTTCATCAAAATAAGTTTTGTCGCTATATCAGATGCTTTGATGGCAAAAAGTATTAATGCATAAATATTGTAGTTGGTAAAAAGCATAAATGTAATCGCAAAATAAAATGTAGGATGCATAAGTAAAAATACAAAAATACTCTTTTTGTAATAGGTATACATTTTTTCAAGCATTCCCTCCATCGTCGGAGCTTTTTGCCACTCTACTTCATAAACTTCAAAGAGTATATAGATAATAATATAAAGCATAATTACCCAAAGAGCCTTGAGAAAAATCCGCCTTTGCCCAAAGCTTTATCTATCATTTTCATATAAGCATCAATACCCAAAAGACCGATCTCTGCATGTTTTATCATCTTATCTTGACCTACAACAACACTTAAGGGTACACTTTGCACCATATATTTTGCCGAAAGTTTTGGATTTTTTGCTGCGTTTACCTTGGCAATTGTAACTTTTTCATCTTTGTAATGTTGGGCTAATTTTGGAAGATAAGCTAAAAGTGTCTGGCACGGAGGACAGGTATCACTGTAAAAATCTATAAACAACACAGAATCAATGCTTTGAATAAATGCACTGTAACTTGTATCTGTTAACTCAACTACTTCTGCCACTCTTTTCTCCTTTAATGTGTATGATAGACAGTTATACTGTTTTTACCATTGCTTTTTGATTTATAGAGTGCTTTATCTGCCAAATTTATCATCTCTTCTAAAGATTCAAGCATGCCATAAGCAACACCAAATGAAACCGTATATGAAAACCGGTGTTTCCCACTCACAATAACATTTACCTCAAACTCTTTGCGTATCTTCTCAAGCAATGTATATATATCTTTTGCAGAGATATCATCAAGGAGTATACAAAACTCTTCACCCCCAAATCTTGCAAAAAGGTCTGATCTCCTAAGATTTTTATCTAAGATTTTTTTAATCTCTATTATCCCAAGATCACCTGCCTTATGTCCATACAGATCGTTCACTCTTTTAAAATCATCTATATCCACCATTACAACTGCTACAGAGCTTTTTTTTCTTTGTGCTTTTAAAAATATTGTAGAGCCGACATTAAAAAAGTATCGTCTATTGTAGGCACCTGTCAAGTAATCTTTCGTTGCCTGCTCTTCAAATTTTTTCATTACTCCACGTGATTTTTCATAGAGAATAATAATCACAATAAAGAGGATAAACAAGAGTAAAATAGGTATGAGATAACCTAAGGTACTTAACCACACTACAGGTGCATCTTGAAAATATATCAAAGTAAAAGGGGTACCTTTGATTTTTTTCAAAAAGAGATACTTCCCATCTCTGTATTTAATTTTGCCCTGTGTATCTTCACTTTGGAGCAACTCTTTGGAGAAGTATTTATCTGCTAAGTAGATTTTACTTCTGTTGAAGTCTTTGATTATATTGTTACTGCCTAAAATCTGCATACTGTCATTAAAAAACAAGCTTTTATTTTCTAATGTATCAAGATTAAACAGTATATTATCAATATTATTGAGTGTGATATCAATATCAATTGTTCCCAAGAATTCACCTTTTACATATACAGGTTTTCCTATGGTGACCATCAAACCTTTTCCTATCAAATCACTGTATAAAGGAGTAAAAAAAAGCTTTCCTTCAGGATTTAAAGCCGGTGTCGCACAGGCAAAAAAAGGTTCTTTTTCCAACTCCATATTAAATGTAAAATCATCTTCTGAAATATATGGGTAGATAACGGTAAAATGGTGTTTTGAAAAATAATAAATCCATGCAAAATTTTTATTTTGCGTATAAAACAACTTGAAGTTCTCTGATAAAAAAAGTGCTGCTGCCTGCTCATCCGTATATCGTATATCATTTTCAACTTCAGACCAGCCGAGTAAATTTGCCTTATCTATGACCAAAGGGGACGAGATACCTGGTTCAAAGAGTGAATAGGTATAACGCCCTACACTTTTACCTTTTCTCAATGTTTTTGAAAATTGGAATTTCTCTTTATTTTCCAAAACCTGTGTCATGGTCAAATTAAGATACTTCACTGCAGATTGTGCATCTTTGACCTGAAAACTAATCGCAGATGCAATATTATGCGATACCTGTTGCATTTCATGCATCTGTTTTTTATTGACTAGAACAAAAAAAACGATACTTACAAATGACAAAAGAAAGATAATAAATAGCAATTTTAAATATTTCACACAAATCCTTCCACTTCTTTTCATTATAGCACACTGTTTCAGTCAATATATTTAATACAGATAAAATAGAATCGGTAATAAATAAAAAAAATTTACAGGTTATTCATAAAGTTTGGATAGATTTTTTTAATTATAAAATAGATTTTACATCCGATACAGTAATCAAAAAAAACATCTAATAAAGAGCAGAGTAAAAAGACAAAAGCTATTGACAAAGAGATAAACCACACATCTAAAAAATGTGTAACAAGAAGAGAAGTGACAAAAAACAGACCAAAATATCCAGCCAGTTTTTTTGCTCCTCCATCTGCATACTTTTCCTTTATTTTAAAGATTGATTTTAAAGACTCTGCCAAGATCATTATAGGTGATATCCCTGGATTTAAAAAAAGTTTCAAAACAAAATCTACAAGAAGAAACAGAAGAATATAAACGTTTGAAGTATATAGATAAGTAAGTACTAAAAGAGCCACAAAAAGAGCACCAAAACGAGAAACATTGGAATCTACTTTCGTAAAATTCAGAGGACAAGCATTTGACATAAAAAGCATCACCTATAAGTAAAATATTATTCATATAATAGTGAGATAAACTTAAGGCTGAACTATACTATTTTCTTATATTAGAAAGTACTTTTAATTTAAGAATTTGATGCTTTTGTGATATTATAGAAAGATATATATGTTATAATAACTAGTTAAATATTATACAAACTAAAGACAGAAGAAAGGGATTAATAATGATTAAACTTTTAGCTACGTTATTTTTTCTCACATCAATAGTAAATGCAGCCTCAGACGAGACTTGTTATACTGTACAACTACTCAGTAGTTACAAATCACAAGCAGACAGTGATTTGGGTGAGAAAGAGTATCCAAAAGACTGTAAAGTTATAACACTAGGTAAGACACAAACCGTAAGATGCGGATGTTTTAAAAAATATGCACCTGCTGAAAAACGTTTAAGTGAATTGAAAAAAGAGTACAAAAAAGCACTTGTTGCTATGTCATATAAACATAGATTTCCAAATCAACCGACTGTAACACCAAAAACAGATGCTACAGCAACTGCAAGTATAGATACCACAGAAGCAATAGACACACCAGTTAGTGTTGATGAAGATGATTTATCACTTGATAATATTCAAGAGGACAACACAAGCTTTGACACTTCAAAATATACGCTTTCAGACAGTGATTTAACAAGTAGTCAAAATGGTCCTTCACTTGATGAAGCACTGGAAATCTTAAAAGCACAAAACTTAGAGATTCAAGCAGCAAAGATAGATGTAGAAGCCTCTAAAGCCAACGAAGGTACTGCTTCGGGAATGAACTGGGGTAAACTTACTTTCCAACAAGATGTAGCACGTTCAAATGATGCGTTAAGCGTTTTTGGATTTAAACTTATGTCACGTGAAGCTACATTTGGTGATTTTGGTTTTAGTGAGTTTAGCTTTACTAATCCAAATATTTTAAGTGTACAACCTAAAGATTTAAACTATCCCGATGATAGAAATCTTTTTCAAAGTAAATTAAAATATGAAGTACCTCTTTTTGCAGGCTTTGCTATTTCAAGCTATGAAGACATTATGAAAGAGATGTCTAAAATGAAAAAGCTTGAAAAAGATCAGATAATCAATGAAAAAATTTACCAGTTAAGAAAAAGTTATTATGATATGGCTCTGCTAGATACTTCCGTACGCCATCTTAATATAGTTCTTAACAATATTACTACATTGGAAAACACTACAAAAACTATGATTGATGTCGGATATGCAAAACGTGTAGATCTTCTTGAAGTTCAAGCAAAAAAAGGAAACGTTGAAAGACTTTTAGTACAGATGAAAGCAAATAAAGAGTTGCTGCTTCAGTACATTAGCTTTTTACTCAACAAAAAAGTAACTGAAATTAAAACTCCAAAATCAGATGTTCCTATGCCGACATACAGCGATGAAGAAATTTTAAAAGCGAACTTGGATATTCAAAAAGCCATGACGGGTCTTGAAATTAGAAAATCTATGCAGGGTGCTGCAGAAAGTGCATTTTATCCAACTGTTGGTGCATTTGGTGAGATATCGACTGCTGATGACAGTTTCTTGGGTGATGCAAGTGACCATAAAGCATATACTGTTGGAGCAAGACTTACTTGGAATCTTTTTAACGGCGGTACAGATGCTTCAAAACTTGAAAAAGCAAAACTCGACCGTCTTAAAATGAACTCTCAAGTAGAGTTGGCAAAAGAGGGTATAGCACTCAAACTTGCAAAAATCAGAACAGAGATAAAAAGTAGTGATGCACAAATAGCTTCACTTGAAAAAGAGCTTGCACTCGCAAATGCAATTTATGAAAATTATGAGTATAGATATAGAGAAAAACTTGTATCTATGAGTGATGTTATCATTAAACAATCTCTTCAAATAGAGAAAATTTTACAACTACAACAAGCAAAAAACAAACGTACTGAAAAAGTATTTGCTTTAGAAAAATTAGCAAACGGAGAAAAATAGAATGAAAAAACTACTAATACTACTGGCACTTGGTGTTTCACTGCTTGCAGAGACTCTTACTCTCTCTGGAACTGTTATATCGGACAACAAAAAGATGATAACAAGCCGTTTTATGGGCTTTGTTACTCGCGTAAATGTTTCTGAAGGTGACTATGTTACTAAAGGAAAGTTACTTTACAGTATTGATTCAAAAGAAATTGATGCAGCAAAATCACAAGTTGAGCTCGCTATATCCCAGGCACAACTCTCTCTACAAATGTACCAAAATCAATATACAAACGTAAAACTAAATCTCGACCGAAATAAAAGACTCTTGGCAAAAGATATGGTTTCAAGATATGAAGTTGAGAATCTTGCACTTGCTGCAAAAAACCTTCGTGACCTAGTTGAAATCTCCAAAAAGCAGGTCGAACAGGCGAAACAGAGACTAAAAGAAGTTACAAACCAATATAAATATTTAAATATCACTGCACCAAATGACGGTGTTGTAATCAGTAAAAATGTTAGAGTCGGTGAGATGGCTATGCCGGGTATGCCTGCAATAGTGCTCTCAGACTTAAGTGATTTAAAAGTGGCAGTAGAAGTTGCAGAGAGTGATTTGCATCTACTTAAACGTGGTAAAAAAGTTCAAATTTATATCCCGTCTCTAAAAATTAAGGAGATAGGAAGAGTCGCTGCAATTGTTCCTAATTCAAATCCAATGACACATACTTTTAAAGTTAAAATATCATTTAAACCACATAGTAGATTGGTATATCCAGGTATGTATGCTACTGTATCTATTGACTAAGGAAGATAAATATGAAACATCATAAAACTTATGAACCGGGTGACTCTGCAGGAAAACTTGCAAAGTCATTTTTAAGAAATCCCCTAACAGTTGTACTGGGTGTTTTTCTTATGGCACTTGGCTATCTTTCACTGGAGATTATGCCTCGTGAAGAAAATCCTCAGATGGTTGTCAGTGGCTCGACTGTTATCGTAGCACTTCCAGGTGCAAGTGCTAAAGAAGTTGAAAAAATCATAGTCAAACCTCTTGAACGAAAACTCAAGGAAGTCAAAGGTGTTGAACATATCTACGGTGTAGCTATGGATAATGTTGGAATAGTAAACGCAGCCTTTTTTATTGGTGAAAAAAAAGAGGATTCTAACCTCAAAGTCTATGATAAGATCATGCAAAACTCTGATATGTTTCCAAAAGGAGCACAGAATCCGATCATAAAACCACTTGATATTGATGTTGATATTCCTATTCTTTCTATCGCATTTTACTCTAATGGAAAGCTCTCTCAAACTGAGCTTTATGATAAGGTAAAGCAAATTCAACATAAAATCAACGGTCTTAATAATGTTGCTGTTACTGCTTTAAAAGGCGGACATAAACATCAATTTAATATAGAAGTAGATCTCAATAAACTCTCCGGATATAATCTTTCTATGGGTCAAATCATGCAGGCTGTTCAATCTATCGCATATAACGTACCTGCGGTGAAAAATAGAACTAAAGACAATAAAATTGTAATGGTTGGCGTTGAAAATGCTATTGAAAGTGCCAAAGATATTGGAGAGATAATCGTTGCACAATATATGGGTTCTCCAATCTACCTTCGTCAAGTAGCAAAAATTAAAGACTCTTATAATATCCAAAATTTCAAATCGGCACTTATCTCTACACGAGAAAGTAACAATACATTTTCACCATTTGAAAATCAGGTCACTTTAACTGTCTCAAAACTCCAAGGTACAAATGCTGTTAATATTGCTGATGAAGTAAAAGAGAGTCTTGAAACCTATAAAGAGACTTTGAAGAAAAACGGAATTAACTATGTTATTACAAGAAATGACGGAGAGAGAGCCGATGACGCAGTTAATGAACTTGTATTTCACCTTCTTTTATCTATTGTAATTATCGCGATATTGCTGATTTTTGTTTTAGGGTGGAGAGAGTCTTTGATTGTAACCTTTACCGTTCCTGCAATTTTGGCTGTAACACTCTTTGTAGCATATCTTGGCGGGCAGACAATCAACCGTATTACCCTCTTCGCTTTTCTACTCTCACTTGGACTACTGGTGGATGCAGCTATTATTGTAATCGAGAACATTCATAGACATTACCACTCTGTAGAGTCTGCACATATTGAAGATGATGAATTGATGGTAAAAGCAACTGATGAAATTGGAGCACCGACAAATATTGCGACTCTTGCTATTATTTTAACGATGGTCCCAATGGCTTTTGTCGGAGGAATGATGGGTCAGTTTATGAAACCAATTCCTCAAAATGTACCTGTTGCACTTATCGCTTCACTCTTTATAGCATATATTTTCACACCTTATTTGGCTGTAAGAATGCTTAAACGTCCCGACCTTAGTAAAGGAGAACATTAATGTTTAAAAAATTTGAAAAGATGGTAATAAATACCATCCAGAGTGCAGCAAAAAGAAAAATTGTACTTTTTATGACACTGGTAGCATTTATCATATCTGTTTTAATGATTGCTCCAACTGAAATAGTAAAAGCAAAAATGCTCCCTGGTAAAAACAATGATACATTCAACATTTACGTAACACTGGCAAAAGGCAGTTCTATTGAAGAGACGAAACAGGTCACTGACTGTGTCAGCCGTTTTGTCACGCAAGAGGATGAAGTTCTCAATACAGAAGTTTTTTTAGGTATGGGATCGCCACTTGATTTTGCAGGTCTTATCAAAGGAAGCCAGTTTAAAAACTCTGAAAATGTTGCAGAAATTGTATTAAATCTTACAAAAAAACATGAGAGAGAAGAGCCGTCATATATGATGGTTCAAAGAATTCGTCCTATCATTCAAAACGCATGTGAAAAAATCTATCCTGATACTCATATATCATTTGTAGAGCCTCCCGCAGGTCCACCGACACTCTCAGCTATTGTTGCAGAGATATATGGTGATAATGCAGACGGCATACGAAAACTGGCTAAAAAAGTTGAAAAGATATTTCAATCTACAGAAGGTTTAGTTGATATTGATACAATGGAAGATGAAATCTATGATAGATTTGATATTAAAGTAAACAGTACAAAAGCTGCCCGATCTGGAGTTTCAGTGAAACAAATCAACGATATTATCTATCTTGCATTTGAAGGTATGAACATAGCTGTAAAAAATTCGGATAAATATGATGATCAAATTCCACTCTTTTTATCACTTTCACAAAATTCAAAGAGATTTACAAAAAAAGATTTGGACTCAGTTAAAGTAAAACTCTCTGCTCTAAAACTGATGAATCATAAAGGCATGATGGTTCCAGTCACAGAGCTCATTACTATTATACCGACAAAATCCCATCCACAGATTATGAGTAAAGATCTACACCAAATGACAAATGTTATGGCAGAGACAGATATGATCTCTCAAGTCTACCCACTAATGGATGCTAGAAATAAAATTCTAGAGACTTTTAAAAATGAATATGATATTTCAAAAACAGGCATTTTTGATTTACAGTTCAAAGATAAAAAAACAGGCTCTGTTTATGACCTGAAATGGGATGGTGAGATGAAAGTAACTCTCGATACATTTAGAGATTTGGGAGCTGCGTTTATTGCCGCACTTATCCTTATATTTCTTCTAATGGTTATCTACTATAAAAGTTATACATTAAGTGGTATCATACTTCTTGGTTCTTTCCTCTCTATCATCGGTGTGATAGTAGGTCACTGGATTATGGATATCTTTACTACAGATACCTTTTTCCTCACAGCAACATCTCTTATTGGTTTTATCGCACTTATTGGTATTAGTTCACGTAATTCACTTTTACTTATTGATTTTACAAAAGCTCTTATGGATGAAAAAGGTATGCATAAAGCTGAAGCTATAGCATATGCAAGTGCAACACGAGCAAAACCTATTTTTCTTACTGCAATTGCAATCATGTTGGCTTCAACTCTTCTTGCAAGTGATGCCGTATTTGGAGGGCTTGGAGTGTCTCTGATTTTTGGAACAGTTACGGCAGTTGTCGCTTCACTGATTGTTGTTCCTGTACTTTTATATATGTCAGATTTAGAACACCATTTCCACTTTCATGAAAGAAAAGCTGTATCAATAGAAGAACCTGTATAGGTCTCTTCTTCTAACTTTCAGATTTTAATAGATCTGAAAGTTTTTTTCTTCTACCCTACTACCTAATACAAGTTTCAATGATAAAAAATACTACTGCGTTTGATTATAAAGATAAGAATATTAAGATAATGATAAGAAGAGTGTAGTGACCTCCAAAGAGGTCTATATATTAAAAGAGAGAGTAGAAGAGATTATAAACGAGCGTAATTAACGCTTATACAAGCTTCTAGAGAGGCTAACTCATTAAGAGTAGTATCATTTACTGCATTATCAACAAGAATCACAGCAAGAGCCTCTTTGTTGGCATTTCTTGCCAAAGAAAAGTCTGCAATATTCACACTGTTGTTTGATAAAATTGTTCCTACACTTCCAATAACACCAGGGACATCATTGTTTTTAAAGAGGATCATATCACCTTTAAGTGCTACTTCATTGTCAAAACCATCTATAGATACTATACGTTGCAGTCCATCTTCAAAGATAGTAGCTGAAATTGAAGTTGTACCTTCATTTGTAGTAAGTTTGATGGTAATGAGATTTTTATAAACTTCAGAATCTCCCAGATTTACTGTCTCTATCTCAATCCCTTTCTCTTTTGCTATAAAATCAGCATTGACATAGTTGATTGATTCATTAGAGTGGCTCATTGCACCAACAGTTACAAATGTAGCAAGTGAATCCACATAATTTGCTATCTCACCCTGACCTTTTACTTTTATAGATATTATTTTAGATTTATTGATTTGAGACTCTAAAAATCCTATTTTTTGTCCCATCTCTAAAAATGGCTTCACAAATGCAGGGATTTTAGACTCATCTATTGGTAGGTTCATTGCATTTGGATATGCAATCCCTTTTGCAGCGGCAATAGCATTCTCAGCAGCCTGAGTACCGATATTGTACTGAGATTCATAAGTATTTGCACCTAAGTGTGGAGAGACAACTATATTGTCCAAATCAAGCAGCTTATTGTTAATAGCCGGTTCTTTTCCAAATACATCAATACCTGCAAAACGGATTTTACCAGATTTTAATCCATCATACAGAGCATCTTCATTGTACAAATCACCTCTTGCACAATTTACCAAGACTACTCCATCTTTCATCTTAGCTATCTCTTCTTTGTCTATAATACCAATCGTCTCTTGATTTTTAGGAGTGTGTATAGTAATCACATCACAAGCTAAGATATCATCAAAGTTTTTAGTATATGTCATATCCAAATCAGTTACTTTCGATGGATTGATATATGGATCATATGCAACAATGTCCATCTCAAATGCTTTTGCGCGTTTTGCAACACGGCTACCGATATTACCAAAACCTATTACACCAAGTTTTTTACCCTTAAGCTCATACCCATACCACTTTTCACGCTTCCAGATTCTTTGGTTTTTAAGATGGTCATGAGAGTACGGAAACATTCTCATACAAGAGAGCATATGCGTCATAGTAAGCTCAACGGCTGCTATTGTGTTAGCAGTAGGCACATTCATAACAATGATACCTTTTTTTGAACATTCAGGAATATTTACATTATCTACACCGACACCCGCACGAACAATCGCTTTCATATTAGTTGCATGTTCTATAAAAAAATCATCAACATCTGTTGAACTTCTAGTAATAGCAACATCAGCAGTTGGAATAATCTTCTCAACAAGCTCTTTTTTATCTACATCTGCCGCCATAACAAAATTAATATTTTCATCATTTTCAAGCATCTCTAAACCGGCTGTATGTATATGATCACACACCACTACAGTATATTTTTGCATTTTAATAATCCTCTTTATATAACTCAACTTGAGCTTTTATTTTATAATTTTTTAGCACTTCGACTAAATTTTTCAATTTATTAACACTTTGTGAATAAATAAGTAAATCTACACCTAATTTGTCTTTTTTCAAAAAATATTTCAAATTATGTCGCATCAGCTCTTCTTGCAAACAAAATAATTGATACGGATCTTGAATATTTGCAGATAGTTTATAGGTAATAGTTTTAGTTATTTTTTCATCTAAATCTACTTTTAGATAAATTTCATTTACAGGGTATGAATAGCCTAATTTTTTGCTTTTTGAAAAATGGTTAAGCCAGTTTTTTTCTACACTCTTTTTTTGTGTCTTCTCTTGAAAGCCTATTGGCTCACTATCCGTAACAACAGTTTCAGAATTAATTGAAACTAAAAAGTAAGTTATAAAAATGGCTACTCCTATTGAAACAACAGGAGCAAACCATTTTATAAACTTTTGCATAAAAATAAATTACTTATTTATTTAACTTGTCTTTAATTAAATCACCAAGTGAGTGTGATTCATTATCATTAATCTCTTCAAGCATCGCTTGGT